>Ga0181585_10005815_pt1 | contig 10656 bp, 8 predicted proteins | sample 071ome_29_FD_132469 | JGI IMG/M metagenome (GOLD analysis project Ga0181585, IMG submission 132469) | Coastal salt marsh microbial communities from the Groves Creek Marsh, Skidaway Island, Georgia - 071407BT metaG (megahit assembly) | ecosystem: Environmental > Aquatic > Marine > Intertidal zone... | reverse complement strand
GCTCCAGATTCAACTTCATTTGAGATTCTATGGAGTAAAGTGGATATGGGCGGTAATTGGATGTTAAGAAGACAAGATGTCCCAACCATTGATACTAAGTCTAGTTGCTCAAATAATTAATTAACCTTCGGTTAAAATTAAAAGCCCACTTTATGTGGGCTTTTTTTATACATAAATTATACATATCCATAAAACTAGATTAGAATGACAATAACGATTTTTATCAACATTTTTATTGGAAACTTATGCAAAACAAGATCTTCTTCTCACTAATTTCATCATTAATTCTAGCCTCTTGTGGTGGAGGCGGTGGTGGCGGTGGAAGCTCTGATGGTGGAGGGTATGGCGGTGGTGGGGGTACATCCAATACTGCTCCTACCTTTGTAAATCTTACTAATTACGATATTGATGAAAACACCACTGCAGTTACAACAGTACAGGCAACAGATGCCCAAGGTGATACCATTAGCTATTCAATTAGCGGTACAGATTCAGGCTATTTATCTATAGGCACATCATCTGGTGTATTGGCTTTTAATCAGCCACCTGACTATGAAAATCCAACTGATTCTAATACAAATAATGATTATGAAATTCTAGTGGTAGCTTCAGATGGACAGGCTTCTTCATCCTCACTTATTACTATCAATGTCCAAGATGTAAATGAAGGCCCAACAATAACTTCATCCTCCTCTTATTCTGTAGTAGAAAATAATACATCAATTGGTGAAGTTACAACCTTGACTAATGCAACTTTTTCTCTATCAGGAGCTGATAGCAATTTAATTACTATTGGTTCGATTTCAGGTATTTTAGAATTTAAAAATGCGCCTGACTATGAAAATCCACAGGATGCAGGTGGTGACAATGACTATAATATTACTGTTACAGCATCTGATTCTAATGGATCATCTTCTATAGATATAACCATAACAGTTACAGATGGAGATGACTCAGCTGTAAATGCAGATAATTTATTTATATCTGAATATGCTGAAGGCTCTTCTTATAATAAATACATAGAAATTTATAATGGTACAGCGGCAGATGTAAATCTTAATGATTACAAAATAAGAACAACTGTAAGAAGTAGTAGCAATAGAGAGGGTACTGTATATTGGAATGATTATTTCCCAGCTGGAGCACAGCTTACCAAAGGTGATGTTTATGTTGTTTGTGATCAATCAGCAAATGAGGATATTAAATCAAAGTGTGATGCTGAAGCTCAATACTTTTTTAATGGAGATGACACTTGGGAGCTTGTCACTGACTATACTTCAGAGACCAGTTATACAGTTATTGATGTTATAGGAGATAATACAGATCCTGGAAGTTCTGGTTGGACTGTTTGTGGAACCTCAGGTGGTACAAAAGAACATACTTTAATCAAAAAAGACGGTATTGAGGGTAACACTAGTTGGTCTGATTCTGTTGGAGCTTCATCGGAAGATTGTGATTGGATTGTAAAAGAGCAAAATGATTTCAATGATCTTGGTGTTCATACATGGAATGGATCTTCTAACGGTGGCGGCACTGGCGGCGGCGGAGGCGGCGGCGGAGGCGGCGGCGGAGGAGGCACTGGTGGTGGTGGCACTATTCCAGATGGCTCACCTGAACTATACATTTCAGAGTATGCAGATGTTGACTCACAAAGTGGTGCAGGCCAGTATGGTAATACTAAGTATATAGAGATATATAACCCATATAATGAAGCAGTAGATTTATCAGCATATACACTTAAAGGCATAAGTAATGCAGCAGGCCAATCTAATACATGGGGTTCAAGTCAAACAGGTTCTGGTAGAGTATATGAATTATCAGGAACTATTGCTGCTAAGGATGTTTACCTAATTACAGGCGTAGATTCTGCACAGTATGGAGATATTGATGATGGAATAGTCTCTCAAGCTGATAAACAACTTGAATATGAAAGCCCAGTTCATTTTAATGGTGATGATGCTGTTGGCTTATTTAAAGGAGATGCTTTGCTTGATTTGGTCGGGCAACCTGAGCCAGTAGATATAGGTGTTGGCTGGGAGGTATGCGGTGTTGAAAATGGTACAAGATCACATACATTAATCAAAAAAGCAGATAAAGTTGGATCAAGTGATTGGCCAACTTCTGCAGGAACTAATGCAGATGATTGTCATTGGATTGTTGAAGATGAAGGTTATTTTTCGAATGCTGGTTTTCATAATCAACAACTAATGATAGTAACAATTCCAAACGGTATTAGTGGAGGATTGTTTATTAACTCACAACAAAAGCCTGCCTTAACATTAACTAGAGGTGAAACATATAGATTTGATACATCAGCTTCATCAAATAGCTCTCACCCTATAATATTTGGCGATGCAACCGAAGTCTCATCCTCATCGGTAAATTACGGAACTCAATATGGCGCTCCAGGAACTGCAAACTCATACTTCCTATTAGAGGTAACAGATGAAATACCTTCTAATTTTTACTATTTTTGTGCAAACCATTCCGGTATGGGGTCCTCAGTAACCATAACTGACGCTGCTAATAGTGCACCTGAATTAGTTATGCCAACAAATGTTTATACTGAACCTTCAAATTATGTATATGTAGATGAAGGTCAGACTAGCGTTGCAACATTTACTGCTAATGACAGTGATGAAGATGATTTGAATTTCTTTGTAAGCGGAACAGATGCAAATTCCTTTAATATAAATAATGGAGTTTTAGCTTTTAAGAGCGCACCTTCATATGCGCAGAAAAGAGAGTATGAGGTTATTGTTAATGTAAATGATGGTGCCGCTTTAGATTCTGAAACAATTTCAATATTTGTTGATGAGGTTTGTAACGATACCCTTATAGGCTATAAAGTATGTCTTGGTGAAGAGTCTAATGGTGGGTTAAATTATAATAGAAATAGCATGTATCCTACTTGGGATGATTGGGATAATGATTGTCAATCTAATAGGCATGAAGTCCTCATTGATGAAAGCACGACAGCAGTAAGTTATACATCGTCAACCAATTGTTCAGTTGCAACAGGTAGATGGTACGATCCATATGATAATAAGTTTTATACTGAAGTATCAGAAGGTAACACTGCCATTGTCCAAATTGATCATTTTGTGCCATTGAATGAAGCTCATAATTCTGGATCATGGAGATGGTCTTCTCTAAGAAAAAGAATATTTGCCAATACTTTAAATGTGCCTGAACAATTGATAGCTGTTGGCGGTAGTTCTAATTCTTCAAAAGGATCAAGTGATCCATCAGAATGGTTGCCAAATAACTCTTCATATCATTGTGAATATATAGATACATGGGTAAAAATAAAATCTATATTTAGGCTTGATATTGATACTTCTGAAAAAAATGCAATAGAAAGTAACTATTCAGGATGCGATAACACAGCTCAAACAATTACCATAGATGTTAGTGTTGAGCCTAATTCAAATGGTTCTGGCAATGTTTATGTTATTGATGGAGTGCAAAAAAAATCATTAAATCTAGAAGCTGGAAAGAAATATATATTTAATCATTCTTCCAGTCATCCATTAAGATTTTCAACAACATCAGATGGGACTCATGGTGGTGGTGCTGAATATGTTACTGGTGTTGAGAAATCTAATGGTGTTACAACCATTAATGTTACCTCTAGTACTCCAGATTTGTATTATTATTGTAGTTTGCACCCAGGCATGGGTGCAGATACAACTGCTGTAGTTGGAACCGACTAACAAATAGTTAATATAAATTATTACTTGTATTATAATCCACCTTCAATCGGAGAGTTGGCTGAGTGGTCGAAAGCGCCTCCCTGCTAAGGAGGTAACTGGGTATACTGGTTCGAGGGTTCGAATCCCTCACTCTCCGCCACTTAACTCAATTATTTTAATTTTGATTGGTCATGTGAGACATGTCTACCAACAACAAATTCTCTTTTTATTTGATGTTTAGTTTTTCTTCCATTTACTCTTTTTCTCCATAATCTAAAAGATGATGGTTTTAGTTGATCTCGCATAATTTTAATAACTTCTTTTTCGCTAACACCAAACTGAGCTTCAATTGCATCAAAGGTAGTTCTGTCTTCCCAAGCCATCTCAATAATTCTTGAAATATTAGATTTATCAAAAGTCATTACATTAATTCAGTTATCATGCATCTAGCTGAACCGCCCCCAAAATTTTCTATCGTGGACAAATCTGCATGAATAATTTCTTTATAATGCTTGAGCAGAAGATCAACTTGAGTTTGTTTTAAAGCCTTTTTAGCCCTTGAAGACATGATAATAAAAGGTTCATTATTTTTATTTCTTAGCTCAATTGCATTACCGCAAAAATCTAATAACTGATTTTTTTCTATATGCATTACCTCATGATATTTTAATATTTCTTTTTCAACACCAGCCTTGAACTCCGGCTCAATAATATCCATACAAATTCCTAGCATTTTTGTACCTATAAACATAAAAACATCAGTATGGTAAATTGGTTCACCTGTATGACTTTTTGTTTCAAATCCAACCATTTGAAAATTATTTTTTTTACACCATTTGGTAGCTAGCTCTTTATTTGTTCTAGGTGAGAATCCTATAAATGCTCTTTTATTGATCCTATCAAAAACTATTGAGCTAGTAGATTCTAGAAATACATTTTTACTTTCATGACTGCTTAGATCAGCTGTGAGCTTATACTCTTTTGATAAAGCATTCACCATATCAGGGGTTTTCTCAAGCCTTCTATTTGGTGCCATCATTGGAAAAAGTTGCATGGTTTTATCTTCAAAAGTTGCCAGCCAATTAGGAAATACATGATCTGGACATCCTTTAATACCTTTAAATGAAGTTACTTTAATACCTTTATCAATAATTTTATTTTTTAAATTATTAAATTCCTTGATAGCTTTTTTTGTAATTTCTTTATTTGTAATAGCTGTTTCTATTGGATTCTGATAGTGGTTGGATGCTTGCGTTTGATTGTTTGAATAGAACTCATATGGTTCAATCATAAGTATATGGTTAGCGGATTGAAATTTATTAATATACAAGTTGATAACACTCCCAATTTCTCTTAGCATACCCTCATGTCTTCAGATTTTCAAAATATATATATCTCTAAAGAACAACTCTATGGCGCAAAAAATTATTCGCCTTTACCTGTAGTACTTGAAAAAGGTGAGGGTACTTATCTATGGGATGTTGATGGAAATAAATATTTAGATTTAATGTCTGCCTATTCTGCTATGAGTCATGGGCATTCACATCCGGTCTTAGTAAAAACATTACATCAACAAGCTCAAAAACTCTCTGTTGCTTCTAGAGCATTATATTCAGAGCCTTTAGCAGGCTTGTTAGAAAAACTTTCTAGTATTACTGGTTTTGAATCAAGCCTTATCATGAATACTGGTGCAGAGGCAGTTGAAACAGCTATTAAAGCAGCGAGAAGATGGGGTCATTTCTCTAAAGGAATTGAAGAGAATAAAGCTGAGATCATTGTTGCTAATGGAAATTTTCATGGAAGAACTACTACTATCGTGGGCTTTTCCTCAGAGCCAAGTTATAAAGAAGGTTTTGGTCCATTTGCCGATGGTTTTAAAGAAGCTATATTTTGCGGGCATTCATGCGATTGCAATAAAGTATGCGAGGCATCCATTGCATCTTTTGAAGACAAGATTAATCAGAATACATGCGCAATTCTAGTTGAACCCATACAAGGAGAGGGAGGTATTATAGTGCCTAAGAAGGGCTGGCTTAAACAGCTAAGAGAATTATGTGATCGTCATAATGTTCTTCTCATTCTTGATGAAATTCAATCTGGATTGGGAAGAAGTGGTAAGCTTTTTGCATATGAGCATGAGGATATAAGACCTGATGGTCTGATTATTGGCAAAGCTTTAGGCGGAGGATTATTACCAATTTCTGCTTTTTTAAGCTCAAATAATATTATGGATCATTTTAATCCTGGTTCCCATGGGTCAACATTTGGAGGCAATCCTTTAGCTGCTGCTGTTGCTACCAAGGCACTTGAGTTAATTTATGAAGATAACTTAATTGAAAATAGCCAGCAGCTTGGCGCTTTTTTTAAAGCAGGATTAGAGTCAATTGATAGCTCTCTTATTAAAGAAGTCAGAGGAAAAGGTTTATGGATTGGAGTTGAATTACATCCACATGAAGTTACAGCAAAAGACATTTGTTTAAGCTTATTAAAAAAAGGGATTCTCTCTAAAGAAACACACAAAACTGTTATTAGATTTGCTCCTCCATTAATGATTCAAAAATCTGAAATTGAGTGGGCATTAGAAAAAATTGATAGCGTGTTCAAGGATATTAAAATTTAATGCCAACAGTTTTTCAAAAAAAAGTTTGGCAAGCAATTGATACAATCCCAGCAGGCAAAACTGTCACATACAAAGAATTAGCAATTATGATAGGTCATCCTAATGCTGCAAGAGCAGTTGCAAATGCATGTGCACAGAATCCTAACCCAATACAAACACCTTGTCATAGGGTTATTAGATCTGATGGCGCTCTTGGAGGCTACAGTGGACCCGGTGGTATATCACAAAAAAAATATTTACTAGAAAAAGAAAAAAATTAATTTTCCAAGTAATTATTTATTTTCCAATTTAGATATTTGTAGTGCTCTTTTGTCTCTGCATCACCAAAACTTAGAGAGCTTTTTGAAAAATCTCTAATATTAACAATTGCATTATAAAGTGCTGATTTTGATATATCATCATAAGCTCCATTTTCAAGGGCTCCAATCAAACCCTCAACATAAGCTGATTGAAGATTTTTCTTATAGCTCGTTGGCAATTCTTTTTTTACATATATACCATCATGAAGGTCAGAAAGAACCTCTCTTGGTGAATATTTGTTTCCATACTTAGAGCTATCAGATAATCTTTGCATGACATTTGGACTTAGTATGTGCGCAAGAACATTTTTTTGAATACCAAGCACTAAGTTATGTAATTTTGGATCATCATTAGCATTCTCATTTGGATCATAAGCAGGCCTTTTTTCTGGTTGTAATAACTTTAAAACATCAGCATCAAAGCTAAAAGCATCATTTGCCAATAATTTTGATGTGATCAGTTGCATAGCTCTTTTTTGATCTTCATATGATACAGCTTCATATGGAGTTAAATCACCTGGCTGACCATTTACAACTCTATTAGAATAAACACCGCCAATTAATCTACTAACACTATCAAAGAATCTTCCTTTTTCTCGAGTAAAGCTATTAAAGGCAGCTCTTAGCTCAGTATAAGTAGCACCATCTTCTCCAAAAATCTCAGGTAACTGATTAATTTTATTATTAATAATATTAATTCTTTGCTCTGTGTAAGTTACTGTATCACTAGACATATCATATCTTTTTGCTCGTGGATCAATTCCATATCCTGGAGAACCCATAGCATCACCATCAGTACCATATTTATATTCTGGGAGTGATGATTTGGCTAACAAGACTGATCTTTCTTCCTCTGACAGGTCTGGCTTATAGCCAAACTCAATTGCCCAAATATCATAGATACCTGGACTATGCGGGAAAAAATTACCTTGCTCTAGTTCAGGAGGGGCTATATTAATAGGATCATAATCCATCACAGATGCTATATGTGACTTACCGGTTATTGATTTGTCGTGAATATCGATAGCATTATATAACCAACTTGCTTTGAAGTTATGTCTTAATCCAAGCGTATGACCCACCTCATGCATAGTTAAAGATACAATCCATTGTCTTAATGGATCATTCTCTTCATCATAACCCCATATTTTTCTAAGCCTATAACCATATTTGATTGCATTGAACTCCTGAACAATATCAGCCGCAATTAACTCACCAGTTTTAGGGTTCGCAATACTTGGGCCATAGCCAGAAAATTGTGGTTCAGGTGAGGAAGACCACCTTACAACATTATATTGAATATCACCAGCGTCCCAATCAGCATCATCAGGTTGAATTTTTGCAACAACTGCATTCTTGAACCCAGCTTTTTCAAATGCAGTATTCCAGGCCTCTATGCCTTCAACAACAAAAGGCTTTATTTCTTCAGGAGTTGAGTTTTCAACCCAGTAAACAATTGGATTAACTGGTTCTGATACTTCTGCATTTGGATCTTTCTTTACTAACCTCCATTTATTAATTAAATCAACAACAGGAAAATAATCATATGAAGATAAATCAGTTACCTTTTCAGAGAAATATCCAACTCTTTGATCGGCAACCCTTGATTCAAAATTTTCATCAGGCATCTCGACAAATAAATGTCTTACTTTTGCAAAGGTATATCTTTTATCGGCCACAGCATCGACTGATCCGCCTTTTGGTTTCGGGTTAAAAAACCCGTACACAACATCAACAGTTGTATTTTTTGCATAATTTTTAACTTTACTTATATAGGTTTTAGATTTATCTAACTTACCAACATTTAAGTCAACATATTCCATATATTCAGGCGGAATATTTGGAGAAATGCTAGTTAACATTTCTGAAAGAAAAATAGAATTAACTCTAATTAAAACTTTGTTGGCATCCTCGTCATCAACCTCAATTTTAAATCTTCCTAAAAATGCCTCTTGAATATTTCTTAGTATTGATTGACTGATATTATTTGAATCGTCATAGACAAATTTTGTGTTTTTCTTGAAGAGGGCTATATCATTTTTAAATTCTCTGAATTCTAATATTGATCCATCTGAAAGAGCTCCACCAAATTGACCAGAGGCCTGAGGCGCATCAAGAAAGTATGTAAAATATATAAATTCTCTATTTAAATTATCTTTATTTATAACTAAAAAGTGATCATCATTTTCTTTGTTTATCAACAAATTTAAAAAGCCCGGTATTGAATCTAATTCATTCTCCTCGATGTATGATTCAACGGTAACTTTGCTTTCTTCGGCAGTCTCTGTTTCAGCAACATTTTCATCACTTTCAACTTTAACATCCTCATTTAGATTTAGATCATTTGAATTATCAGCGTAAGCTTCAAAACTAAAAATCGTAAAAATTAATGTAAATAAAAATTTTAAATAGTTCATAAGTTTTCCTTTTTAATTGGGCTCATAATTCTATACTATTTATATATATTTGCTAATATAATGCCATGAAAAATAATTATGCTTTGGTTACTGGAGCTTCTTCTGGAATTGGCTTAGAAATAGCTCGTTCACTTGCAAAAAGAAGCTATAACTTAATATTAGTTGCAAGAAGGGAAGAGCAGCTAAATAAAATAGCTGCTGAAATAAAAAATGATTTTAGTATTAATGTGGAGGTTTTTTCTGCAGATTTAGCTAATCCTTTGGCACCAAATGCTATATATAACTTTTGTAATGAAAAAAATTTGATTGTAGATATTCTTATTAATAATGCAGGCTACGCCCTTCCTAATCAGTTTCATAAAACTCCAATGCAAGATGAAGAGGATTGCTTGAGAGTATTGGGCATTTCTGTAATTGCTTTAACAAAAATTTTCTTACCAGACATGCTCGAACGTAGAAGTGGCAAAATAATGATTGTATCCTCAGTAGCCTCTTTTGCTCCACCATCGACAATCCAGGTTTTATATGGTCCTGTAAAAACATTCATGAATAGATTCAGTGATGGTATAAATATTAATTATAAACATAAAGGAATAACTTCTACCTCTGTTTGTCCTGGCTATACAGTTACTGGTTTTCATACTGCATCAGGAACGCAAACTCATATGGATAATGTTCCTAGCTTTATGAAGCTTGATGCTAAAGTTGTAGCTGAAGAAGGCCTTGATGCTATGTTTAAAGGCAAAAGATTATCCATACCAAGCATTAGGTATAAAGTTATTGTATTTTTAATGAAGTATGCAACGCCAGTACTTAACTTATTTAGCAATCAGCTTTCCGGCGGTCGTTACAAGAAAAACTAATCTATATTTAAGGCAGCATCTGAGACAAACATATTGATTTGTCGTTCATGTCCAAATGTAGAATTTGGACCATGCCCTGAAATAAACTCAATATCATTACCTAATGGCCACAATTTTTTTGTTATAGAATCTAATAAATCTTGATGATTGCCTCTTGGAAAATCTGTACGACCAATTGATCCATTGAATATGACATCGCCAACCAAAGCTAATTTATTTTCTTTATTGAAAAAAACTATGTGACCTGGAGTATGGCCAGGACAAAAAATTACTTGAAATATAGCATTCCCAACCGAAACCTCATCACCATCATCAAGCCAATAATTTGGAGTACAGTTTCTTGTTTGCATACCATACATTTGACCTTGGTCACTTAAAGCATCAAGTAAAAAAGTATCTTCTTTATGGGGCCCATGTATCTTGATATTTAAAATTTCACTTAACTCTGCTGCAGCTCCAGCATGATCCAAATGCCCGTGTGTTAAAAGTATTTTTTCTGGAATAAGCTCATGGCTTTTAGCAACTTCTAACAGTTTATCTATATCTCCACCAGGATCAACAAAAGCACACATTTTTGTTTCAGTGCAATAGATAATTGGAGCATTTTGCTCAAATGGAGTTACTGGATTGATTAATGAATTAATTTCTGACATTGTATTTATAAAAAATAATAAATTTTCATGACATTTACTACCAAGATAGAACATTCTATTGGATATATAACAATAAACAAACCCCCTGTGAATGCTTTAAATTCTTCGG
>Ga0181585_10005812_pt1 | contig 10659 bp, 6 predicted proteins | sample 071ome_29_FD_132469 | JGI IMG/M metagenome (GOLD analysis project Ga0181585, IMG submission 132469) | Coastal salt marsh microbial communities from the Groves Creek Marsh, Skidaway Island, Georgia - 071407BT metaG (megahit assembly) | ecosystem: Environmental > Aquatic > Marine > Intertidal zone... | reverse complement strand
CTCTTCTTGCCTTGGATAGAGCTGAATAAGAGATTTGGGTGGAGATGGAGATTTAATCTATCGAAATCAAAAGAGATTGTTGAGGTTGGTTCTCTTTTTTGGGTTGGAGTATTGGGTGCAGCAGTAGCACAGATTAATATTCTGATTTCAAGATTTTTAGCGTACTCATTAGAACATGAGGGGGCTGTATCCTATCTTTACATGTCAGCTAGGTTGGTGGAACTTCCCCTTGGAGTTTTTGCAATCGCGATCTCCACCATTTTGTTTCCAAAACTTGCAAAGGCGAGCAATCGCAAGGACCAAGAATCTTACCTGAGTAATTTCTATTTCGGTTTAAGGTTTATTTTGATGCTAACTTTGCCCTCGGCAATTGGTTTGTTTCTGGTTGGAGATTTGATTGTTATGGTTCTTTTCCAATGGAAGGAATTCACTCAGCATAATGTTTCCATGGCGTATGATGTTCTTAAAATTGTTACTTGGACGATTCCACTCTATGCACTTTCAACTTTTTTGGTGAAGTCCTATCATTCCCAGAAAAATATGAAGGTACCCTTAATAGCCGCAACTTTGAGTTTGGTCGTGAATTTGTTGCTCAGTCTCCTTCTGATGTTTCCATACGGAGTATTTGGCTTAGCTTGGGCTAATTTTTTTGCAGCCTTAATTCAACTCCTCTACCTTTGTATGAAGTGTGATGCCCTTCGGTTACATGTAATTTGTTCCAAGCACCTAGTTCAAGTTCTGATGATTTTCCTGGCAACCGTTCTGATGTTTGCCACGATTTATTTGGGTCGTCAATTTGTCCGGCCAAGTGTTCAAAAGTGGGATTCGTTTTTACATCTATTTTTTTGGATGTTAATCGGAGTTGGTACTTATTTTTTAGCTCTTTTTTTATTGAAATTCCCGATATCAGGTGGAAAACCATTGCTTTCTCGGTTGGTTCGAAAATAATTTTGTTATGAAAGGTATTGGAAGAATTCAGCTGCATGCCATTCGAGGTTTTACCCTAATTGAATTAATGGTGGTCATCATTGTTATTGGGGTTGTGGGTGGAATTATATTTAGCGGTGCAGGGTATCTATTTGAAAAGCAATCAATTAAAACTGCACAAGCTGAGATTGAAATTTTGAAGATTGCATTAAACGAATATCGCAGAGAAGAGGGTGAGTATCCTCCAATTGAGGGAGATTCGACTGACTTCAAAGATTTCAGTAGGGATTTGCTCAACGGTTTGTATGGTTCTCATAAATTTATAGGTGGTAAATGGGAAAGGCTTGATAAAGAAGATAAGAAAAAAAGTTTAATTCCCATAGAAAAGCTTTCTATTCTGCCTATTGCTGAAGAAGAATCTGGAACATTTAATTTAGATGAAGTTGACCATTTCTTGGTCGATCCTTGGGGGCAACCTTACATCTATGAAGACAAAAGAAAGGACGGGTTTCCTGGCTTTCTACTTTATTCCATGGGACCAGACCGAAAATCGTCTCCTTTCACTGAGCCTAGTGATGGATTACCTGAAAGAAGGCCTGAGGATTTAGATAACATTCCTTCTACAGAACCTGGAAATTGGTAAGATTTATGAAAAGAAGTAAAATCGGATTCACATTAATAGAACTCCTTGTGGTCATTACAATAATCGGAATCCTCATGGGGCTTGCTATTTCTCAGTTAGGATCAGTTTTAGGAGACTCTGAAAAGAAAAAAATGAATTCAATTATGAACACATGGATCATAAAATTGAATCAGTATAAATCGCACTATGGTTATTATCCTCCATTTCTTTATGAGGAAGAGGAAGGTAATCCAGTTAATTTAAAAGAGTTCCAGGACGAATTTATTTTTTCGCTCAAAGGAATGCTTAAAACTGATAATGGTTGGTCTAAAGATGTGGATGAAAAGCTACTGGATCAAAATCGAAAATCTGTCCAGTTTCACCACTTCACTGAAAGTGAATTTATTCTTAATGATGACAAAGAAGAACTCATTGGATTATCAGGTTTATCTATTTTGGTGGATCAAGATAATGACGGAGTCATTGAGCTCGATGATTCTTTTTTGGACGATATTATATCCAACTTAAAATTGGATTATACATCGTCTGAGGTAGACAAAGCTGAAGCTAATAAAAAACAAGTTAAGAATTTAAATGAAAGTATAGCTATCATACTTCTCAAAGATGATGTTTCTGAATTAAGCAATATTTATACTTGGAACATTGAAAAGTATCTTGAAGCAGAATAAGCAGTATCAGTTAAATAAGAATAGTTTGACATTAAAAAAAAGATGTCATGAAGGATTCACTTTATTAGAGTTGCTGATTGTTTTGGCAATTATTGGAACTCTTACAGGTTTAATTGGATTTTCATTTTTAGACAGCTCATCAAATGCTGTTGGTACTGCACAAAGAATGCTCGTAACTGTTATAAATAAAGCTCGAACAACTTCATTGGCAATGGGTTGTGAAACAAGAATTTCAATTTTTGCTGAGGATTCAAAACCTGGTATTGATATTGAGTCTAAATATTTAAGGCATATAAAAATTCTCGCATCAGATAACAATAACTCTTCTACATGGAGACCGGTTGGTGAAACCTTTTCATTGCCGCAAAGTGTTTGGTTTGTAAAAAGGGAATTTATTGCTGATGATGTAGATTGGGCAACAGATGGATATTGTAAATGGAGTCATAGTGAAGATGAGGAGTTTCGTATCTCTCTAGAGGTTGATAAATCAAAAAATAAGGTTTTTGTTGAAGATGAAAACGGTGATCTTAACTTCTACATTGCTTGTTCTCCAGAAGGACATTTTATGAGCCATGATTACCCAGGAATGCCCAAGTTAGTTTTCTCTAAAGGTTTTCTTCAACCAAGTTCTTCAAGTAAAATATCTCCATTATTCAGTAACAATCGTAATTTAGGCGGTTTGATGTTTCAACCTTTTGGTGGATTTTTTCCACTTAATGATAATGATTTTTTGTTTGAATAATAAGCCTGGTTTAAAAAGTATCTCTGGTTTTACATTAATTGAAGTAATAATCTCTCTTGGTGTTTTTGGTCTAATTGTAGGAGGACTTTTCGCTTTATTGCCATGGGGGGTAGATAAGGTTAACTACATACAGGATCGGAATACGGCTCTGGGTATGATTGACGCCATTCAAATCGAGTTGGAAAGGGTCGGCTTTTCTGTTGTGGAGCGTGGTACAAAAAGACTAAATAACCTTTATTCTTCAGATAACGAACCGGAAGATATCATAAACGGAAAAGTGCACAGATTAATTCTCGTTGCTCCAAAAAACGGTCGGTTGGTTTCATTTGAAATGGTTTCTTCCGTTGAACAAACATTTACTGATAGTAGGTTAGAATTTGTACAAGAAAGTTCGGGTGTAGATGAAATTTTAAATGTTGGAACTATTCATGGTGGACAAATTGATTTTCAGAAAGCATCTCTAAAAGATAGCTCAGGTGATTTTGATAGGGGGTCGCCTCGATGGATTGATCAAAAGGATAGGTATTACGCAATTATTTGTTCTCAATTTGCAAAGTTTCCTTATGGCGATTCATATCCCGCTTCAGTTCATTATCATCATCCTAGTAATGGATATTTGGCACTTGAGGTAGAAGTTCAGTGGCCATACAAAGTTTTTGACCCAAGTCAAACAGATGAATACAGAACAATAGAAGAAAAATATAGATCGAAATTAACTATTCCCATGGCGATTGCTAGGTAAAGGCAATGAAAGGACTTTTGCCATGGATTCAAGCCTGCAGACCCAAAACATTAGTTGCTTCATTTGTTCCAATTTGTGTAGCCTTCAAAAATACTTTTTCAGTAAATGAGCCCAATCTAACTTCTATTGGATTAACGATTGGGTGTCTTTTTTTCATAATATTAATTCAGGTTTCTACAAATTTAGCTAACGATTTTTACGATGGTTTAAAAGGAGCAGATAATAACCGATTTAATGCACCCAAAAGGTTTGTATCTTCCGGTGAGCTTTGTCCGGATAAAGTATTTCTTGCAACTAAGATTTTGTTAATCTTATCATTTATTGTTGGATTGCTTGTAATGCACTTTTCTGATGCATCGAAATGGTTAGTTGTTGTCGGTGTAATTTGCATTATCCTTTCTATTGTATACACAGGTGGTCCTTACCCTTTAGCTTATAATGGTCTAGGCGATATATTTGTTATATTATTTTTTGGATTCGTATCGATTGAATTAACCAAATACATTTTATGTGTTTCTAATAATTATGTATTCGAATTTAGTTTTATATTATCTATATCTGTTGGTTTATTAATTAATAATCTTCTCATAATTAATAACTACAGAGATTATGAAAATGACCTTATTTACGAAAAAAAAACTACCATTGTTAAGTTTGGTAAAAGATTTGGAAAAATATTTTTTTTGGCTAGCTTGTGTTTTCCTGCCCTTTATAGTTTTTGCTATGATAAATATTTAGTATTAACAATTATTCCAATAGGTTTATTTTCTCTACATTACTTGACTAAAGAAATATCTCTAAAGAATAGTAATATTTCTTTATCTTTATCATCACTTAATGTTCTAGTCTTCGGTCTTTTTTGTTAGCTCAACTAAATCTTCTAATTATCAAACCTTATAAACCGGTCTGGTCTCTCTTTAAATTTGGGTAAATCAAACTCTTCGATTGATTTAGATTTATGTACATTCCTGAATTATCAGATTTTCCCAAATTTAATTTAGATAAACTACTGCAAACATGTTTTGATCTTCCTTCCAAAGATCTAAGTTGTTGTGTAATAATCGATTTACCTGAAACCAAGCTTATCAAGGATTTTGATTACTTGAATTCGGAACATTTTCCTGTGCAAAAGCGTGCTTATCAGTATTTTTATTCTCCTCTCAAGGGGGATACAGGAACTTCGCTTGGCATTACGAGTTGTGACATGTTTGCTATCAAACCAACCGGAGGAAGTAATCTTGATCCTGAGGACTTACTTGTTGGTGCAAGTGGTGACACTTTCACTTTTTCTAGACACATTTGTACCGACTACGATTTGGTTTTTGCAATCACGGACTACTCCTTAACTGCACCTCTTACCGCGATGGCTAAAAAGTATGGTTTTCGTGGTGCAACATTACATGGGTTAAATGATATAATTTTAAACTCAGGACTAAGTGTTGATTACAACTTAGTAAGTAGACAGGCAGAGTTATTTAGAAGTTACCTTGATAAAGCTGATTGTTTTATTATTTCGTTCGAATGTTTTGAGAAAAAGTACGAACTCGAAATTCAGTGCGGTGGGCAAACCGCCCAAAAAAGCCACGGCATTTGCCCCGCAGGTACTCCAGACATAGCTAATCTTCCTGCTGGAGAAGTTTATTTCGTGCCAAACTCCGCATCTGGTTCATTCCCCTTTAGGTTTTCGGATGGTACCATATCCGAGATGCATGTCATGGACGGGGCTATTACTCATGCTGATCTGATTAAAGGCGAAGATTCAATTGTTGCTTCTCGTAACCAACAACTTAGCAATGATCCCGCGACTGGTATTTTAGGGGAGCTTGGATTTGGTACTCAGGTTCTTCCCTTTGCCGGTTGCGATATTCAAGACGAGAAAATTTTGGGAACATGCCACATCGCAACCGGTCGGAGCGATCATCTTGGTGGTAATCTTACACCTGACCTTTTTAATTCTAGGGAGAATGCTTCTCACGATGATATTTTGTATGCACCTCTCAAAACTCCCGAAATCAATGTTAATTCAGTTGTCATGGAAAAGGGTGGAGAGCATTACATGATTTTGCAGGATTTTTCTCCTACTTCATTATTGTTAGATATTTTGGATGATGAATATCCCACGGATCTAATCCGCACAGCCCTGTAGTTTCCTATAATTCTTCTGCATCGATTTAAATCTTTGCAATCTATGAATTATTTGTAGAGATTATGACATGTGTTTTATAATGCATGTCGTGCTTGAAATTGTTTTATCACATTTAGGAAAATTACCTACCTACATACTTATTCTGTTTACCAAAAATCAGCACTCATCACTAGGTAGAGTTTTTCTACTTTTATTTTTAACTACGAGTGCTTTTTCTAAAAGTTTTAACGAATACCAGTTTATTTGGAACTCTGGTTCTCAAAGTTTTACTTTTGATGGTAATTCTTCTCCAAACATCATTTTGTACGAGCATTGCTCCTACTTAATTCGTTCTTTGGGTGCTGAATTTTCGATCAGTGAAGATAATATTACTCATTACTCAGGTAATGAAATTTTCTTTAATCAAGGGGTTCAGGGAGATGGTGAATATATCCTACTGACTCCGAATCAATCCACACCGAGAAAATTGTATTATCAAAATCTTAATGATCCTTCTTCTAGGGGTACTTTTGAAATTAAAGGATATGAAAATGTCGGTGTTTTGAGGATGAATCAGCCTGAGGCGTTTGCTAATTTGGGAGCGAATGTAGTGCTTTCAGATGATTTGACCTTGTTTGCCAGTGCCCCAGGTTTCAGGGAGAAAGAAGGTTTAGTCATTCGAAGCTCGATTCAAAATGATGGGACTTTCATCCACGAATCCAATATTCCTTCACCTACGGAAGAAAAAACATTTTGGGGCTCTTCGCTTTACTTTGATAACAATCAATCCCAGTTGTTAATCGGTTCTCCCAACTCAGCAGATTTCCGTGGCAGTCTACATTCTTACTCCTCTAGTACCTCCGAGACCAAGCTTCTATTTATGGGTGAGAATATTGGCGATTTACTTGGTTGGTCATTCTCCACTCATCATGATAAATTACTAGTTAGTGCTTTATCTGTGACAGACCCTACAGGAGGTTATTTTTCAGTTTTTAGTAATGCTTATTCAAATCGATTAGCTCTCCATGAAAATGTACGATCGGGGTATCCTGTGTTTGGGAATGAATATGGATATGATGTTAGTATATTTGACAATTTGATTGCTATTGGGGCACCTGGTGAAGACGACTTAACTAGGCAAGATTGTGGTGCAGTTTACCTGTACAGGTTAGAGGAAAATAACTTAAAAAGTTATAAAATCTTATCTTCAATCAGGAATGATGGTGACCGTTTTGGACACTCTGTAACTCTAGATAATGGGTTCATGTTTGTGGGAGCTCCATCGGGTGATGGAAGTTCAACTAAGTCAGGACTTGTTCATATATTTGACTGCAAGGATGAGGATTTTACAGATAAGGAAATTTTTCGCATTTTACCACCAAATGAAGGTGCTGCTCAAAATTTCTCTCAGGATATTTCAGTAGTAGGAGATTTCGTTTTTATTTCTTCACCAGGCACCGAGGAGGTCGGTGCTGTTTATGTATTTAGAAGATATGCCACTCCTGATAGCGATGCCTGGGTACTGGTAAACTCAATCCTGCTGAGTCTTTTTTCGGATGATCTTAGATCAACAGATAAAATTGCAATTGATGCTCAGAATGGTGTGTTGGCTATTGGAATGGAAACAGAATCTAGCAATGAAATAGAAGCAGGAGCGGTACTAATTCTGAGGAATCCTGCTTGGAATGTTAGTTCCCAAATAATAATCCCTCCATTTTTTCGACATGATTCTCCTAGTGCCTTTACCATTGAAGAAGATTCCTCGGTACTAACTGTCGACTTTAATGCTAGTTTACCTCCTTGGTCCAATGCTAAACTATTTTGGGAAATTAATTCCAGTTCAGCTCTTATTACTATCGAAGATTATGATATTAACAGCACTACAGGAGTTTTTAATTTTACCCCGCCAGCTAACTTAAGTGGAATAATTTCATTTACTCTTGCTGTTCAGACCAACAATCAAAGGGTTCAACACGATTTCAGTATCACTATAAATTCGGTTTCAGACGAGCCATATTTTGAAGATTTTAACACTGCTGATGATATTACTCAAAAACTACCAGCGGGAGCAGTTAACCAACACTATAGTTATTTCTTTCATTTAAACGATCCTGATGTTGATGATATTAATGATTTAAATCTAACTCTAGTTGGAGAAGGAGAATTACCTAGCGGACTAAGACTCATCCCTGATAGCACTGGATTATTTCGAACAATTGAGGGCACTCCGGACTTAAATAGCACATATGTTGATAGAAACAGAACCCATACTTTTGTGCTTTCTCTTTCGGATGGCAAAGGTAATGATATAAGTCAGTCCTTCTCAATTCAAATCTTTCCTGAGAACAATCAAACAATTTGTATTTTCCGCGGAGATAAGCTCGAGAGTCCAGCATCTATTAATTTAAACTTTTCCGAGAACTTTTCTTTGAAAGACTGGGAAAATGAAATTTCTGAACTCAATATCACAGATTCTGATGGTCTAGATGTAAGAGTGATCAATTTACCTGCTAGTGGATTCTTATTTCCAAATAATGATAGTTCTTTTACGAAATTTTCTGATTATAAAATTCGTTACATACCCGAATATAATTTTAATGGAAATGTTTCTTGGGGTCTTAGGTTCAAAGACAATCATCCAGTCTCGCCTGAGCTTTTTGACCTTTATTTTAATCTCGATATCTCTTCCGTAAATACACCGCCCCACATAGATTTAAATGTAACAAATTTCTTAATCGCTGAGGGGGAGTTTTTTGAAAGTTCATTCCATGTTTTTGATGCTGATGAAGATTTATTTACTGTTTCAATCAAAAATGCCCCAGATTGGCTAAAGTTTGATGGTGTGAGGAGGATTTATGGGAAACCATCAAGAAACGATTTCAAAGAAAATGGAGAATTCTTTTTTATAACCGTAACGGACCAATGGGGTGGGAGTACATCTCAAAAAGTAAGCATCGAGATAGATACTATCAATAAACCCCCAATTATCACAATTGATGATGAACAGGTTTCAGTTAAAGAATTTTCAATCAATGAAGACAGTGGATCTTTCATCTTTGAAATTGCTGCCGATGACCCTGATGGAAATTCATCACTGCTGGATTGGGAAATTGATCATCGATTAGTAGAAATTGACGCTTCAGATACTAACAAAAGAAAATTATTTTTTGAGCCAGAATCTAACTTTAGTGGATTAATTTCATGTGAAGTCAAAGTGTTCGAAACTTTAGACCCTCTAGCTTATGATAAGATAAATTTAATTTTTAATGTTAATCCTTTACCAGACCCACCTAAATTTGAAACTTTTCCCTACCCAGGTGTTGTTTTAAATAGACCCTGGTTCTATCATATAAGGGGTTTCGATGCAGATCTTAATGACCATCTGATACTAGAATACCTTGAACCTCGTCTTGATTGGCTCAAGTTTGCTCAAACTGGTACAAGGCAATGGACATTTTCAGGTTTTCCTACAGAATTGGCTGACGATGTAGATGTCAATTTGCGGTTATCCGATGGAAATACCACAGTTGAACAAATATTCAGCTTAAGAGTTATAAATAGTGTCGAAGATCTTATTTTAACTGAATCCTCTGGAGTTGAATTTACTAATTTGGGAGACTCGCTCCTAAAAAAATCTACCCATATTGATCTCATCGAAGATTCTAATTGGTCGATTGATACAATAAAAGTGAATGCAATCGATGAAATCCGCATAAATTGGAGTATTACCGAATTCCCTACTAATGGATCAGTTAAGTTTGCGGAAACTGGTAATGGCGAGATACAAAATTTGAGCTATGTGCCCGATGAAAATTTCAACGGATCCGATTTGTTAGTTTTGGAAGTCACCGATAACTACAGCACGCTAGAACTAAGGTTTACATTCAATGTAATTAAACAAGAAGACCCCCTCGTTTTTTTAGAAATCCCAAATGGAATTGTTGAAGATGAAGATGAATTTTATGATTTTTTGATTACATTCGAAGATGGAGATGGAATTGATAATTTAAAAAAAATTGAATTTTTAACACTTCCAAATTGGCTTTTAGTTTCTGAAAATTTCTCTTCTCAATTTAAACACAGCCTTAGGGTATCAGGAGAACCAAGTGTAAATGATATTGGTCTTCATGATGTAAATTTTATCGTTACTGACAACGAAGGGCTAGATCATCTTAAAAGTTTTAAAATTAATGTTAGATTTTTAAACAAACCACCAGTTTTGAGCCCAACTTCTATTTATACAACTATTGACGAGGATTCTCATAATGATGCTAACCCAAAGATATGGATTGAACCATTTACAGTAAGCGATGTGGAGTCATCTGAGGATCAAATGACTTGGTCAATATTTCGCCAACCCTTTTTTGGTAGTGCAGGTATTGATGAAGATGGTGATAAATTATTTTACTTTCCTGATGCTAATTATTCGGGTGAGGACTCTTTCTTGGTTGGTGTATTAGATTCTGGTGGTAGCAACAACTCTCTTCCTCGCCAGGCAATTGCAGAAGTTAATATATCAGTTAATCAGTTAAATGATTTGCCATTTTTCAGCTCGTTACCACCTTCCCATACAAATGAAACTGATGTAATCACTTGGTACGATGAAAAAACCTTTTCATACCTTATTGAAGTGAAAGATTCCGATTGGAATTGGCAGGGGTATCCCAAAATTTCGCTTTTATCTAATCTGCCCCAATGGGTTTCTTTTTTAGATCTAGGTGAGGGGAGAGCTTTGTTAAGTGGAACTCCCAAATGGTTCCATCAGGGGAAATACAGTTTTACCATAGAAGCTCGTAGTGGAACTGACAAAAT
>Ga0181585_10005811_pt1 | contig 10661 bp, 17 predicted proteins | sample 071ome_29_FD_132469 | JGI IMG/M metagenome (GOLD analysis project Ga0181585, IMG submission 132469) | Coastal salt marsh microbial communities from the Groves Creek Marsh, Skidaway Island, Georgia - 071407BT metaG (megahit assembly) | ecosystem: Environmental > Aquatic > Marine > Intertidal... | reverse complement strand
TGACTACGATGTATTTAACTCTAAAGAGATAAAACAACTGTTAAAAGATGAGGATATAAAACTTGTTAATTGGGGAGAAATTCGTGATATTATATACAAGAATTAAAATTTAATTCATAAATTTAAACAAACCCTAAATTAAAAAAAATGGATAAAAATATTTCAAAAGTAAGAGCACATGATGCACTTGTAGGTTTACTATATCTTTCAGGTGTAGGTTTAAGTTATTTAACTGGTGATTTTAATTTTCTATGGATAGTAATTGGTGTAGGATTTCTGCAAATTATAAGCCCATTTACTAAATTTTGCCCAGTCTATTTTATACTTAACAAAATGATGCCAGATTCTGATCCAATTCAGAACGGAAAATAGCATTTAAATTATATATTTATTTACCTTTGCGCTCCAATGGAAGTAAACTTTTGCAAGTATAACGGAGCAGGTAATGACTTTATAGTAATTGATAATTTAGATGATAGTCTCAAACTAACAGATTCACAAATAATTACTCTCTGTAATAGAAATTTCGGTGTTGGAGCAGATGGTATTATTTTGTTAAATAGTTCTGATTTAACAGATTTTGAAGTCCTACATTATACATCGGATGGTAATCTTGGGTCTCTTTGCGGAAACGGATCAAGATGCGCTGTGTCTTATGCATACAGGAATAATATTGTTAGTAAAAAAGTAATATTTGAAGCCTATGATGGAAAACATGAAGCTGAAGTAATTAATGATGAATTAATTAATATGCAGATGAAATTGAACTCTAAAATAATTAAAAATGATTATGGTATCTGGCTTAATACTGGATCACCTCACTTAATTGTTGAAACTACAAATACTGACGATCTAGATGTAAAAAATGCTGGAAAATCAATTAGATATAATGATTTCTTTAAAGATGAAGGTGTAAATGTAAATTTTGTAGAGAAAGTATCTGATAATGTTTTTAAAATTAGGACATATGAGAGAGGTGTTGAAGATGAAACTCAAGCTTGTGGAACTGGATCTACTGCCTCTGCAATATGTATGAATTATCTTGGAAATACAACTGCAAATGAAATAAAAATGAAATGTCAGGGAGGAGATTTAGAGGTTAAATTTACTAACAGTTATGATAAATTTTCTAATATCAGTTTAACTGGACCTGCTAAATTTGTTTTTGAGGGAGTAATCGAGGTCTAGAAAACAAAATTACATAATATAACTCCAATAAGAATTCCCTCAAGCCATGTTAAAATCAAGATTTGATATTTTGTAAGGTTAAACTCTTTAGAAACCTTTTCAATCATTTGTTCGTGCCATTTAAAAAATCTGTTCATTTTTAAATTTAATCTTTTTTTGAATGCCAATATGCTATTAAAATAAATAGTGCCTGAAAGGGCAACCTAATAATAGATTGTTCTCTTGTTACCCCTAATAATGATTGTGATAATTCGCTTTGAACTAAATGAATGTTAGCTGGAAATACAAGGATTAAAAGAATAATAAGTCCAAATCCTGCTAATTTTCTAGTTTTTTTAAATAACAACATTAAACCTAAAATTATTTCAGCTATACCAGATAAATAAACAAATTCTAAATGAAATGAAAAGTAATTAGGCATAATTGCAAGAAAAAAATTAGGATCAATAAAATGTCTAACACCTACATATGTATAAGCAAATGACATAAAATATATAGTTATTAACTTAATGTACTTCATCAATGCTAAATGATCAAACTAACATTAGTGGAAAAAAGTTTTACTGATATTGAAAGTAAAATAATACCAAAAACTCTTCTTATTATTGCTATTCCATTTTTTCCTAGAAGGCTTTCAATTCTATTTGAAGATTTTAAAATTATATATACAAAAATTGAATTAATTACAATAGCGATAATTACGTTTATAAGTTCAAACTCTGCTCTTAGCGATAGTAAAGTTGTAAGTGTTCCAGCACCTGCAATTATTGGAAAAGCAATAGGCACAATAGACGCAGTTTCTGGTTCGTCACCTTGAAAAATTGTAACACCTAAAACCATTTCTAATGCTATAAAAAAAATAACAATTGAACCAGCAACTGCAAATGAATTAATATCAATTCCAATAAGATTTAAAATTTCTTCACCAAGAAAAAGAAATCCAATCATTATTAGCATTGAAACAATTGTAGCTTTTTCAGATTCTATCTTACCAACTTTTTCTCTTAGAGAAATAATAATTGGAGTAGCACCTATTATATCAATAATTGCAAATAAAATCATACTAGCAGTAAAAATCTCTCTTATATCCATTTTTATTTTTTGTAAATATAATTATAAGGAGAAAAGATCTATATCATAATGATAAAGAAAATATTCGTAGATAATTTTAGAAAAGGCTATTGAGAATATATTTCTTGATTCGAAATTATCTCTCAAGCCAGGATATGGAAATTCTAGCTGAATAGCGTTAAAATCAAAACTTTTATTAGTACCATAGAAAAAAGTATTATAACCACCACTAAAGTACCTCATTCCATCAGGACCTGGACTATTACCACTTGGTAAAGCTTCAAATCCATTCATTTCAAATATCGATCCCAAACTATTAGGTCCTCTAATAATATTTGATAAAGATTCATTAGAAAAATTGATTAAACTATTAATACTCGTTTGATTAATATCAATGTTTTGATCTAGATAGTTATCAGATGTATCAAGATCATTTCCTGAAATTAGATATCCAATCCAAGTTCTTAAATCAACAAAACCATCTGGATTAGGACCATGTCCATGAATATCGAATAGAATCCCGGTATTAAAATTTTTTATTATTTGTGCTCTTGCATTTTGAATATAGTAATGGAATTCATCAAAGGCCCTTTCTGCATATATATTTCCTTGAGCAGCTTCAATTTTTTCTCTGTTCGCATCTAACTTTGTTCTTTTTAGATTATTAATTACTAAATATGGTCTAACATTATATTGTGTAAATAAATAATCACTAATAGCAATACCTAATTCAATTGTATTTGAATCTGTAACCGAAACCCCATATGTTCTGTCTGATATTTCAGAAGGTGAAATATCTCCACCATGAGGTATGGAAAGAATTACCGGAATATTTCCAGGATAATAAGATATATATGAATTTCTTCCATTATACTTTTGTCCAAATTCATATGGACCATCATTTCCTAACTCTTCAAATTCATTTTTAACTAGATCAATATTTTGCTCATCATTTGAATTAGAATCTTTAGTACAAAAGACAAAGATTAACATAGATAATATATATATATGAAGTCTAGATACTCTCATAAATATTGAATTTATAACATTATAAAATTATGTTAAAACATTTATTAAATAAAAGTTAAACCTAATTGCATTTTTTTGAATTCAATTAAAAAGAGAAACTTTTGAAAAATTTTTAAAATAAATCATGTTAATTAATTTTATAAAATACTCGATAATTAGTCTTGTACTATCATCTAGCAATAGTGAAATGAATATTGTTGAAACAGCTGTTTCTAACGATAATTTTTCTACTCTTGTTACTGCAGTTCAAGCAGGTGAATTAGTTGACGCCCTTTCTTCTGAAGGACCGTTTACAGTATTTGCCCCTACTAATGATGCCTTTAATAATTTACCTGAAGGCACATTAGAAACATTATTAATGCCAGAAAATAGACAAACATTACAGTCTATTTTAACCTATCATGTAGTTAATGGTAGTTACATGGCTAGTGATGTTGTTAACGCCATAAATCAAAATGACGGACAATTTACAGTTACAACACTACAAGGTAATGATCTAACCCTAAAAATATGGGAAGGTGATGTATATGTAAAAGATGCAACTGGTAATAAAGCAAAAGTTATTATCACAGATGTTGAGACTTCTAATGGAGTCATACATGCAATTAATAATGTAGTACTTCCAGAATAATTGAGTGTAATTATTTTGTTTGGATGAAAGAGCTCTCCGGAGCTCTTTCTTTACTACAAAAAAAAGGCTCCAGATTGGAGCCTTTTTTTTAAAATAAATATTTAGTTCGGCATCATATTGTCAACCCTTTGAAGAGTAATAACATTCTCACCCCACTCTCTTATAGATTCATTAAAAGCCTTTAAATCAGCTTCATGTTGTCTCCAACCAAATTCCTCATTGTAAGCATCTTCAAATTCAATATCTCCATTACCCCAGTGAGGATAGTCATTAAAAGCCCTAAATGAAGCAACTACGTTAGGATTACCACCTGAAATAAGTCTAAAAACTCTTCTTAAAGCACCATCTGGATATACTTTTTCTAAAGTTTTACCAGCTCTCCATAAATACCTCCAAACTGCATCTTGCATGCCTGGTCTTATAGTAAAAATCTGTCTTTCAAGATACTTTGCTGCAGGAGCGTCATCTCCAATATTCATTGGTTCAATTAAAACCCAATTTTGCATACCTGAAATTTGTCTTGCATAAGGAGATACATTTTTCTCCCAATATGCAAGTTCTTTAGATTTATCCTCACCATAATCTGATGATGATTGATTAATTAAAAACCGAACGTATTGTCCAGCATTTTGACCTGTCATTACTCTATATGTCCAAATCAGGTTACCTTCTTCGCTGTTAAACATATTTGTTTTTTTTGCAGCTGCAGATTCAAACTTGTCTCTCATACCATCTTTTGCCTCATAAACAAATGAAGAAAGGTATGTTCCATTAGGATTTCTTTGTGAAAAACTAAGGGTTGTAACTACTAATGCTAAGATTAGAAAAATTGTTTTTTTCATAATAAATTGATTTAAATTATTTTCAATTTAAGAAAATAATAATTCGTGATAATTATTAATTATTAACAATAAATTATCTCCTTTTCTTAAAAAGAAATCTAAAGGCAATGACTATAAATGCAATTGTAAATATTACTCGAAGAAATTCAGTATCATTCATATTATTAATTTAAATCTATGAAATTTGATTAAATATAAGTAACTTAAGATATGGAATCTTTAATTTTCTTTATAGGCTTTATTGTTTTTGTTCTAATGATTATAGCAATATTAGTAAAAGAAGTTATTTAATTTTTGGAATTAAATATTCTAATACAAAAAAAACTAGGCAACATACTCCAATAGCTATTAAGTATCCACTATCATCACTTATATCAATCAGACTGTCAAAAATCATTGATGTTAATACTAAACCCGTAAAAAGGATAAAGTAGAAAAAACATTTCTTAATAAATTTTGTTAATCTTTTCATGTCAAATGATTAAATTTATAATAAGTTGAATAAAATAAAAACAATGAAAAAACTATTTTTAATATTAATTAGCACTTCATTAGTTTCTTGTCTTACTTTAAGTCTTGAGATTGATGATAATGCAGCAAAATCTATAGCGGACGCTATTAATAATTCAAATAAGAAAGAGTTACACATAATGAAATCAAGAAGTAATGATCTTGGTATGATGGGTGAAAATGAAAATATTATGATAATTAGAAATTCTGATGATATGGAATGGGTTGGTGATGATGGCAATAAGATGAAAAGAGTAATGATTAAAGGTGAAAAATTTGGCAAAGGACCAAATGCATCAAAATATATAGATGATATTCCAGAGGTTATTATTCGAAGAATTGAAAAAGCAAGTGAAAAAGGTATTGATATTAAAATTGACACGATAATATCAGAAAATGGAGAGAGAAAAGAAATTAAAATCGAAGTAAAAGCTGGAAATAATTAATCTGCTTGAATAGATTTTACCAGATATCATTCATTGCAGCAGCATTATTTATAACTGATTGTTCCTCTAACTATAATTTAGATAATATAGATTATTCCAGAATTGATATAATTGGCCTGGAGGACTCAACATTAACCCATATAATCAATACTTACAAAGATTCTATTGATTTGAAGCTTGATAATGTTATTGGTTTTTCAAAAGGATTATATACTAAAAATGATTATTCTAATATTAAGTTTAATTCTTCATTAGGAAATTTAATTGCAGATATTATTTTTAAACAAGCAGACTCAGTTTTTTACAAAAGCTTTGGAAACAATATTGACTTTGTTCTTCAAAACCATGGGGGAATTAGATCTTCATTACTAGAGGGGGAAGTAAAATTAACTGATGCTTATAAAATATTACCTTTTGAAAATGAAATAGTTGTATTAGAGATATCAAAGGAAGTGTTCGATGAAATGGTTTTATTTTTAAGCAATGAAAAGTTTCCACACCCAATATCCGGCTTCAGTATAGTCAATAACAAAGCTATTATTGATAAAGAAAGGTCTTCCAAGGATAAGTTTTTTCTAGCCACAAATGACTACTTATTATCAGGTGGTGATAATATGTTTTTTTTAGAAAAAAACTCAAATGTTTACCACCTTGGATACCCCTTAAGAGATGCATTTATTGATTATATAATAAATGAAGAAGATTTAGAATCAAAAGTTGATAATAGATTTATAATAAATGAATAGACGAAGATTTATATATAACTCCAGTATTGCGTCCCTATCAGTTTTAGGTCTAAATTCTTGTAGTCAACTCCTTAGAGATGTTAAAATTACAATTCTTCACTCTAATGATGTGCATAGTCAAATTGAACCATTCCCTACAAATCATGATAGATTTCCTAATAGAGGGGGTTTTGCAAGAAGAGCAAGTATATTTAATGAAATTAGATCGGTTAATCCTAATACTTTAATTTTTGATGCGGGTGATATTTTTCAAGGAACTCCTTACTTTAATTTCTTTCAAGGAGAATTAGAACTAAAGCTAATGAAAGAAATGGGTTATAATGCTGCAACAATTGGAAATCATGAGTTTGATGCTGGATTAGATTCTCTAAAACAGAATATTTTAAGCACAAATTTCCAATTCATTATATCAAATTATGATTTCTCAAATACTGTATTAGAGGGAATAACAACTCCATTTAAAATATATAAAAAACAAGGTGTTAAAATAGGTGTATTTGGTCTTGGTATTGAGCTTAAAGGACTCGTAAATCCAGATCTTTATAAAGAAACTAAATATTATGATCCTATTGAGATATCAAATGATATTGTAAAAATATTAAAGAATGATAAAAAATGTGATCTTATCATTTGTGTTTCTCATTTAGGTCATGAATATGATTCTAATAAAATTAGTGACACAAAGCTAGCTAGATTAACAAGTGATATAGATTTAATTATTGGTGGACATACGCATACATTTCTTAAAGAACCAATTATTGTAAAAAATAAAAAGAATAATAATGTTATTATTAATCAGGTTGGTAATGGTGGTGTTTATTTAGGTAGGATTGACTTTAATTTTACAAATTCCGGAAGGAAAAACACTAATTCTTTACTTGATGTATAGATTAAAAAATATTGTAAATCAATTATTTATCATTTAATTATAATAATTGTTGTGGGAGTATATAGACCAAACGAAAAAATAGTATATAACCCATCCAAAAAAGATTTTTTTATAATAATACTATAATTAGTTTCATCATTAATTTCATTAATTACAGGTGTTTTATTTGAAATAAACCCTCCGATAAAATTATGTTGTTTTAGAACTTTAGTATAATCCTCAGATGGTCCTTCTCCAAATGTAAAAGTATGCACATTACAAGAAACTGTTAGAACAAACAGAGTTAATAGAAGTATTAGTTTTATTCTTGACATATAAGTATAAATTTAGGTAATTTTATACAATGAAAAGTATACTCCAAATATCTGGAATGACGTGTGAGGGATGCAAGTCATCAGTAAAGGGTAAGCTTGGCTCAATAGATGGAGTTGATAACGTTCAAGTAGACCTAGCTAGAGGACAAGCAGTCATTTACTCCAAGAACCCCATAAGCTATTCTTTAATCAAAGAAACTTTACCCCCAAAATATAGTTTAATTAATGAGGAAGGCGTCAATTTGGACACTTATGGTGACGTAACTATGAAAGCAAGCAAGATTAAACAACTAAAGCCTTTATTTATAATTCTTGGATATATATTAATTGCTAGTATATTATTAAATTATAAAAACTGGAATCCAAGTAACGCAATGCTTGATTTTATGGGTCTTTTCTATATTATTTTTAGTTTTTTTAAAATCCTTGATATTAAAGGATTTTCAATATCATTCAGCATGTATGATCCTCTCGCAAAACAAGCTCCAATTTATGGTTATATCTATCCATTCATAGAAGTATTATTAGGCATGATGTTTTTAATTAGGTATGAAGTAAACATTGCTTTGATACTGACTGTTATAGTTTTAGGTATTACAACTATTGGTGTGACTCAAACACTAATGAATAAGAGAAGTATAGAATGTGCTTGTCTTGGAACTACACTAAACCTTCCTATGACAGAAGCAACTTTTATTGAAAATGCGTTAATGATAATAATGGCTTTTTCTCTTATATTTTCATAAAAAAAAAGATCATGAGTTTTTTTAGGCCGTTTCTAATTTTAGTATTTATTATGATGCTATTTTCTATTTTCCTAAGCTTATTCTAATGACAGAGGAGTTCTTTTTTCAATGCCCTTATTGCTGGGAGGAAATATCAATGATATTTGATAAATCACTCCATGAAGACTCCTATATTGAAGATTGCGAGGTTTGTTGCAACCCAATAGAGATAAAATATCAATCTGATGGAAATGATATAACAAATTTTTCTGCTATGTCAATTGAACAATAACTTAAATACTTTATTTTTAACATTTATAAAATATAGATGAGAAAAGAAGAGATAATAAATATTCAAAAGGAATGGGCCTCAGGAATAATCAAAATGGGTAGACTGTCTAATGATAGGGAATCTCTAGAGTCTTTTACTAATGATTTTTTAGACAAAATATATGACTTTGATAATCAGGTACTATTTAAACCCACAAAAGCTGCAATTCAACAGTTTAGAAATACAAAAAAATCTGCTTTTTCCTATTTTATAGCAGGTGACGATAGAATGTGTGAAGAAGATAACGGTTTTGCTTTGTCTAAGTGGACAGAAATACTTTTTGATAACTCAAACATAATTATCAATGAAGATATAGCAATTGCAATGGGTAACTATACATTTAAAAACGAATCAAGCAATATCAAAGTCGAATATTCTTTTGTTTATAAAAAATATGGTGAAGAAATAAAAATTATTCTACACCATTCATCACTTCCATATAAAATATGAGTCTGTCAAGAATAATTTCAGGTACTATGAATTGGGGATCTTGGGGAGCTAATTACTCATCCACTGAAATCTCAGAATTAATTAAGTGTGCTTATGAAAATGGAATAAATACGTTTGATCATGCTGATATTTATGGAGGCTATACTACTGAAGAAGCATTTGGAGAAGGCTTTAAATTATCTGGAATTGATCGCAAAGAAGTCATTTTTATTTCAAAATGTGGTATTATGTATCCATGTGAAAAACTTAAAATTGATGTAAAACACTATGATTACTCCAGAAGTCATATAATTAAATCTGTTGAAAATTCACTAAAAAACCTAAATACTAATTACCTAGACTGTTTATTGCTTCATCGACCAAGTCCAATTATGGATATTCATGAAATAAGTGATACTATTGATTACTTAATAGATAAAAAAATGATAAAATCTTTTGGAGTATCTAATTTCACGGTTTCTCAAATGTCACTTTTAGAAAAATATATAAAAGTATCATATAATCAAATTAATTTTTCTTTGACAAACTATGAGCCTATGTTTGACGGGACCCTTGACTATATGCAGATCAACAATATAAAACCAATGGCTTACAGTCCATTAGGTAACTATTTTACATCAAATAATAAAACTTTACTAGATAAGGTAAAAAAAATGTGTTTAAAATACTCATGTCATGAAGATGAAGTTTTATTAAGCTGGATACTCAGACATAATTCAGGAATCTTACCTGTTATTGGTTCTTCAAAAGAAGAAAGGATAGCTAGATCATCGAAGGCTGAAAAAATCAATATAGAACTAATTGACTGGTTTGAACTGTTAGAAGCAAGTATGGGTAAGAGATTACCCTAATCTAAGGAAGAAATTTCAGTATCAATCCATTCAAGCCTATCATCAATCCAATTTTTTATAAAATCAATTTCCTCAGAATGTGTAGAACCAATAAAATAATTTGGCCAAACATATTGCCCTAGTATAGGCCAAATATAAAAGTTCTGAGATATTACATTATTTGATTCAAGATATTGAGTGTAGGAATCTATCTTATTCATAATTGATGAATTGCTTAATGAAGAAACCCTAAGTGATCCCCATCTACTTTTTAAGGTTGATTTAAATATATCTCTCTCCATTAAGTTATTCCACCAAAATGGAACTTGCCATAAATCTCCTCTGCAAATATCATTGAACTTATACAGCCATCCCTCAGGATTCCCTCCATCACAATAATCAGCATTTCCAAAAGCAAGGTTAAAATCCCAAATAGGCCCCATCTTCAATTTTCCATTATAGCTTTTATTTAAATAAGTACTAAGTCTAAACCCGTCTATATTCTTAGTTAGTTCATTAATGATAAAAAAATCAATAAATGATTCAATATCAATAATTTCATTTAAGCTATCATCATCACTATTAACTAATGCTGCTTCAAAGTCATCAACAAAAGATTGTATATATTTTTTTTGATCTTCAGTTATTTCAGCAGGTTT
>Ga0181585_10005807_pt1 | contig 10665 bp, 8 predicted proteins | sample 071ome_29_FD_132469 | JGI IMG/M metagenome (GOLD analysis project Ga0181585, IMG submission 132469) | Coastal salt marsh microbial communities from the Groves Creek Marsh, Skidaway Island, Georgia - 071407BT metaG (megahit assembly) | ecosystem: Environmental > Aquatic > Marine > Intertidal zone... | reverse complement strand
CCCATCCTTGCCCAGCATGGGTGCTAGGCCGGCACGTCCCGGCTTTGGCAGTTTTGATGCCATAATATGATCCAGCCAGCTGGCTACATTCGGCCCTGTCACCTCAAAGCGCGAAAAGCCGGTAATATCCAGCAAGCCTACGCCTTTCCGCACGGCGCGGCATTCCTGTGCAACAATCTCAAAGGCATTTGAACGCTTCAGGGACGGAGTTTCTTTAAACCCTTCAGGGGCGAAATATAACGGGACTTCCAAATCCCAGCTTTGCCCCCATTGGCATCCGGCCGCTGTCATCGCATCATGGGCAGGCGCCATTTTCAGCGGCCTGCCTGCTGGCAATTGTTCATTTGGATAGGTCATCACAAAGCGACGCGAATAAAACTGGCCGGTTGTCTGGCGGATATATTCCCTGTTTTCGGCAAAGCGGCCATAGCGAGCAACATCCATACCATAGACATCGGCCTCTGCCTCGCCATATATCATCCATTCGGCCAGCGATTTACCAACCCCGCCCCCTTGCAAAAAGCCCGCCATCACCGCACAGGCACACCAATAGCCAGGCTTGCCCGGGACGGGCCCAACCAGAGGGTTGCCATCCGGTGAAAAGGTAAAAGCGCCATTGACCCATGTTTTAACGCCCACCTCCTGGAGAACAGGATAGCGTTCAAACCCCATGGTCAATTCATGTTCAATTCGGTCTGTCTGTTCCTGAAACAGCTCCATCCCGTAATCCCATGGCGCGCCATCCATCGCCCAGTGTTCATAATCAATTTCATAAATGCCCAGTAGCACGCCATTTTGATCCTGCCGCAAATAGGTAAAGCCTTCCAAATCCACTGTCATCGGCACTTCAAAATCGATCTCCTCCAGCATCGGAATAGAATCCGAAATCAGATAATGATGTTTCAGGGGCGATACAGGCAGCTCTATCCCGGCCATTCGGCCAACCTGTTTAGCCCACAGGCCAGCGGCATTGACCACATGCTCGCAACTGATAACTCCCTTATCGGTTATCACCCGCCAGCCCTGGCTTGTCTGTTCCATCGCTTCTACTTTTGTATGTTCAAAATATTGTGCCCCGCGTTTGCGTGCGGCCATCGCATAGGCATGAACCGTGCCGGTAGTGTCCAGATAGCCTTCCCTGTCAGCCCACATACCGCCCAACAGCCCGTCGGTGGACATAATCGGGTTCAGTTTGGCGGCCTCTTGCGGGGTTACCAGATGGCAATCATCAATACCGATAGACTGAAAGACGCGGTAAGCAGATTGCAACCATTCCCACCTGTCAGGCGTGCCCGCCATCGTCAGCCCGCCGGTCATATGCAGGCCGATATTCTGGCCACTTTCTTTTTCGATCTCTTGCAACAGGTCAATGGTATAGGCTTGCAAGCCGGCAATATTGGGGTCGGCATTCAGGGCATGAATCCCCCCTGCGGCATGCCAGGAAGACCCGGCGGTCAGAACCGAGCGTTCGAGCAAACACACATCCTTCCAGCCCATCTTGGCCAGATGGTAAATCACCGACGCGCCAACCACGCCGCCACCAATAACCACAACACGGTAATGGGAATTCATATCGCCCCCTTTTTTACAGCTATTGTTTTTTCACCTGCTCCTGAAACTAAAAAAAGACTGACGGCCATTGTCAAGTATAGAAAGGCCGGGCTTTCATCTATCAAAAGGCTCTTGCCGGCTGAATATTTAAACAAATATCTCTCCCCCCTCTTTATTTCAGCAAAAACTGTTTTTTATTGCCGCAGGGGGAAAAAGGGCGCTTACTTTATTCATGCAACAGGCAGTCCGGCTTTTTTTTGAAAAAATACCCCATACAGTTCTGGCCATCGCCTTTATGGTGACAGCCGGGGTGTTGGTGACCTTTATGCAGACGGGGGTAAAGCTGCTCAGTGGCGAGCTGCATCCTTTTGCCATTGTGTTTTTCCGTGCCTTTTTGGTGCTGTTTATTTTATCGCCGGCGATTTTCTACAAGGGGGTCGGGGTGCTGGCCACTTCCTCCTACCCTTTGCAAATAACGCGCGGCCTGTTTGGCGGGTCGGGCATGGTATGTGTGTTTACCGGCCTCAGCCTGGTACCGCTGGCCGAGGCGACCACCCTGTTATTTACCGTGCCGATTTTTGCAACCCTGCTCTCTATCCTGTTTTTCAGGGAATCGGTCGGGATTCGCCGCTGGACAGCAATTTTATTTGGCTTTGCCGGAACGATTGTGGTGATGCGCCCGGATATTGCGCTATCGGCTGGCCATTTGATGCTGTTATATGCCGCTTTTGCCTGGTCTGTTTGCGTATTGATCGCCAAAAAGCTGACCAAAAGTGACAATGTCCTGTCGATCACTTTCTGGCAGGCGGTAGGCAGTGCGCCTATCGGCTTTATTTTATGCCTGTATGTCTGGCAATGGCCGGATATGCGCCAGTTGCTGTTCCTGTTTGGCATAGCGGGCTTGGGGACATTTGGCCATTTATTGATGTATGCCGCCCTGCAACGTGGCAGCGTTTCCTTTATTTTGCCGCTGGATTATTTGCGGATTATCTGGTCAACCACTATCGGCATTTTCATTTTTGCCGATATACCCGGCCTTAATCTGTATATTGGCGGGGCGCTGATTGTCGGGGCAACCAGCTTTATCACCTTGCGCGAATTAAAACTGAAAAAACAGCCCAAGACAGATCTGCCACCGCCTGAACCTTCTTCTGGCTGAGGCAGAAAAATCACTCCCCGTCGGGCAGGCTGAAATCGGTATAGACAAACCCCTCACGCTCTATTGTCTGCCCCTGTACCAGATGCAGCGGCCGGGCAAAACCCGGCGCATAGGAAACAACCGTATGAAACTCGCCATTTTCGCCGCAAGGGTCAACGCCCTTTGGCAGCTGGTTCAGAAATGCCTGATTAAATCTGCGGCCGCATAGGGTTTTAGGCATTTTTTCCGGGTTCAGGGTGACTATATTTGCGATTAAATCTGCGGCCAGCATTTCTTGTGCCAGCCGGGCTGTATCTGAGCCCCATAAGGGGAAATGGGGGGTCAGGCCAGCGGCCAGCATTCGCTCTTCTCGATAGGCGCGGACATCTTCTAAAAACAAATCGCCAAATATCCAGTCATGGATATTCTGATTTTTCAGCTCTGCCACACAGGCGCCGATCCGTTCATCATATAGCTCATTGGAACATGGATAGGGCAAATTCACATCTATCAGCGGCAGACCAAGCAAGGCGGCCTGGGCAGCGGCAATCTGTCTTTGTGTGCCATGAATAGCGACCCTGTCAAACAGCTCGTTAAAGGTAGAGACAAGACCCACCACCTCTATATCGGGGTTTTGTCGCGCGGCATGAAGGGCAAAGGCACTATCCTTGCCAGATGACCAGGACATGACAGCCGGTTTTGGCTTACCGCCGGTTTTCTTGTTCATGATAGCACCTTTCTTATCGCCTCCAGCCCATCGGTCAGGGCGGCCGGGCCCGGCTGCAGGATAATGGCTGATTTTATTTCGGCAATCTGATTATTTTTTACCGCCGGGATATCCTGCCATCCGGGGCGGGCGGCGATTTTTTCCACTCGCACTTTTTTCCCGCACCAGGAAGCCAGAATAATATCCGGGGCTTCCGCTATCACCTGATCAGAGGTGACAATTCTGTCGCTGGCAGATTTTTGTTCTGCCAACCGGGCAAACACATCCCGGCCGCCGGCAATTTCAATTAATTCCGAGACCCATTTTATGCCGCTGATCATCGGGGCGTCCCATTCTTCAAAATAGACCAAAGGGGCAGCAGGCCGGGCGGCACGTCCGGCAATCTCTGCCAGCTTCTGCTCATAGCTTTGGGCAAGCTTTTCGCCGCGATCGCCTGCACCCACCATTGCGCCCAGATGGCGTATCATCGCCAGAATGCCGGCAATATCGCGCTGATTATAGGCCATAACCGTCACGCCCAATTTGATAAGCTCTGCAACTATCGGGGCTTGCAAATCAGAAAAGCTCAGCACAATATCCGGCTCTAGGGCAAGGATTTTTGGAATATCGGCCGAGGTAAAAGCGGCCACGCGCGGCTTTTGCTTACGCACTTCGGGCGGGCGCACCGCATAGCCGGATACGCCGACAATGCGCGCTTCTTCTCCTAGCAAATACAGGGTTTCCACTGTTTCTTCTGTCAGGCAGATAATTCGCTCAGGGGGAAATTTTCGCAACGCCCTTATCCTTTAATAGATGTCTGGTTCAGCATAGCTTTTTTATTTTTCAGATTATAGTTCATCTATTTAACGCCTTCTTCTTTTTCTTCAGCCGTTTTAAACTAGCCTGTATCCGCCATGACCCGGGCCTGGATATCTGCCTATCGCTTTTGCAATAGCACGTGTTTTGCCGCAGTTCATCATTGCTAATTTTGCTTTTTTCAGGTAGCACTTTTCCTATCGCTTACATGAATTTTCCTTAAATTGAGAGCCGAGGAAAAAATGACCTTAGACAAACATATTTTTTCAAACTTGCTGCGCCCTCTTTTACTGGCCAGTGCCTTGCTGGCGGGCAGTGCCAGCTGGGCTTCGGCACAGGAAGTCACCTTGAAGATGCATCAATTCCTGCCAGCAAATGCCAATGCCCCAAAACTGGTTCTCGATGTCTGGGCAGAGCAGGTCGAAAAAGAGTCAGGCGGCAGAATTAAAATTGACCATTATCCTTCCATGCAGCTTGGTGGTCGCCCGCCCGAGCTGGTTGATCAGGTCATAAACGGGGTCGCGGATATTATCTGGACAGTGGTGGGCTATACGCCCGGGCGCTTTCCCTCAACCGAAGTGTTTGAACTGCCCTTTATGATGAAAGATGTCGGCGCGCTTTCCTGTGCGTTCTGGCATATGTTTGAAAAACATATGAAGGAGACAGAATTTGCCGATATGCATATTCTGGGCACCTGGGTACATGGGCCGGGCGTTTTTCACACCGAAGACCCGGTAGAGGAAATTGCCGATTTAAAGGGGATGAAAATTCGCGGCGGATCGCGGGTGGTCAATCAGTTGCTGGAACAGGTTGGCGCAACCCCTGTAGGGATGCCTGTCCCGGCTGTACCGGAAAGCCTGTCAAAGGGCGTTATCAATGGCACGACCATCCCATGGGAGGTTACCACCTCGTTGAAAGTGCCGGATCTGGTAGAAAATCACACAGAATTTGAAGGCTCTGCCCTGTATACCCTGACTTTTATCATGGCGATGAACAAGGAAAAATATAACAGCCTGCCAGCAGATTTACAGGCCATAATCGACAAACATTCCGGGCTGGAATTTTCAGTTTTTGCCGGCCGCACCCAGGCAGGTCAGGATGGCCCTGCCCGTCAATTAGCCGTTGATAATGGCAATAATATCATCACGCTTGGCAAGGGTAAGGTGGCTGAATGGCAACAGGCTGTTCAGCCTATCTATCAACGCTGGATAGAGGATTTGAACGCAAAAGGCCTGGATGGGGCTGGCCTGGTCGCCGAAGCGCGCGCTGGCCAGGATAGCTGTCTTGCCCAGTTAAGCCAGTAAAATAAAGGCCGAATACCCGCTTACCCCATAGCGATATTGGCCTTTGTTTCTCTAGATAGATTTATTCTGCTAATGACCCGTTTTATTCAACAGATTGCCCGTCTTTCCAGCCTATTTGGCGGCTTGTTGCTGGCAGGTCTTATCCTTCTGACCTGTCTGTCTGTTGCCGGCCGCCTCTTAAACAGCCTGTTGCATCTTAACGGGGTACAGGCCTTTATGCCTGGTCTGGCTAATGCCCTTATCGCGGCCGGCATTGGCCCTATTACCGGCGATTACGAGATTGTTCAGGCTGGCATGGCTTGTGTAATATTTTCCTTTTTGCCCTTGTGCCAGCTGCAAGCCGGCCATGCTTCGGTAGATATCTTTACCGATAAGATGCCGAAAAAAATACGCAAAATCCTTATCTTTATCGCTGAAATCGCCTTTGCTCTCAGCCTGATATTAATTGCCTGGCAATTGGCAAACGGGCTGGGCGATAAATATCGCAGCCATGAAACCACTGCCCTTTTGGAATTTCCGGTCTGGTATGGCTATGCCGTCTCGCTTGTGATGGCGATTTTTGCCAGCTTTGTTGCGCTTGCGATGGCCCGTTTTCGGGCGATGGAACTATTTTTTGGCCAGCCGCATAAATTGCGAGACGAAAAGCCTCTATCATGACAGATATCTTTCTTGGAATCCTGTCCTTTCCTGTATTGCTGCTGCTGATTTTTTTGCGCGTACCCATCGGCCTTTCAATGTTTGTCACCGGCCTTGTCGGCATGATATGGGTCAGCGGCGATACCGCTATCGCCTTTGGCCGATTGCGCCATGAAAGTTTCAGCACCTTTTCCAACTATTCTTTATCCATTGTGCCAATGTTTTTGCTGATGGGGCATTTTGCCACGCTAGGCGGTATCAGCAAATCCCTGTTCAATGCCGCAGAAAGCTGGCTGGGACATCGAAAAGGCGGGCTGGCAATGGCCTCGGTTGGTGCCTGTGCCGGATTTGGCGCGATTTGTGGCTCGTCACTGGCCACCGCTGCCACGATGAGCAAGGTTGCGTTGCCGGAAATGAAAAGGCTTGGCTATACAGGCGGGCTTTCTACCGCAACACTGGCCGCCGGCGGCACATTGGGCATTCTTATTCCCCCTTCTGTGATATTGGTGATTTATGCCATTTTAACCGAACAGAATATCGCCAAATTATTTCTGGCGGCCTTTATTCCGGGCGTGATGGCAGCGGCTGGCTATATGCTGGTGATTGCTATTTATGTCCGGCTATATCCGCAAACAGCCGGGGTGCGTGCGCGCCGCCCCTATGGCGCACGTCTGCGTGCGATGCTGGATGTCTGGCCCGTATTATTGTTGTTTTTACTGGTTGTTGGCGGCATTTATCTTGGCTGGTTCACCCCGACCGAAGCCGCCGCTATCGGCGCCTTTGGCGCGGGCCTGATGGCCTATCTATCCGGGGGCTTAAACTGGAAGTCTCTGGCCGAGAGTTTTTATGCGACCGGCCAATCTACGGCCATGATTTTCTTTATCATTCTGGGGGCGGCCTTTTATAATGGTTTTCTGGCGCTTACCCAGGTACCTCAGGAAATTGGCCTATGGGTCAGCACACAAGGGTTCAGCCCCATTGTGATTGTGATTTTTATTATTTGTTTTTATCTGGTTTTGGGCTGTTTTATGGACAGCCTGTCGATGATTTTATTGACCATTCCGATTTTCTGGCCAGTGGTGATGGAACTGGATTTCACCTTTGTTACGATGGCAGAATTGCACGCCCATCGCGCGGCCGATGCGCTGGCAGCAGGTATTCAGCTTGCCCCTGATATGCTGGAAAGCGTGCAAACCAGCCTTGCCGCCGGCATGGAATTAACCCGCGAGCAAATCAAAGCTCTTGAGCTGAGAGGGGTAAGCAAGGGGGCATTGGCCAGGCTAAATACAGAACAGCTGGCCATCTGGTTTGGTGTTTTGGTGCTGATTGTGGTGGAAGTCGGGCTGATCACCCCGCCTGTAGGCATGAATTTATTTATTCTGAATGCGATGGATAAGGACACCCCCATTCAGGAAACCTATAAAGCGGTGCTGTTCTTTGTTGCCTCGGATATGAGCCGGGTTGTGCTTATTCTTATCTTTCCTGTTGTCACGCTTGGCTTGCTCAGCTGGTAGGTAGAGCTATTTTAATCCTTAAGAGCGCGGCGGCGGCTTGCCCTGATATTTGACCAGAATATCATCTTCTGCCTGTTTTTCATCCCTGACGCCCAATATGATCCCTCTGCGCCGTGATTTTCCACGATTGGCGATGATTTCATCTGTTGTCAGGGTGGTGCGCTGGCCACAGCGCAACGCCCAGCGATGCAACATCTCATAACCGCTTTGCACTGCCTCTTGATAATCTGGATGCCGCCCTAAATCGACCAGCTCATTCGGGTCTGTTTCGCGATCAAATAACATAGGCGGCATCCCCCCTTCAGCATGCATAAACTTCCATTTTTCATTGGCGATCATAAACAGTCTAGCATCTTTTGGGCTGACCCCCAATTTACCCGCTAGAGGCGACATGGAATAATCATATTCGCTGACCACATAATCACGCCATTCTTTGGGGTTTTGCCCATAGATGAAAGGCAATAAAGAGCGCCCTTCCAGCCATTCATCAGGCACATCGCCTGAGAGAAAATCCATAAAAGTTGCTGCCAAATCAATGGATTCTGTCAAGGCATCGCAAATAGTGGCTCGGCTATTATCGGCTTGCGGGCTGGGGTCATATATAATCAGGGGGACTTTTACCGATGGGTCATGAAACAAATCTTTCTCGCCCAGCCAGTGATCGCCCAGATAATCGCCATGATCTGAGGTTACCACAATCATGGTATTTTCCATCTGACCGCTGGTTTTCAGATATTCAAATAACACTCCCATCTGGTCGTCTATCTGTTTAATCAGCCCCATATAAGCGCCCAAGACATTATTTCGAACATCCTCATCTTGAAAGGCTTTGCCAATCGCATTTTGAGTAAAGGCGGCATAGACAGGGTTGGGATCCTCCAGCTCGGACAGGCTGCGAACAGGCGGTAAAAAACAGTCTTTTCCATACATATTATGATAGGGGGCTGGCACAATATACGGCCAATGCGGTTTGATATAGCTGACATGGCACATCCATGGCCGCGTGCTATTTTCATGCTGCTTTAAAAATTTCAGCGTCTCGCGGGTCAGCCATGGGGTTTCTGAATCCTCCTCACGGATATTCGCTGGCAAATGGCTGTTGGCATAGAGCCAGCCCGAAGCCATATCCCCCTCTTCATCCAGACCCGCATTGGCGAAATCATGCCAGGGATTATCCCCGCCATAGCCTTTATTTTGCAAATATCTATTATAGGCAGATGGCAATTCATCATAAGCGCCATCAGGCCCTTGCCCCCATAAGCCGTCATCACGGGTAAAAATATCAAAACCGCATTCAGCGACACGTGCACCAATAATGCTATCCGGGGCGAGGCCTAAACGGGCCATGCCGCGCGCATCCGCACGCATATGGGTCTTGCCAATCAGATAGGCATCTGCTCCGACAGCGCGCAAATGATCGCCTAGCGTCATCTCGCCAACCCTTAGCGGAAAACCATTCCATGCCGCCCCATGCGAGCTGACATAGCGGCCGGTATAAAAGCTCATGCGTGATGCCCCGCAGATAGGCGATTGCACATAGCAATTGGTAAAACGCACCCCGCACGAGGCCAGCCAATCCAGATTGGGCGTGTGCAAATGCGGATGGCCATAACAGCTTAAATAGTCAAAACGCAGCTGATCAAACATCAAAAACAGGATGTTTTTTTTACCTGTTTCAGACAAAACCCCCTCCGTTAAACGCCAGGTATTTTAGTGTTTCGCTCGCCGGCAAAAACCGTCTAGTCAAACATATCCGGGGCATCTTCGACCAGCTGATTCCAGATGGTTTGGAAATGCAGCCAGCCAATATAGTCACTGCCCACATGCTCGCGGCTATAACGGGCACGTTCAGGCGGAATATAAATCGGGTCAATGCCACTGGCAGCAATATCCAGCTGTTGCTGGCAACACCGCTCCAGCGCAATAAACCAGAAAGCGGCTGAATCAATACTATGACGGCTGGCGGTTAACAGGCCGTGATTTTGATGCAAGGCAGCCTTTACCCCTTTAAAGGCTTGTGCGACATTCGAGCCGGCGTGATTTTCTACCGCAACCGCTCCGGCTTCATCGCCAATGACGACATGATCTTCATAAAAGGCACAGGCATCTTGTGTAATTGGCTCAATCGGCCGACCCGTTGCCGCCCAAGCGGTGCCATAGGTAGTATGGGCATGACACATGGCAATAATATCGGGATGGGCTTCATGAACATTTGCGTGCAAGACAAAACCAGCGCGATTGACCGCATAATTCCCCTTGATCACCTTGCCGTCATGATCAACCAATATCAGATTGGACAATTTTACCTTATCAAAATGCACACACATCGGGTTGGTCCAGTATAATTCGGGATGTTCGGGATCGCGCACGGTCAAATGGCCAGCAAAACCGTAATCGAATTTTTGCAAAGCAAAGGCACGGCACGCGGCAACCAGCCGTTCTTTTCGATATTGTCTTTCTTCTTCTATGGTCTGGTTTTCCGGAATTTCCGGAAAAATCAGCCCTTCTTGTTCCGGCTGATAAATTGATGCGCGCCCTGCAAGATCCAGCATTCCCACCTCCGTATTTTTTGCCCGATTATCCGAGGCTAAAATGATTTGACCCTATGGCCAATAAGTCAACTAAAAAAATCCTCTTTCCTCTGGCCTCTGCCCATAGCATGATAAAAAAATAAGTGCCTAACATCAAAAAAGCCGAGGGAAGAAAAATGGAAAAAATCGGATTTATCGGGCTGGGACGCATGGGTCTGCCTATGGCCAGCAACATCATCAAGGGCGGCTATAGCGTCTTTTGCTATGATGTCGTCGCCAGCCAATTACAGGCCGCTATCGCCAATGGCGGACACAAATGCAGCTCTATTGCCGAAATAGTCGCACAATCCGATATTATCATCACCATGCTGCCAAATTCTGCCATCGTGCGCGAGGTAATAGCTACGGGCGCAGAGGCGCTTTTATCAACTGCAAAATCAGGCCAGCTGATTATGGATATGAGCACGGT
>Ga0181585_10005805_pt1 | contig 10667 bp, 9 predicted proteins | sample 071ome_29_FD_132469 | JGI IMG/M metagenome (GOLD analysis project Ga0181585, IMG submission 132469) | Coastal salt marsh microbial communities from the Groves Creek Marsh, Skidaway Island, Georgia - 071407BT metaG (megahit assembly) | ecosystem: Environmental > Aquatic > Marine > Intertidal zone... | reverse complement strand
TTTCGGCCCGAGCAATATGAACCGTATGTCGGGGAAATAGTCGATATCCGGCTGCGGCTGCCAGTCGAGGGAAGACGCCGGTTTAAGGGCGTCCTGATCTCTGCAGATAGCGACACAGTTGTCGTGCAGATTGACGAGGAGGCGTTCCGATTGCCGTTACGTACGGTCGATAGGGCACGGGCGATGCCCAGACTGGATTTTGGGCAGAACAAAGAATGAAACGGCGGTATTGGGTTAACAACGGGGCGGAACATGCGCCTTGGTGAAATGGCAGAGAGTGAATCAATGAACAAAGAAATCCTGATGGTCGCTGAGGCGGTCTCGAATGAAAAAGGGGTGTCAGAGGACATCATCTTTGAGGCAATCGAGCTGGCGCTGGCCACTGCCACGAAAAAACGTTACGACGAGGATGCTGATATCTTGGTCGCTATCGACCGCGAGTCGGGTGACTACGTGACCAAGCGGCGCTGGTTGGTGATGCCCGATACCGAGCTTGCGCTGTTGGGGACGCAGTTCACCACTGAAGAGGCAGCCGAGGTGAATACTGCCCTGCAGCCCGGTGATTACCACGAAGAAATCGTTGAAAACGTTGATTTTGGTCGCATTGCAGCCCAAACGGCGAAACAGGTCATTGTCCAACGCGTTCGTGATGCTGAGCGGGCGCAAATAGTTGACGAGTATCGCGGCCGGGAGGGAGAGTTGCTGGCGGGTACGGTAAAGAAAGTCACCCGCGACAACATCATCGTCGATCTTGGCAATAACGCTGAGGGCCTGCTACCTCGGGGTGAGTTGGTAGGCAGAGAGACATTTCGTATCAACGATCGCGTTCGAGCGATTTTAACGGAGATCAATACTGAATCTCGGGGACCGCAGCTCATTTTGTCCCGAGCCTGCCAGGAGATGCTGGTGGAGCTCTTCAAAATAGAAGTGCCCGAAATATCTGAGGGCGTGATTCAGATCAGGGCGGCGGCCAGAGATCCCGGCTCTCGCGCAAAGATTGCCGTCAAAACGGGAGACCAGCGCATTGACCCGGTAGGGGCATGTGTTGGGATGCGGGGGTCGAGGGTGCAGGCGGTTTCTAACGAGCTGGATAACGAACGGGTGGATATCATCCTGTGGGATGACAATCCGGCGCAGCTGGTTATCAACGCCATGTCACCGGCAGAGGTGGAGTCCATTGTTGTCGACGAGGACAACTCGACTATGGAGGTGGCCGTCGCGGAAGATAATCTGGCGCAGGCGATTGGCAGGGGCGGTCAGAATGTTCGCCTCGCCTCTGATCTGACAGGCTGGATCATCAACGTTATGAGTGTCGACGAAGCTATCGAGAAGCAGGAAACCGAGGCCGGCGAGGTCATTGAGCAGTTCATGACGGCACTGGATATTGACGAAGATATAGCGATTGTTCTTGTCGAGGAGGGCTTTACCACTCTCGAGGAGATTGCCTATGTCCCTCTGGAAGAAATGAACGCCATTGAGGGGTTTGACGAGGAAATCTCTGAAGAGTTGCGGGCACGCGCTAAAGATGCCTTGCTGACATTGGCCATTGCCTCGGAAGAGGAACTCGATGCCAATGAGCCTGCAGAAGACCTCTTGACGATGGATGGCATGGATAAGCATCTCGCTTACGTATTGGCGGGGCGTGGCATTGTCACGATGGAAGACCTTGCTGAGCAGGGGGTGGACGACCTCCTTGATATAGAAGACATGACTGAAGAACGTGCGGCAGAGCTCATTATGACGGCTCGCGCCCCTTGGTTCGCTGAGGAAGAGGAGGCAACGGCCTGAGTCCTATCAGGTGACGATTGCACTCTAGCGACTGAGCGAATAGGGAGAGAGAAATGGCACAAGTGACAGTAGCGCAGTTAGCAGAAACGGTCGGGGCATCGGTTGACCGACTGTTGGCGCAGATGAAGGATGCGGGACTACCCCACGCAGATGCAGAAGAGGCCGTATCTGAGGAGGATAAGCAGACCTTGCTGGCACATCTTAAGCAAAGCCATGGGGAACGTGCCGGCGCTGGCGCACCCAAAAAGATTACGCTCAAGGGCAAATCTGTCAGCACGCTCCGGGCGGGTGGTGCTGGTAAAAGAACCATCAATGTTGAGGTTCGAAAAAAGCGAACCTACGTCAAGCGAGAAGATCTCGAGGACGACGCCGCCGATGGTGAAGCTGATGCAGACAGTGCGGCAGCGGTTGATGCCCCCAATGAGGCGGATAGCACTGTAGCGGCTGCCGCTACAACAAGCGCCGATGAAATGGTCGCGGTTGACGCAGAGGAATCGGTTGACGAATCCGATCCCGAATTGCTGAGGCAGCGCGCGGCGGCCAGACGGAAAGCGGAAGAGCAGGCGAGAAAGCTTGAGTTGGATGCCGCGGTAAAGGCGCGAGCAGAAGAGGCGGCCCGTCAGGCGCAGGAGGCGGCGGCTCAACCCGGAGTCAAAGAGCAGGACCGTAAACCGAAGCGGCTCCATGCAGCACCCACGAAAGAGAATACCTTACCCGCTCGTGATGAACTGCGCAGACGCTCCAATAAAGGGCGCCTTGAGCGCGGTGGATTACCCGGGGCGAGGGGAAAGCAGCGCGGACACAACTTATCCATTACGGATCTGGAGGCCGCTGAGGCCGGTGTGGCGCGCCGTCGCGGCGGACGAAAAAGAAAGCTCCACGACGAGCCCAATCAGCACGCTTTTGCACAGCCCACAGAAAAAATTATTTATGACGTGAACGTGCCAGAGAACATCACTGTGGGTGATTTGGCGCAGCAGATGGCGGTCAAGGCCGGCGAGGTGATCAAAGAGCTCATGAATCTCGGGGTAATGGCCACCATCAACCAGGTGTTGGATCAAGACACTGCCACGTTGGTGGTAGAGGAACTGGGCCATCGCGTTGTGCTCAAGAGCGCAGAAGAGTTGGAGGAAAGGCTGGAGGAGACTCTGGCGAGCCAAGAGGGGACACCTGAGCCGCGCGCTCCGGTTGTCACGGTCATGGGCCACGTTGATCACGGCAAGACGTCGCTTTTGGATTACATTCGTAAATCGCGCGTGGCCAGTGGCGAAGCGGGGGGTATTACGCAGCATATTGGTGCTTACCATGTCGAGACTGACAAGGGGATGATCACTTTCCTGGATACACCGGGTCACGCGGCGTTTACGGCCATGCGCGCACGAGGCGCCAAGTCAACGGATATCGTGGTGTTGGTGGTTGCGGCAGATGATGGCGTGATGCCACAAACCGAAGAGGCGATTCAGCACGCGCGTGCGGCGGGTGTCCCGGTGGTCGTCGCGGTCAACAAGATTGACAAGGAAGCAGCGGATCCCGAGCGCGTTAAAACGGAGCTGGCGGCCAAGGATGTTATCCCCGAGGATTGGGGCGGAGACACTCAATTTATCCCAGTGTCGGCCCACACCGGTCAGGGTATCGACGAGTTGCTGGATGCTTTGCTGTTGCAGTCCGAATTGTTGGAGCTGACAGCCCCTGCAGACGTCCCCGCATCCGGCCTGGTCATCGAGTCACGACTCGACAAAGGTCGCGGTGCCGTCGCCTCTCTCTTGATACAGCAGGGAACTTTGCGACAGGGCGATATTGTTCTGGCGGGGCTTCAGTATGGCCGCGTCAGAGCGATGCTCGATGAAAATGGCAACCAGATTAAAGAGGCTGGCCCGAGCATTCCGGTCGAAGTACTGGGATTGGACGGTACGCCGGACGCCGGGGATCCGGTCGTTGCGCTGGAGAGCGAGAAGAAAGCGCGCGAAGTCGCAGACTTCCGACAGGAAAAGATGCGTTCTTCCAAATTAGCGCGCCAACAAGCCGCCAAGTTGGACAATATGTTCTAGACGATGACGGCAGGGTCGGTGGAAACCCTGAATTTGATTATCAAGGCAGATGTTCGAGGGTCCTTCGAGGCGCTTCAGGGCGCCCTGGCGGATTTGGGTAATGAGGAGGTCAAAGTCAATATCGTCTCGGGCGGTGTAGGCGGCATCTCCGAAACCGACATTAGCCTCGCCATCACCAGTGCAGCCATCATTATCGGTTTTAACGCGCGAGCTGACACCAAGGCCCGTGGGATGGCCGAGAACGAGGGTGTTGAGATTCGCTATTACAATGTGATTTACGACTTGATAGACGATGTGCGAGCGGCACTTTCCGGGATGCTGTCGCCGGAGATGCGCGAGGAGATCGTTGGGATTGCCGAAGTCCGCGATGTCTTCCGCTCGCCCAAGTTTGGTCTGATTGCCGGTTGCATGGTGACCGAGGGTACCGTTCACCGGGCCAAGCCCATTCGTGTACTGCGCGACAACGTTGTGATCTACGAGGGAGAACTCGAATCTCTGCGTCGCTTCAAAGACGATGCCAATGAAGTCCGCAATGGGACGGAGTGCGGCATCGGTGTGAAGAACTATACCGATGTGAAGGTGGGTGATCTGATCGAGGTCTTTGAAGTCAACGAGATCGCCCGAAGTCTCTGAAGCCGGACCATGGGTAAAGAATATGAGCGGACCGAGCGGGTCAGCCAGTTCCTGCACAGGGAGCTGGCGCATCTGCTCCAAACTGCTGTCAGGGATCCCCGCGTACAGCAGGTGAACCTCACTGGGGTCGAGGTCAGTCGGGATTTATCCCATGCCAAGGTGTTCTTTACGCTGATGGAGGATGCGACGCCTGAGCATCGAGCGGAAATGACACGGGTCCTAGACAAAGTGGCGGGTTTTTTGAGATCTCAATTAGCCAAGGCGTCGTCGATGCGGACTGTTCCCCGATTGGGCTTTCGGTTCGACGAGAGCGTTGGTCGTGGTCGCGACATGGAGAGCCTGCTAAAAGAGGCGCGGCGAGCCGATGAGCAGCTTTCCTTTGACCGGCCAACACCGTCGGAATCTGATTTCTTGCCGGATCAATGAGCCGACGGCGGAAAGGGCGGCAGGTCAGTGGACTGCTGGTGCTCGATAAGCCCGGAGGCATTACCTCCAACGCAGCGTTGCAGCGAGCGAAGCGACTTTTTGGCGCCGCAAAAGCGGGGCATACGGGTAGCTTGGATCCTCTGGCCACTGGTGTGTTGCCGATCTGTTTCGGTGAGGCGACCAAGTTTTCTCAGTTTTTACTGGATGCGGATAAGGCCTACACCAGCACATTTATGTTGGGTGTGGGCACTGATACGGGGGATGCGGCTGGCAATTTGCGAGCGCAGGCGTCAGCTTCGCACATCACGCTGGATACCACTACTCGGGCGATGGCAGCCTTGACCGGCCTGATTGAACAGGTCCCGCCGATGTATTCTGCGCTCAAGGTCGATGGTCGGCCGCTTTACAAGCTTGCGAGAGCGGGGGAGCACGTTGAGCGACAGCCGCGACCAGTGAATATTTTTCGGTTCGATCTGCTCGCATTTGAGGCTGGAGAAATCGCAACGCTGGAGGTTGCAGTGCAGTGCAGCAAGGGCACTTATATTCGCGTGCTGGCTGAGGATCTAGGAGCTGCACTTGGGCTGCCCGCGCATGTCAGCGCGCTCCGACGGTGTCAGTCTGGGCCATTCGATCTTTCAACGGCGCGCACTCTGGATCAATTATCAAGACAGAGGGAAGAAAGCTCAGAGGAGGCGCTGGATACCTTATTGGCGCCGATCGAGGCCTGTATGCCGCACCTGCCGCGGGTTGAGCTCTCTGAAGCCGCAACTTTTTACATGAGAAAGGGGCGGCCGGTAGTAGTGCCAAACGGGCCCCAGAGTGGTATGGTGCGCATCGCCGACGCGGGAGGAGCATTCCTTGGTGTCGGTCACGTTAGAGAAGACGGAAAACTGGCCCCAATGCGGCTTCTTTCCCAGTAGATTTGCGGCGCTTGCCGCTCCACGAACCCACCTGTAAACCTGCACGGATGGGCTCGTTTTCAACAAGCAGGTTGGAGAAATAACCATGGCGTTGGACGCAGCCGTTAAGGCACAAATTGTTAAGGATTATCAGCAGTCAGAGGGCGACACCGGATCTCCGGAAGTACAGGTCGCTTTGCTTACAGCCAATATTGAGCAACTGCAGTCTCATTTCAAAGAACATGCTCAGGATCACCACTCACGTCGTGGTTTGATTCGCATGGTTAACCAGCGTCGAAAGTTACTCGACTACCTCAAGCATAAAGACACCGCCCGCTATGCGGATTTGATTAAGCGGTTGGGTCTGCGTCGCTGAGGATCAGTTAGGGCCGGCCCAGAGCCGGCCCCGTCATATTTGGAGAAAACATAGTGAATGTAGTTAAGAAAACGTTCCAGTATGGAGACCACGAGGTCACACTGGAAACGGGACGAATCGCTCGGCAGGCGTCGGGCTCAGTGATGGTGACCATGGGTAGCACGAGTGTGCTGTGTACTGTTGTCGCGGAACAAAAATCCAAGCCCGGACAGGCGTTTTTCCCGCTTTCCGTGCATTACATAGAAAAGACCTACTCGGTCGGAAAAATTCCCGGCGGATTTTTCAAGCGTGAGGGGCGCCCGAGCGAAAAGGAAACGCTCACTTCTCGCCTGATTGATCGTCCTATTCGCCCGCTGTTCGAAGACGGCTTTATGAATGAAGTTCAGGTTGTCTGTACTGTCATGTCGGCTGACAAAGAAACCGATCCTGACATCCCTGCCATGATCGGAACCTCGGCAGCGCTGGCGCTCTCGGGTTGTCCATTCAATGGCCCGATTGGTGGTGCCCGCGTGGGTTTTACTGAATCGAGTGGGTACTTATTGAACCCGAGCTACTCGGCTCTGGCAGAGAGCCAACTTGACATGGTGGTTGCCGGCACACGTGATGCGGTGCTGATGGTGGAATCCGAGGCAAAGGAACTGACAGAGGATCAAATGTTGGGCGCGGTTCTGTTTGCCCATCAGGAGATGCAAACTGTTATCAACGCCATCAGTGAGTTGGCGAGCGAGGCAGGTAAGCCACGTTGGGAATGGCAAGCCCCTGAAGCCGATGCGGCGCTGGTTGAAGCAGTTGAAGCCGCTGCCTCCGCCCCCTTGGGGGAGGCGTACCGCATCACGGAAAAGGCTGCACGCTACGAGAGAGTCGGTCAGGTAAAGGATGAGATCGTCGCGCAACTGGCCACAGAAGATGGCCCCGCAGAAGACGACATCAAAGACGTTTTCAAAAGCTTAGAGAAGCGTATCGTGCGTGGCCGGATTCTGGCTGGCGAGCCGCGTATCGATGGGCGAGACAACCGCACGGTCCGAGCGATCGCTTGTGAAGTTGATATTCTTCCCAAAGCGCACGGCTCAGCGCTATTCACCCGTGGAGAAACTCAGGCAATTGGTGCCGTGACGTTGGGCTCGACCCGCGACGCGCAAATTATCGATGCGCTGGAGGGAGAGCGTCGCGATCCCTTTATGTTGCATTACAACTTCCCGCCCTATTCGGTGGGAGAGGCCGGTCGCATCGGCTTTACGGGACGACGAGAAGTGGGTCATGGACGGCTTGCGCGTCGCGGTCTGGCAGCGGTATTGCCGAACGAGGAAGAATTCCCCTACACCGTGCGTGTGGTCTCTGAGATAACTGAATCCAATGGCTCCAGTTCAATGGCGTCAGTCTGCGTAGGATCGCTCTCGATGATGGCGGCGGGCGTGCCGCTGTCAGCACCTGTGGCAGGTATTGCCATGGGGCTGGTTAAGGAAGGCAATCAGTTTGCGGTCCTTACTGACATCTTGGGTGATGAAGATCATCTCGGTGATATGGACTTTAAAGTCGCCGGTACTGCCAAGGGCGTTACCGCGTTGCAGATGGATATTAAGATCGAGGGCATTAACGAAGAGATTATGGAGCGGGCTCTGGAGCAGGCTCTCGAGGCGCGACTGCATATTCTTGGGCAAATGAATACTTGTCTGGATGCACCGCGCGAGATCACCTCGGAGAATGCGCCGAGCATGACAACGCTCAAGATTGATCAAGACAAGATACGCGACATTATCGGCAAGGGCGGCGCCACCATTCGCCAGATTACGGAAGAATCGGGTGCGACGGTTGATATTGATGACGACGGTACCGTAAAGGTCTTTGGTCAGAACGCGGCCGCGCGAGACGCTGCCATCGAGATGATTCAGGCCATTACCGCTGAGGCTGAGGTGGGTGAGATCTATACGGGCAAAGTCGCCCGCATTGTCGACTTTGGTGCCTTCGTCACGATCCTGCCCGGCAAGGATGGTCTGGTGCACATTTCGCAGATCGCCGAAGAGCGTGTCGAGAATGTCACCGATTATCTTTCTGAAGGTCAGGAAGTGCAGGTGAAGGTGCTGGACGTCGATCAGCGAGGTCGCATCAAGTTGTCGATGCGCGAAGTCGCCGACGAGACCCCCGCGTCTGCGGATCCTATGGATGCCGATGATTCACCTGAACCGGAATCGTTGGAACAGGAATAGGTACGCTATCAGGCGCCTCCATGAGGGGCGCAGTGCGAATTAAAGCCGCAGACTTCCTGCGGTTTTTTTTGTCTCAATCCGTCTCCCGAAAAAATTGGGGGCGGAAATGGGACGCGCAAAAAATATCGGAAAATCAGGAGCTTATCGCTCGACTATCGGGCCTCCTGCTGGAACATAATTTTTCCGCCGATCACGGTCATAACGACTTCAGTCTCCAGTATCTGCTCCTCGGGTATCGTCAAAATATCTTGAGATAGCACAGTGAGGTCTGCCAGTTTGCCAACTTCGATTGAGCCTTTGTCGTTCTCCTCAAAACCCGCATAAGCCGCAGCCGTCGTCATGGTGGACAGCGCTTCACTTCGCGTCAGCCGCTGCTCTGGCTCGAAGCCTTCGAGGGGTAGGCCCGAGAGCGTTTTTCGCGTCACCGCCGCGTAAAAATTAGCAATGGGGTTTACCGGCTCTACCGGCGCGTCGGTTCCAGATGCCACAACGACGCCGGCACTCACTAACTTGCGCCACATATAGGCACCCCGCTCAATGCGCTCGCTACCGAGCCGATTGATCGCCCAGGGCCGATCTGAGCTCAAATGAATGGGTTGCATTGATGCGATGACGGCCTGCTCGGCAAACCGGGGTACGTCGCTAGGTGCCAGGTGTTGCGCATGTTCTATCCGGAATCGATGATCAATCAATCTTTGGGTAAAAGGGGTGAATGCGGTGAGCACCTCCGAATTCGCTCGGTCACCAATGGCATGAACGTTAATCTGCCAATTGTCTGCCCGTGTTTTCTCAATTAAAGCGCTGAGTGAATCCAAGTCATAGGTCGGCACACCGCTGGTCTCTGGTGCGTCGGAGTAGGGAGCATGCAGCCATGCGGTGCGAGAGCCGAGTGCACCGTCGGCTTGAATTTTGATAGATCGCACGGTCAGCCGATGGTTCCCCAAATTCAATGCTGGCCCGCGATTCAGCCACTCCTGCAAGCCCTCTCGGTCAGTGGCGGAGACCATGGTGTATAGGCGTATCAATAGATTCCCTCGCTCGGCCATTTGACGTTGCGCCCTAATATCGACTTGTAGCGCGCCCGCATCATGGGCGGTTGTAATGCCCTGACTGAGGAGATGTCGTTGCGCGAGCTCAACCAGCTTGATGGCCGTATCAATGTCGTACTGCTGCAAGGGAAGCGTGAGTTCTACGGCGGTTTCGTGCAGTAAACCGGTGGGTTGTCCGTCCCGGAAAACGATCACGCCTCCCTCGGGCGCGATACTGCCAGACGATATACCCAACTGGTCCATGGCTTTCTGGTTGAGTAGCACGGAGTGTCCATTTGCGTGTTCAAGCACAACAGGGTGATTTGGCACGGCGGCAGACAGCGCGTGGTGGGTGGGGAATCCATCTAGGCTTCCCTCGGGAGCCCGTTGCCATTTGCTTTGATGCCACCCGCGACCCACAAGGGTCGCGCCAGACCGTGTTTCCTCCGCTCGCGCAGCCACGCGCGCCACGAGTTGGCTATAGCTCTCGGCGCCCCTTAAGTCCACCGAACGCATTGCTGAGCCAATCCCCGCAATATGAACGTGGGCGTCAATCAGGCCGGGATAGGCTACAGCGCTTCCGAGGTTAATCACCTCGGTATGGTTATTGATCAGCTGCTTTACCGCATTTTTTTCCCCAACGAAGCTGAACCGCCCACCCGTAATTGCCACCGCTTCGGCAACGGGTTGGTCAGGGTTCATCGTCTTAAAATCGCCAAGCACGACAACGTCTGCGCCGGGAGCTAAGTCCGTTGATGGGTTGCAGCCGCTGATGAGTGCGGCGCAAACCATCGCGGCTACTATTATGAGTGAACGCATAGCTGGAGCCCCTGTGTGTGGCTACCTTAAGCTGTCTCAACGCCAAGAAAAAGGGGGCCAACAGGCCCCCTCACGCGCGCGCTTTTATAGCGGCTTAGAAGTTATAGCGGTAACGTGCATACCAGAAGGCGCCGCTGATACCAAAGGGCGAATACTGGCTATAGGTGTTACCCAAGATAGTGGCCGAATTAAATCCGAGGTTATTCACGTCGGTCGCCTTTTGGCCATTTTCGTCAAAGACGTTATTGCCGCCAACGAGGATGCTGTGGTGGTCTCCGATCGTGTATTCGAACTCCAGATCAAGCAGGTACTCGCTGTCAAAAATGGCGTCGGTACCAAAAACGTCATTTTCGAAGCTGTCGTACCAGTCATCATAGAAGCTGACACGAGCGAGGAAACGCATATTGCCGACCGTGTGGTTGGCTGACAGGTTCCATCGGGTCTCG
>Ga0181585_10005804_pt1 | contig 10668 bp, 13 predicted proteins | sample 071ome_29_FD_132469 | JGI IMG/M metagenome (GOLD analysis project Ga0181585, IMG submission 132469) | Coastal salt marsh microbial communities from the Groves Creek Marsh, Skidaway Island, Georgia - 071407BT metaG (megahit assembly) | ecosystem: Environmental > Aquatic > Marine > Intertidal... | reverse complement strand
TGTCGCCATTATTTAAAAAATGGAAATGAAAAAATCAGATGGCGCACAGTAATGGACGAAATCAATCCTGATTCAGATTCTAGAGCGCGTGATCTTTTTAGAAAAAGCAAAATATCAGATTTAATCCTATCAAAAAATGGCTTCGTTTGGTTTAAAACCGAAGAAAATTCATAAAAAAATCAAAAAAATTTAATTCCTCCCGAATCTCCCCCTTTGCTCCCCCCGATCTCCCTCTGACCATAGTTCTAAAGTTACCTTAGTTTTTTTATTAACTAACTAATGGTTTCTCAACATGACTGAACAACTACTTCTATCAGAAAAATCCTTAGCAAGGAAATGGGGAATTTCTCATAAAACTTTGCAAAGGTGGCGTTGGCTCAAAACGGGCCCTGCCTACATCAAAATTGGTGGCCGTATCAGATATAGCACCGATTCAATCAAGGAGTATGAAGATAGCAATCTTCATCAAGCTCCTACTCCTCCAACTTCTCCAATATCAACTTCAATTGCGCAAAAATCATGAATAACACGATAACCATAGATTCTGCTCGTAATATCCCAATTGGGCAATTATCCGAGCTACCAATAGCAACTTTAGTTTCTTTGCAAAGAGATGCTAATGATCATCTTGATAAAGCCAAGAGATTAAAAGATTGGCTAGATTCTGCCATATCTCTTAAATATCAAAATAAAGCGACTCAAACCAGAGAAATTAACGACAAAGTAACTGGCACAATCCATTTTAATGATGGCAATTTTAAGGTTACTTCGATTATTGCCAAAAAAGTTGATTGGGATCAATCAAAACTTAAAAAGGCAATTTCTCAAATCAGGGAACATGGCGACAATCCTTACGAATATGTTACTGCTACTTATAAAGTTTCAGAAACAAAATTCACTGCTTGGCCAGAACATATCAAGAAATTCTTTAGACCTGCCAGAATCCTAAAAACAGGCAAAGAAACCTTCAAAATTGAAGAAATTAAGGAGGTTGGCCATGAGTAAATTACCAATAATTAGCGCCGATGAGCGTTTAAAAGAAAATCGTGGCATAAAGGGCTGCATTTTCGGCAAAAGTGGAATTGGCAAAACCTCACTTCTTTGGACATTAGATCCAAAAACAACTCTCTTTTTTGATCTTGAAGCTGGTGATCTGGCTGTTGAAGGATGGTCTGGTGATACAATTCGCCCCAAGACCTGGGAGGAATGTTGTGATTTTGCAGTATTTATTGGTGGGCCAAATCCTGCACTAAGACCAGAGCAAAAGTTCTCTCAAGCACATTTCGATGCAGTTTGTCAAAAGTTCGGCGATCCAAAATCTTTGGATAAATATCAAACCATCTTCATCGATTCAATTACTGTAGCTGGTCGCCTTTGCTTTCAATATTGCCAAGGTCAACCAGAAGGCATTTCTGATAAAACAGGTAAAGCTGATACTAGAGGAGCTTATGGCCTACATGGTCGTGAGATGATAGCTTGGCTTACTCACCTACAACATACTAGAAGCAAAAATATTTGGTTTGTCGGCATTTTGGATGAAAAGCTCGATGACTTCAATCGCAAATATTTCCAGCCTCAAATTGAAGGATCAAAGACTGGTTTAGAACTACCGGGCATTGTCGATCAGGTCATAACCATGACCCAAATTACCCCTGAAGAAGGTGAATCTTACAGAGCATTTATTTGTCAAACGCTCAACCCTTATGGCTATCCAGCAAAAGACAGATCAAGGCGACTAGAAGTAATTGAAGAACCTCATTTAGGTAAGCTAATGACCAAAATTAAGTCAGAAGCAAAGCCAATCAATGAACATCTTCAATACAGTAATTTCAATAATATTAACTCTAAATAATAAATAACTATGTGGAACGATTTTAATAATTCAGATAATCAACAATCTTTTGACGTAATCCCTAACAACACTCTAGCTAAGGTTAGAATGCAAATCAGACCAGGCGGTTATGACGATGCAAATCAAGGCTGGAATGGTGGATACGCAACTAAAAATGATAATACAGGTTCAATCTATCTTTCTTGTGAATTTGTGGTTTTGGAGGGTGAATTTGCCAGAAGAAAAATTTGGAGCTTAATTGGACTTCATTCTAATAAAGGTCCTGAATGGGCAAATATTGGAAGATCATTTATCAAAGCAATTCTTAACTCATCAAAAGGATTTAAAGAATCTGATGTTAGCGAGGCTGCACAAAATGCCAGAAGAATCAAAGGTCTTGCTGATCTTGATGGCATTGAATTTTTAGCTAAAATCACAGTTGCTCAGGATCAAAATGGTAATGACAAAAATGAGATCAAATTTGCCATAACCCCTGATCATAAGGATTATGCCAAATTGATGGGAAATATTTCTCATCAATCTCAGCAGAGTAAACCTACCCAAACTCAGCAGCCAAATAATAATCGTCCTGCTTGGGCGCAGTAATCATTCAATATTTTTTAGGGATATCAAATGATACTAAGACCAAGACAGGAGGAGTTTGTAAAAAAGAGTGTTGCCGCACTTCAAGAACATGGCAACACTCTTGGCATAGCTCCAACAGGAGCGGGAAAAACGATTCTGTTTGCTGCTGTTACCGGAAAAATCATAAATAAGAAGCAAAAGGCATTAATTCTTGCTCATAGGGACGAATTAACTTCGCAGAATCAAAGCAAGTTCCTGCGAGTTAATCCTGACATTTCTACATCAATTTTTGATGCTAAAGAGAAGTCTTTTGATGGTCAGGCAGTTTTTGCCATGGTTCAAACTCTTTGTAGGCAAAATAATTTAGCAGAAATTCCTAAAATTGATTTTTTGGTTATTGATGAGGCGCATCATTCAACATCCGATTCTTACCAAAGGATTATCACTCAAATAAAAAAGATAAATCCAAATCTTCTAATTTATGGCGTAACTGCAACGCCAAATAGGAGCGATAAGAAAAACCTATCTGGCGTTTTCTCTAATGTTGCTGATCAGATCAGAATTTCAGAATTAATTGCATCAGGTCACTTAGTACCACCAAAAACCTATATTATTGATGTTGGCACTAGGGAAGATTTAGGCAAAGTCAAAAAGACTGCCGGTGATTTTGACATGAGTGAGGTGGAAAAAATCATGAACAAATCACCTATCACTGATGCGGTTTTTAGCAAATGGCAGCAATATGCAAGCAACAGAAAAACAGTAATATTTTGTTCTACTGTTAAGCATGCAATTTCTGTAGCAGAAGCCTTTAATAATAATGGCGTTAAAACTTCTCTAATTCATGGCGGATTAAATGATAATGAACGCAAAATTGCTTTAGCAGAATATGAAAAAGGAAATGCCCAAGTCATTGTAAATGTATCAGTTCTAACTGAAGGCTGGGATTATCAACCAACCTCATGCGTTATTCTACTTCGTCCCTCATCATTTAAATCTACCATGATTCAAATGATTGGCAGAGGGCTTCGAGTAATTGATCCTGAGATTCATCCTAACATCACCAAAGAAAATTGCATAATTTTAGATTTTGGAACTTCCTCACTTACTCATGGCTGTTTAGAAGTTGATGCCAATCTTGAGACACGAAAGAAATCAGAAAATAAGAAAAAACAAAATAATCAAAAAAGCTGTTTTGAATGCAATGCTCTTATCCCATCAGCTTCAAAAGAATGTCCATTATGCGGTACTGATTTATCAGTAAGTGAGGAAGAGACAAAATCAGAATTAACTGATTTTGAGATGACTGAAATTGATCTGCTAACCAAAAGATCAAATTTCAAATGGTGTGATTTATTTGATGATGGCTCTTCTTTCATGGCATCTGGCTTTAACGCTTTTGCTGGAGTCTTTTTCTTAAATGATAGTTGGAATGCCATTGGCGGTAGCGAGGTTTTTGGCATTAAGATAATTGCCAAAGGATCAAAGCAAATATGTCTGGCTAAAGCTGATGATTTTTTAAATGAATATGAAACTTACGAGAATGCCTATAAATCCAAGAAATGGTTAAATGAGCCAGCCTCAGTAAAGCAACTAAACCTACTTCCTAACATCTACAGAACTGATTTTGGCATCACCAAATATAAGGCTGCCAATCTTCTTAAATTCCACTTCAACAAGTCAGCAATAAAGAGCCTGCTTCTAGATCAACCTCAAATCAGTAATGCCTTATGAGAGTTTGTGAAATTTGTTACAGGCAGGCACAAGGCTTTGGATTTATTCCACCACCACTTCGTGCAGGAGATCCAAGGAATAAGAAGCAGAGAAAGCATTTTTGCTCAAGGCTCTGTCAGGAAATTTTTTATCAATATTTTAAGTCAAACAACATGATCGATTTAACAAAAGCAGAAAAAGATTCAATTGAATCAGCATTAAAACCACTTGGTGAATATGTAGCAGAAATTGGGATGAACAGACCAGTTTCTGATTACTCCAGAGAAGAAGTTCTTTGTTTGATTGAAGTGGCAGTTACCGCCTATCAGGACTCTATGAGGCAAAAGGAAGAAGGTTCAAATTTAATGGAGGATTTGCCATGCTAGATTTTAATCATAAGCCCAAATTATCAGAAAAAATATCAATATTAATTGATAATTCTCTTACTCAAGAAAATGAAAAACAAGAACCTAGAAATTATCTTGGAGCATCAAGATTAGGAGTTAGTTGTTCTCGTGCTTTGCAATTTGAATATACCAACACGCCAAAAGATGAGGATCAAAATTTTACAGGCAAGACACTGCGGATATTTCAGGCAGGACATGTTTTTGAAGAGCTAGCAATTAAATGGCTAAGACAAGCAGGATTTGATTTAGTCACGGAAAAGAAAGATGGCTCTCAATTTGGATTTTCTGCTCTAAATGGCAAAATAAAAGGTCATGTTGATGGCGTGATTATTGATGTGCCCAAGGAATTAAAATCTGATTTAAATCTAACATTTCCAATGCTCTGGGAATGTAAATCACTGAATAACAAATCATTTAACGATACAGTCAAAAAAGGCTTAGCAGTCTCAAAGCCAATTTATGCAGCGCAAATTGCTATCTACCAAGCTTATATGGAAAGCAACATTGATGGCATATCAAAAAACCCAACTCTCTTTACAGCAATTAATAAGGATACAGCAGAGCTTTATTTTGAACTAATCAAATTTGATCAGGCTCTTGCTCAAAAATTAAGTGATAAAGCAGTCAGAATAATCACCTCCGTGCAAGCAGGAGAATTACTCCCTCGAATATCATCTGATTCATCCTATTTTGAATGCAAATTCTGCCCATGGCAGGAGCGTTGTTTTAATCTGAAATTTTAATGAATATGGATAATTTTTTAGATTTTAATAGCGCAAATAATCAGGGGAAGATCTCAAAGCAAATTGATATAGAAGAAATTCGAAGATCACTGCTTCATAGAATAAATGAGGTTTTAAGCCATCTCCTGCCCCAAGGATATATTCAAAATCATTGTTATTATGCAGGCGATGTAGAAGGAGGTAAAGGTAAAAGCTTAGTTGTTCAGCTTCAAGGAAATAAACAAGGTTGCTGGCATGATTTTGCAACTAACCAAGGCGGTGATCTTCTAAATCTTTGGTCTGAAGTCAAGGGATATGGCAAAAGTGAATTTCCAAAATTACTCGCTGAGATTAACGATTGGCTTGGTAATTCTTCAATCAATTCAACTATCTGGAAAAACCAGCCAGTTCAAAAATCACCCCCAATTGATACTCTTGGCAAGCCTTCAAAAAGTTGGAATTATTTTGATCAAAATAATCGTCTATCAGCAGTTGTTTATCGATATGATAATGAGGGTGGCAAACAATTTAGAATCTGGGATGTAAAAAATAAAAAATCTCAAGCGCCAAAGATAAGACCGCTTTACAATATTCCAGGAATTATCTCTTCCAAAAAGGTCATCATCGTTGAAGGTGAAAAGTCAGCAGATGCCTTAATTGAAAAAGGATTTTGTGCAACAACTGCAATGTGCGGTGCAAATGCTCCTTTGGAAAAAACTGACTGGTCACATTTAAAAGATAAGGAAGTAATAATCTGGCCAGATAATGATGAAGCAGGAGTAAATTATGCTAATAAATTAGCTGAATATCTATCTGGCAAATGTTCTTTTATCTCAGTTTTATCGCCACCAGAAGGTAAAAAAGATAAATGGGATGCATATGATGCTGTAGCAGAAAATTTTGATGTCAGAAGCTTTTTAAATACAGCTAAAGATTTAAGCAAAAAACTTCCTTCATTTACCATATCAGAACTTCTATCTGATATTTCACCAATGCCACAGGATTTGATCTTTCCAAGACTATTAACTCCAGGAGGATTACTCCTAATTGGTGGTGCTCCAAAAGTTGGAAAGAGTGATTTTTTAATCAACTTTCTAATTCATATGGCAGCAGGCGAACCTTTCCTTGAATTAAAGCCACCAAGACCTCTTCGCATATTTTATCTGCAAGCCGAGATTGGCTATCATTATATGAGAGAGCGAGTTAAGAAGCTAAAAGTCTCAAAAGAAATTATTGCCAAATCATCTAATAATCTGGTTTCAACCAGTAATATTCAGATGATTTTAAATGATGAAGGAATTGACGCAGTTTGTAAAACAATCAAACACAACTTTGGCAATAACAAAATTGATATTCTCTGCATTGATCCAATCAGAAATCTATTTGATGGTGGCTCTCCTACCTCAAGCGAGAATGATAATAATGCCATGTTATTCTTTTTACAGAATCGCATTGAGAAGCTTCGCTCACTGCTCAATCCTGATATGGGCATTATTCTTTGTCATCATACCAAAAAAATCAAAAAGAAGGATTTAGAAGAAGATCCGTTTCAGGCTTTTAGTGGAGCTGGAAGTTTAAGAAGCTTTTATAGCTCTGGTCTTATTTTACATCGCCCTGATGAATTAGATTCAAGAATTCACCTATATTTTGAGCTTCGTAATGGTTCATCAATTCCACGCAAAATCATCGAAAAAGAAGATAATAAATGGGTTGAGCTAAATCCATTTTCTGAACGATTAATCAGGCAAGATTATGGCAATAAATTAGACTCAGAAAGAAGCAGAAAATCTGATGTAATCCTACAATTAATTGCCGAAGAAGCACTTAAGGGAAATCTCTATACTGGCAATCAATTTGCTGAGAAATTTGAGAATAAAGCAAGTCTTGGCGGATCAAAGACCATCAATGATCGCATCTCGGTTTTAGCAACCAAGGGGTATATAAAATTTATCAAAGAAACTGCAAAATTAGGTTACCCTGAGCATCGCTCCAAATATGGCTTGATGTGCATTCAGGAGATGGAATTTGTCGATCATATTGGAGGTAAATATATAGTCCCACCAACCCATTTTAAATGCCCAAATACTGGCGCTGTTCTTCCAGTCGAAAATGGCAATGTGTGGATTTTACATGAGGAGGAAAGGTCATGAAAAATTCATACTCACAAACCAGTTTACATAAGATTACTTACTATCCCTTACTAAGTTATCCCAAAACGATCTCATACTTACTATCCAATCAGATTACTTGCTCAAAAACCAGATTGCAAAGCGTTGCAAACTGGTGGGGACAATTGCACTCACATTTACTAACAAGACCTCGCATACCAGATGGAAAAGAGATCAATTTTATCTGTAAATTTTTACCAGTTTGCAATGGCTTAAAGCCAGTATTTCTCTTGCTTCATCCTCCTTAATAGCAGTTCGAAACCTTTCACCCTATTACTTACGTAATAGAGAACCAAAGGGTTCTCTTTATTACCGTAATAGGGATTGGGTGATCGTGGATTTCAGATCACCACCTCTTTCTAACAACAACGAAATTTTAAAATTATGAAAAACAAAAAAATTCTAGCTCTTGATCTAGGCACAAAAACAGGCTGGGCAGTTTGTCTGGCTGATCAAAAAATCCTCAGTGGGACTGAGAATTTCAAATCAACACGCTTTGAAGGTGGAGGCATGCGTTATCTTCGCTTTAAATCTTGGCTTGATGAGATGAATAAGCTCTCTGATGGGATAAGCCAAATCTACTTCGAGGAAGTTAGACGCCATGTTGGAGTTGATGCAGCGCATGCCTATGGTGGCTTTTTAGCTCATCTCTCCTCTTGGTGTGAGGAGAAACAAATCCCATATCTTGGCATTCCTGTTGGCACGATCAAAAAGCATATCACTGGCAAAGGTAATGCCTCAAAAAATCAGATAATTCAAGCGGTCAAAGAACTTGGCTTTAACCCATCTGATGACAATGAAGCTGACGCTTTAGCTCTGCTTGATTTGGTAATTAAAGATCAAATGAGGTGATGGCTATGCAAAAAGATTATCAAAGCCCTTTGGGCAAAATGCAGCCAACCAAAATTGATCTTGAGAAGGTCAAAAAGGAAGGCTGGAACAAGGAAGGAATTCTGGTTGTCAAAATTGATGATGAAAGGCTGAGCTGGCCTGAAAAAGAAATCATCAAACAAATCGGAAATAAAATTTATAACTCAAAAAATAAGAAAAATGACGGATCAAAAATGGACAAAAGAACAAGTAGCTGAGAGATTTGAGGCTGCTGTTCGAACTTTAAGGAGATTGCCTCCTGTCAGAGTAAGGGGCTATATTTCATCATGGCCAGAGATTATCTACACCAAAAGAGAAATCGCTATGATGGATCAAAAGCCAAAAAGATGGCCACCTACGGCTGAAGCTATTTCTGAAATGGAAGAAACTTGTAAATGGGTCAGTTTACTTGATCAGATAGATGATCGTAAAATCATCTGGTATCGTGCTTCAAGGCTTCCTTGGAAGGAAATTTGCATAAAATTAGGAATTGCAAGATCAACGGCAAATTGGAGATGGCAAAATGCTATACTCACAATTACTAACAAACTAAATAAATTTCCTATGTTTCCTAAAGGCTAAAAAAGCATTGGACATTTCAGGGGTTAATTGCATAGTTATTACAACAAAATCAAAAATTGTGCGCACAAGAAAGATGGCAATAATTTCAATTGACCTTGATGGAAAAAATCAATTTTTGGCTAAATCAAAACAAATTCCATTTGTAACCGCCAAAAGTTTGACTGAGATTGCCAAAAAGTCTCAAGAAGAAGTTAGAAAGCATATCAAGGAAGAATTCCACATCAGGAAGAAAAAAGGTGGATTTGAAAGTAGCATTAGAATCAAGCCAGCAACGAAGAAGAATTTAGAAGCGCAGATTTACTCAATGGCTGCATTTGCTAGCCTACAACAAACTGGTGGTAAGAAGAAAGCCAGAGATGGTAGATTGGCAATACCGATCTATGAAAATATCAGGGATGTTAAGAGAAAGACAGCTAAAAATAGCCCAAGCGGTTATCTATCAGGCGATGCTTTTAAAATCAAAATGCCGTCAGGTCAGGAAGCAATAGCACAGCGTAAACGAGGAAGCCTTAAGATTTTATATTTCCTCCGCAAAGAAGCTGATGTTGAGAAGAGATTTGATATGATTGAAGTGACTGAAAGAACGGTCAGAGATGAATTTGGAATGATATTTAAGAAAAATTTACAAGATATCGCAGGCAAATAGTAAACAAAAGTATTTGTTAGTAAACATGTCCTCTTCTCATATTAAATCTAAGCAGATAAGATAAGGTACTGTGGACGGCCTTTCATCCGAGGGTAACGCACACCGCAGCACTTCTCTAGCGTTAGCCTTTTAAAAAGGGTACGCAGCTTACTTAAAAAAAGGCGCAAAGCCTTATCATTATTAGTCCTATCAAGGCGCGTACTAATTAATTTTGGTACGCGCCTTTTTTATTTTAAACGAAAAATATTTTAAGAAAATTTAGTGTGGATTCACATACCTTCAGAATTATGTCCCTCTGCTCAGGAGTCGGTGGAATCGAGCTTGGATTCAAATTGGCTGTTCCCTCTTGCCGAGCAATCTGTTACATTGAGAACGAAGCATTTGCGTGCGGTATCCTTAAAGCGCGCATGCAAGACAAAATCTTGGATCAAGCACCTATTTGGACAGATCTTAAAACCTTCGATGGCAAGCCTTGGCGTGGAAAAGTGGATTGCCTCACTGGAGGATATCCATGTCAGCCATTTAGTGTTGCAGGAAAAAAGCTTGGAGAAAAAGACCCAAGACATCTCTGGCCAGAAATTAAAAGACTCATCAGCGAAATTGAACCACCAATCTGCTTCTTTGAAAATGTCGGCGGACATTTACGATTGGGATTTGAACAAGTCGCAAATGACCTATCAGAATTGGGTTATAAAGTTAAGGCAGGCTTGTTTACAGCGCAGGAAGTTGGCGCTCCTCATAAAAGAGAAAGATTATTCATCTTGGCCTACAGTAATAGCGTCAGATCATCTATCAAATCCAACAGAAACTCTGGAAAATTGGAAGAAGAGATCAGAGGTAAAGAAAAAACAAGGAATCAATCTTCACAAGCCACTGCGAATTGCAGTTCAGGAATTAGAGAATTGGCCAACTGTTGTGTCATCGGATGCGAATGTGGGGGCGATAATTTCTGCAAACGATACTTACAAAATCAACAAATCAGGAACGCTCAGGAAAATCAACAAGAATGGCAAGGACGGATCACTAGGACTTGCGAGGACTGTAAAAATGTGGCCGACTGTGAGAAGTTCATCGGCAAACGAAGCATCAAGCAAGGAAGTAAAAAACAACAATCCGAAAGCAAGGCTGGAAGTAGAAATTCAGA
>Ga0181585_10005802_pt1 | contig 10668 bp, 6 predicted proteins | sample 071ome_29_FD_132469 | JGI IMG/M metagenome (GOLD analysis project Ga0181585, IMG submission 132469) | Coastal salt marsh microbial communities from the Groves Creek Marsh, Skidaway Island, Georgia - 071407BT metaG (megahit assembly) | ecosystem: Environmental > Aquatic > Marine > Intertidal zone... | reverse complement strand
GGGAAGTTTTGGCCAAATCCCTAAAGTATACTTTGTGTCAGTACAAGGAACTGACGCTGATGGATTTGGATTTACAGAAAATGCTCCATTTAGAACGGTTAAACATGCTTGCGATTACATATCGCTTGATACAGCAGCTCGTGCTCCTGCAACAATATATGTTAAAACTGGATTTTATGAAGAAATTTTACCTATACTAGTACCAGCAGATGTTGCTGTTGTTGGCGACGAACTACGTAGTACAGTAATTAGTGCAGCATCTGGATATGAAACTAATGACATGTTCTATGTATTAAATGGTAGTGGGATCCGCAATTTAACACTTCAAGGATTAAACGGAGTGTTAGGCTCTCCAAACGAATATTTAACTAGTAGACCATCAGCTGGAGCATATGTTTCTTTGGCTCCCGGAACTGGCAGCGATGATGAATCAGTTTGGATTACAACTAAATCACCGTATGTACAAAATGTAACAACATTTGGTACGGCTTGTATAGGAATGAAGATTGACGGCAGTTTACACGGAGGCGGAAACAAGTCAATTGTAGCTAACGACTTTACACAAGTATTAGACGATGGTATTGGTGTTTGGGCTAATACAGACGGACTATCAGAACTTGTGTCAGTGTTTACATACTTTTGCCATATAGGATATTTGTGTACAGACGGCGGTAAATTACGTGCTACCAACGGAAATAACTCTTACGGAACCTACGGTTCAGTAGCAGAAGGTTCTCAACAAAATGAAGAAATTATTACAGCTGAAGTTAATAATAGAAACAACGAAGCACAAGTAGGAATAGTCCACAACGACGGTACTGAAATAATTGCAGTAGGATATAGTCACAACGGTCAAAATTATACTTCAGCAACTATGACATTTATTGGCTCAGGTATTGATGTTGCTACTACAATGAACTTTGTTAACGGCGGTGTTAGTAATGTAAGAATTGCTGCTAAAGGAGATTCAACCCTTCCGGGAGGAATCAACTATACAAAGTCAACAGGATCTGCCCAAAGTGGAGACACTACATCTATAGTAATTGACGGCGGCGATTTAGAAGATGACAATACTGTTTATGAAGGACTAAGAATTTTTATTACTGGAGGCGCTGGAGTAGGACAATATGCTAAAATTGATACTTATAATATTGTTACTAAAGAAGCAACTGTTGTTAAAGAAAGTGACGGAACTCCGGGTTGGGAAAATATAGATCCGGGTAGATCAATTGCGTCTACACTAAATTTAACAACTACTTATTCAATTGAACCATTAATAGAATGGGGCGAAGTCGGCGGCGCCACAAAAGGATGGGCAAGAGCAAATGTTATTAACAGTAGAATTGCTGATATATGGATTTATGATCCAGGTAGCAATTATAGTGTACCTCCGACATTTACTATTATTGATAACCAAAATACAGTTGATGCTTCTTTAGAAGTATCAATTGCTGACGGAGTACTTGCACAGCCAACGTTTACTAATAGAGGTACTGGTTGGGTAAGATCTTCCGCAACTGTATCTGGAGACGGTTTTGCTGAAGAAAATCAAATTGGATCAACTATAAGAGTTAAAAACTTATCAAGACTACCAGGTCCTGGAGATAACGTAAGTTTTGATACTATTACTGATCAAATATACAGACTAGTAAAAGTTGAAAACGTTTCTGGAACAGAACCTTATCTTGAAGCTGACATTAAAGTGTATCCTACTATAGAAGCTGAAGAATCTCCATCAGAAGCAGAAAATGTAATTATCACACAATTTTATAGTCAGGTTAGATTAACAGGACACGACTTCTTAGACATCGGTACTGGTAATGTAAACAGTACTAAATATCCTAATCTTTACCTTGATGGTATAGATAGCGATAACGAACCGCAACCACAAAACGAAGTTGTAGAAAACGGAGGGGGCAGAGTATTTTATACATCAACTGACCAAGACGGTAACTTTAGAGTTGGCGAATTATTTGAAGTTGAACAAGCAACTGGTGTTGTTAGTGTTAATGCAAGCCAATTTGATTTAACTGGATTATCAGAACTATCATTAGGCGGCGTTAGTATTGGAGGTACAGCAGTTGTTATTAGAGAATTTAGTAAAGACGGAACTATGGCACTTAACTCTAATAACATTGTTCCGACACAGGCAGCAATCATAAAATACTTAAACACAAAAATTAGTGGTGGTACAGCAGACGCAATTACTAGTAAATTAATTGCAGGTTCAGTAACTTTGCAATTAAGTAATGTTAGTGCAGTACCATATTTAGAAATGCCATCTAAAACTACCATTACTGGAGGCTTTGGTGGAGATTTATTAGCAATGCAATATTTTAGACATAGGTCTGGTCGACCTGCACCGCTTGTATAACATGATTGGCATAAATACAAATAAGCAAGAGTTTTGGAGTTCTTTTAATGGCTGAATTTAAATTAGGTAGAATTAGATTTGTTTACAAAGGTAGTTGGAATGCTACTACTGTTTACTATGTTGACGACATAGTAAGAAATGGCGGCAACACTTACGTATGTGTAACAGGACACACTAGTACAAGTAGTTTTGCTACTGATCAAGTTGCAAACTGGAATAAAATATCAGACGGCCAAGAATGGAAGGGTGACTGGACTACAAATACATTATACAAAGTTAACGACATTGTTAAGTATGGTGGATATTTGTATGTTGCAAATACAGAACATACATCAGCAGCAACAGCAACTTTAGGACTCGAAGACAGTCAATCAAATTGGGACTTGTATGCAGAAGGATTTGATTGGAAATCAGATTGGGCAGTTTCTACTAGATATAAAGTCAACGATATTGCAAAATATAATGGTATTGTATATATCTGTTTAACAGAACATACGTCAGCAGCAACAGATGCTTTAGGTTTAGAAAACGACCAAGCAAAATGGGAAGTATTTTCAGAAGGGTTTGAATGGCTAGGCGATTGGGCAATTAATACCCGTTACAGAAAAAATGATATTGTACGTTATGGCGGCACTCTTTATGTTGCAAATACAGGACATACATCTGCTGCAACAACAACTTTAGGTTTAGAAGACGCTCAAGCAAGTTGGGATTACTTCCACAAAGGTATTGAATACAAAGGCGAACATGCTGGAACTACTCGTTATAAAATAAACGATGTTGTAAAGTATGGCGGCGGCTTATGGATTTGTACAACACAACATACAAGTCAAACTGCACTAGTTGACGATGAAGCAAATTGGGTTGAATTTGTACCAGGTTTAGAATTTGAAGATAGTTGGAATGTTGGAACAGCATACCAAGAAGGTGACATTGTAACTTATGGTGGATACCAATATGTTGCTATTACTAACCACACTGGAACAACTCCTACTACGCCTGCGCAAACAGATTGGGATTTATTTAATACAGGGTTTTCTTTCCAAGGTGACTGGGCAATTGGCACAGCATATAAGGTCGGCGATGTTGTTAGATTAAATGGTTATTCATATCTAGCAACAGCAGATCACACAGGACAAGAACCTCCAAACGCAAGCTATTGGGAACTACTAAACCAAGGTATAGAATGGAAAGGTGCTTGGGCAGATGCTACTGATTATAAGTTAGGCGATGCAGTAAGTTATAATAACAACTCATACATTGCAGTAGCATCACACACGTCAGACGAAACAGTTGCACAAAATAGACCAGATCAAGATTCAGATGGTTCAGAATGGAACCTATTATCAGCAGGCGCTGAAGTAAATGTATTAACTACCGACGGTGATATGGTTTACTATAGTGGCGCAGGTCCTGCAAGATTGCCAATTGGCGATGTTGGACAGGTGCTACGTGTTTCAGCTAGTGGTGTTGCCCCAGAATGGTCATACTTTGGTGCATTAAACAATATTTTTTATGTAGAAAGTACAAATGGTACAGATTTACCTGCACCAACATACGGTGCTACATTAGATAATGCTTGGAAAACAATACGTTATGCAACTGAACAAGTAGACCAGGGAGCATTAAATCCAGATGCAAAATATTTGTTAGAAATTAATAAATCATTTATACAAGAAGAAACTGTAGAATGGGTAAACGCACAAATTGCAGGAGGCGCAGGTATATGGTCAGGGTTTACAAATGACAATGTTGCATCATGTCGTAGAGATATGGGTCAAATATTAGATGCCTTAATGTGGGATCTATCACATGGCGGAAATGTTAGAACTAGAGCAGCAGCACTTACATACTTTACCGCCGGAGCATTAATTGCATCAATTGCTGACGAAGATGAACAACTAGTAGCAGCAATTGAATACATGGAAACTGTTATTGATGCAGTATTAAGTAATGTTGCTCCTGCACAAACATACAGTTCATTTACCCAAGTAATAAATGCTAATTATACAGAAGAATCTAACGCACAAACACTAATAGGAAATTTATTAGATATCATTACTGATTCTGTAACAGCAGGAACAGATACTGGAATTCCATCAGAGTTTAAACCACAAAATACAATTTATTTAAAAACAGGATTGTTTACCGAAGTACTTCCAATCATTGTTCCTGAAAATACAGCAGTAGTTGGGGACGAATTACGTTCTACTAAAATATCTCCTGCTTCGGAATTAGTTGATAGTGGAGATACAACTTACAGTTTAGCAGCACTACTAAGACTAAAAGCAGTAATTGGAGATGTTATAACTAATACGGCTGTAACTTCTTCAGTAAGCAATGCAGTGAGCCAAGTAACAACACATCCAGCAGGCGGCGCAGCAGCAGGAACAGCAGCTCAAGATCTTGTTCAAGATATACACGATTATATTGACGATGCTGTCAATGCAGCAGGATCACCTCCAACACTTGCAGGTACTAATACTCCAAATACAACAACAGATTATACATATGCTGTTGAAGTATTAGAAGCAAACAGAACATATCTTGTTGCAGAAATTAGTGCATACATTGCAGATACATATCCTGCATATTCATATGGTGTAGCTGCATGTGAAAGAGACATTAATAGATATATTGATGCAATTAAATATGATTTAATATATACTGGTAATTATAAATCAGTATTATATGCGACTTATTATGCAAATGCTGTAAATAACTCATTAGACAAAGACATGTTCTATATGCGTAACGGAACAGGATTACGTAACTGTACACTAACGGGACTAACTGGTACACTAGGTAGTGCAAACTCTTATGGAACAAAACGTCCAAGTGCAGGAGCATATGTTTCACTTGATCCGGGTTGGGGTCCAAACGATGATAGAGCATGGATTACAACTAAATCTCCATATGTACAAAACGTTTCAAACTTTGGCACAGGATGTATAGGTCTAAAAGTTGACGGTGACCTACATGCAGGCGGTAATGACTCAATTGTTGCTAACGACTTTACACAAATTTTAAGCGACGGTATTGGTGTATGGTGTACTAACCTAGCAAGAACAGAACTTGTTTCTGTGTTCTCATACTATGGACATATTGGTTATCTAGCAGAAAATGGCGGCAAGATTCGTGCTACAAATGGTAACTCGTCATATGGTGAATTTGGAACTGTTGCAGAAGGTGTTGACTCAACCGAAACTGCAATAACAGGTACTGTAACAAACCAATTCTTTGATGCAGTTGTACAAAATGTTTTAACAGATGGCGATGAAGTATTAACATTAGAATACCTAAACGCCGGTGTAAACTATACAAGCGGCGGCACATCAATTGCTATCACAGGCGAAGGATTTGGAGCTACTGTAAACGCTCCGCAAGTACATAGTGGCGGCGTATATGAAGTTAGATTGTTAGATGCAGTTGGCTCTGAAACAGGTTTATTTGGCGGCAGTGGTTACATCACCGTACAAAATACTGCACAAACTGGTACAACAACACAAATTACTATATCTAACACTGATAATAGATCAAGTGCTGCATATGTAGGCATGGCTATATGGATTATCGCCGGAACAGGTGCAGGACAATATGCATATATTGATACATATGATTCAGGTACAAAAGTTGCTACAGTTCTTAAAAACAGTGACGGAACATCAGGCTGGGATCATGTAACTGGCGCAACAATTGTAACAACACTTGACGACACAAGTGAATATATTATTGAACCAAGATTAACATTTAGTGCATCACCAAGTGGCGGCTATGCAAATCTTACAAAAGCAAGAGCCAGAGTGAGCGATGATCAAATTGTTGAAATTAGAATTTGGGATCCAGGTGCAGGTTATGTAACAGCACCAACAATGACAATTACAGATCCGAACAACACACCTGTTGGTACTCCGTCAGTTGATTTACCACACCAAGTAAGAATTGGCGACGGTGTATTAGGACAACCAACTTGGACATCAAGAGGAACTGGATTTGTTACAGCATCGGCAGAAGTAACTGGCGACGGTTATATGGATCGTTATCAGCCAGGAAACTATATAAGAGTTACAGGACTAACAGATTTACCACAAGCAGGCTCGAATATAGAATTTAACAATTTGTCAGGACAATACTTTAAACTAGTTGCAGTACGTTTTGCATCAGGATCAGCACCATATGATTGTCAGTTGCAAATTTCACCAGAAATTAGCATTACTGATGCACCAGACCACGGTGTTAGTCTCGAAGCAAGAATACGTTACTCACAAGTACGTTTAACAGGACACGACTTCTTAGACATTGGTACAGGTAACTTTGCTAACACTAACTACCCAGGAGTTCCTTTAATAGATCCAGATCCAACTAAAGAAACAAACGATTTTGGCGGCGGACGAGTATTCTATACTTCAACAGACCAAGATGGTAACTTTAGAGTTGGTGAGTTGTTTAGTATTGAACAAGCAACTGGTATTGCTACGCTTAATGCTGATGCATTTAATATTAGTGGTCTACAAGAATTACAATTAGGTGCTCTTAGCTTAGGTGGAACAGCAGCCGTTATTACAGAATTTAGTGTAGACGGAACTTTTACTGCTAACAGTGATAACATTGTTCCAACACAAAAAGCTATTAGAACATATATTCAGTCACAAATTGGTGGCGGTGCTGGCGAACTTAATGTAAATAAGATTACAGCTGGTACAACTGTTGTTACAGGTAATACTATATCTGCAACAGCAGGCAATCAGATAAATATAACGAGTAAAGTTAATTTTTCAGGCGGCGTAGATGGAGATCCTGTCGCAATGAATTACTTCTTAACATAAAGGATACGGAGAAAAAACATGGCTTCAGGTAGATTAGGCGCAGCTGATATAAGTGCAACAACTAACACCACAGTATATACATGTCCAGCAGATACATATGCAGTAGTTGCAGTTAACATATGTAATAGAGCAAACAGCGGATGTGATATTAGAATTGCAGTTGCAGACGGTGACACACCAAATGCATCAGAATATATCGAATATGATACAGCAGTTTATGCTAACAATGTAATTGAGAGAACTGGTATTGTACTTTCTGCATCGCAGAGAATTGTTGTTTATTCGTCAGCGGCAAACGTAAGTGCTGTAGTAGTTGGAATTGAAACAGCAGCATAAATACAAGTGAGGTAACTAGAATGGGAAGATATACAAGCGCACCGCCGAGCAACCAAGCAGAAATGACAACTGCCTATACAGCTACCACTGTGACAAAAAATGACGACGGATTCTTAACAAGTTATACAGCAAACGATATAACTTATTCAAATATAACTTACACAGAAGACACAGGCGCAGCATCGGAGTATGGAGGTGCATATACTATTGTTACTGGATGGACAGAAACTAATAATATAACCAACCAAGTTCAAAATGTTACCGTCAATTATAATACCACTACTGGTGAAGTAGATAGTTTAACGATAACGTAACAGGAGATTAAGAGTGGCAGATCCAGCAGTATATAACGCAATATTAGCAGAGAATAAATGCATACAGAAAACAACGCAAGAATCAGCGTTGGCAGCAGCTCTAGCAGCTCTACAAGAAGATCCAGCCGATTCAACTAACTGGTCCTTGTTACCTTTATTAGAAAGCCCAGCAGGTTGTTTATGTGTGTATGACAGTGCATCTGGAGAGTTACGCTGCGGTGCAAACTGTACTTGGACAGTTCCTGCAAATACAACAAAAGCTCAATTCCAATTATGGGGTCCTGGTGCATCTACAATGAACGGTATGTGTTGTGGAGGCTCTCCATATGGTGAAAATGGTGCATACGCAACAGTTATTATTGATGTTACTCCAGGAGATCAGTATATATTATGTGCAGGATGTGCTGCATGTTGTTATGGATATTGTTCACAAGGATATAACATTTGCGGTAGTCCATCTTATGTAACTGGTAATAAACTAACTGGGTTATGTGCAGATAGTGGATTTTCAAGAATTTCGTGTGGTATGAAAGATTTACATGGAAATCTCAATCAATGCAGATGGAGAGGTGAAGGATCAAGTGATCAGTCAGGTCCATGTATTTGTGGTAGTGGTTCATGGTATTGCTTTGACAATAGCTGTGCTTCTTGTGGTGCAATTCCGTTTATACCTGCATCAGAACAAACATATCACGGTGAAGCAGAAGGAGCCACAGTATACGGTTTACCTGGTATTTGGGGCGGCGGATGCTTTGATACTAACCACTATGGATATATGGTTTCACCACCAGTTATTAGTCCGTGCCACACAGTACAATCAGGATCTTGCTGCTGTCATAGTTTTAGTAGTGGAAGTTGCTGCGGCGGTTGTAGATGCAGAGCATCTGATGGATACAGATGTTATCCAGGAGCAGGCGGAACATTTACTCATATGATGGGCGGCTCTATGTACTGGTCAGGTGATTATGGACGCGGCGGCATGGTAAGAGTAACTTGGTGTTAATTAGAGGAATTTAAAAAATGGCAACAATAACAAAAGAATTTACAGTAGATGTTCCAGATACCTGGTGGGTTGACAGCTGGGATAACGGGGACACCCAAACCTACACATATGATGGACCAGACACGTTATGGGTTGCGGTTCATTTAAAAGACGATTTTTCAATAGAAGAAGTGTCAGACTCAGCAATTACTAGAGATCTTCCAGAACAAGAAGAAATGTACGAAATTGTTGAATTAGACGCTAACGCAAATCCTGCGGTAGCAGCAACTCTTTGGATGTCATTTGATGATTGGGAATATACTTACACAACTGGAACCAATCATGATGATAGTACATATGAAGAAATTGAAAATCCAACAATTAAAGATTTATATGAAGTAAAATGGTCAGTTACAAACGGTCTTGAATTAGATCCAATTTATAAACACACTGAAACTGAAGCTGAAAAAACAGCTATTGAAAGAAAAGCATATATTAAGAAATATGACGATGCATATGATTTCGATGCTGATACGCAAGCAGTTATTGATACAGCACTAGCAGCATTTGATACATATTTAACAACTATGGCAAACTGCTATCCTTGGAGATATGTAACTATTGACAAAGCAGAAATTCCAAGAATACCGGCATCGTTGATTACAGTGTTTAATGCTCTTCCGGAAATAAATTAAGGAGATACTATGAGTGATGTAATACTATATGCTGCTATTAAAGAAAACGAGCGTTTGAACAGAGAAGGTACCGAAGGTGGCTCATCTTTTGATTACACACAACCTGCTCCAAAAGGTTACCCGTATGGTTCAACATCAAGCGGCGGTGGATCTACGGGAGATGAATTTAATGCATGTCCTTCAATTGTTAGAGATTGGATTACAAACTTAAAACCTTTAGTACAAACTGGTCACTCAAACGGATTTAAAGTGTGTGGAAACTGCTGGCGCTGTGGACAAAACTGTAACTGGAGTGTACCTTCTGGCGTATGCAATGTACAAGTTCAAATGTGGGGTCCAGGCGGAGGCACCAGTGGAAACTGTTGCTGTGGCGGATCACCTTTTGGTCCAAGCGGTGCTTACATGGTTTTACAATTCTGTGTAAACCAAGGCGAAACATATTGTTTCTGCGCAGGATGTGCATACTGCTGCTGGGGAGAACAAACTACTCCAGGTATATGCGGCAATCCAACATGGTTTAACTCAACTTCTGGTCTTAATGCTTGTGCAGATAGCGGAATTAGTTGTTTCTGTTATTGGAACGATGATCTTAATTCAAACTATGGTTGCGGACATTGGGTACCAGATCCAGATCAAGCAGGCGGCACATGTAGTGCAATGAGATGTTCAGGATGGAACTTTTGCTATGACGAATATTTTGACGAATCGAGAGCATGTCATGCATTTGCGAGTAGAACTACTTTCCACTTAAATCAACAAGCCAGTGACAGTAGGCCTGTAACATATTACGGATTAAACGGATTATGGCCTGCACACTGTACAGGCGGCTCAGGTAGCTGTTTACATAGCAGTTGTGGATGGTCAACTCCAGTATTTGGCTTTGAAACATGTGTATGCTATGCGTGTTTCCAAGGCGCAGACATTAACGAATATATCTATGGTTGCCATTATAACGCTCAGAACGGCTATCTTAGAATTCCAGGCGCTGGCGGGTATCACACATATAGTTGCGGCGGCGGCAATGCATGTCAAGGTGACTCAGGGCGCTTTGGTATGGTATGTGTCAGTTGGAACTGCGGATAATTAAAAACTTGACAAACTAATCATATAGTGTTACACTTATAAAAAAGGAACACTATAT
>Ga0181585_10005795_pt1 | contig 10672 bp, 9 predicted proteins | sample 071ome_29_FD_132469 | JGI IMG/M metagenome (GOLD analysis project Ga0181585, IMG submission 132469) | Coastal salt marsh microbial communities from the Groves Creek Marsh, Skidaway Island, Georgia - 071407BT metaG (megahit assembly) | ecosystem: Environmental > Aquatic > Marine > Intertidal zone... | reverse complement strand
GAAATATTTTCTGTTTTAATTGAATATTCATTCAGAAATTCATTTATTGTACTAGTAATTTCATTTGCCGTAATATCTTTTTTTGTTATATATCTTTTGCTGGCTATTAAGTTTTTATTAAACACCCCTATTAAGATATTACTATTTCCTATATCAATTGTTAAAATCATTATTTATCTCTATTAAGGTAGGCAATGTTATTATTGTCATTACCAGTGTCAGAATACTCATCTTTAAAAAACACTTCTCCCGTTGAGATAATATGTTTTTTATCTGCATTTTTTAAAATTAGATTACCGTGGTCAATAGTTTCAAAAACACCTCTGATTTTCTTATTGCCATCAATTACCGTAATTTCTTTTCCTAAATTATAAGCAGATTTTAACCATTCTTCATAAATAGATTTGTGATATTTTGCTTGATCAATTTTATCTAGGTAATTTCCAATATTTGCTATTATTAAAAATAGAATTTTTCCTATATCATCTATTCTGAACTTCTCTTTTTCCAAGCATGTAGCATTTTTTATTTCTTTTGGATAATTAGCTATATTTAAGCCAATGCCACAAATCAGAAAATTTTCTTCTGACCATTTTATTTTACTTTCTAAAAGTATGCCCGCTATTTTTTTATGATTAAGTAATATGTCATTAGGCCATTTAAACTCTAATCCATCTACACCTTCCTTTTCTAGAGCTTCCTTTATTGCAATTGCAACAATAAAAGGATAGAGAGAATAATTGGCAAAATTTTTGGTAAGCTTAATTATTACTGACATAGTTAAATTACCATTATAGCTATGCCATATTTTATCTCCTCTACCTTTGCCTTTTATCTGCTCTTTTGCCCAGATTATTAAACCATGCTCAGCATTACCAGCGTCTATTATTCTTTTTGCTTCTAATGATGTAGAATCTAATTTATCAAAAATTAATATATTGGGATCAAATGGATCAAAGAATTGTGACATTCAGTAAAAATGTTAAAATAATGTTTGTACAGCTTGCTCCGTAACTTCTTTTATAATTGTAGGTTTTATAAAATATAATAAATTAATTATCAACATTAAAGTGAATATTAATGTAGTTGCTAGAGTTGGCTTTTTATTATAGGTTTCGTTTAATTCATCAAAGAACATAATTTTAATAATTTTTAAATAGTAAAATGTTGCAATCACGGCTGATATTGCTGCAAGAATTGCTAAATTATAATGCCCGCTAGCAAGAATCGCTTTAAACAAATAAAATTTTGCAAAGAAACCAGCAAATGGAGGAATTCCTGTCATTGATAACAAGATTATCATCATGCCTAATGCAGTTATTGGCATGGTTTTGGCTATTCCTGAATATGCATAGATTTCTTCTAGTGGTTTTTTATCTGCGGTATCAGCAGAAGCATGACTTTGTTTTACAATCATTAAAAATGCAAATGAGGCGAATATAAGAGTAATATATATTATGATGTAAAATAGCATGGCTTCAATTGCCTCACTATTAAATACTGATATGGCTAATAATATGAAACCAACATGGTTAATACTACTATAGGCTAATAATCTTTTAAAATTTTGCTGCATTATTGCTCCAAAGGCACCTATAAATAATGATGCTACTGCAATTATATTTATTAATATATGCCAATCTTTATAGAGATTAGGGAATGCTTCCCCTAATACTCTAAATAAGGCAATAAATGCTGCTAATTTTGGTGCTGTTCCAAGAAATAACGTTACTGGTGTTGGAGCACCCTCATATACATCTGGTGTCCACATATGAAATGGAACTGCAGAAACTTTAAATGCCAAGGAAATAAAAACAAATACTAAAGCTAATATTATTCCTATATTTCTTTCATTTTCTTTAACTATTAGGGCAATATCTGCAAAATTTATCGAGCCTGTAAAACCATAAATTAAGCTTACTCCATAAAGAAGTATGGCTGAACTTAATGCTCCTAATATGAAGTATTTAAAACCCGCTTCTGATGATTTAAGACTGCTAGAATTAATTGAAACTAATATATATATCGCAAGACTTTGTAATTCTAGCCCCATATAAAGGGTAAGAAAATCTTTTGCAGATACCATAATCATCATCCCTATAACAGAAAATATAATTAATATTGGGAACTCAAATCGTGAATTAACTATGTTATATTCTAGATGACCTACATATAAAATAAGTGCAATTATAGCGGATATTATAATAATAATTTTTACCAATTTGGTAAAGCCATCATCATGATAAAATAAATCTAAATATTTGAGATGCTGATCAGTTATTCCTAAAAGAAAAAAGAATGAAACCGCTAGTATTATTATTGAAAATATTGTTAGTTTTCCAGTAAATTTATTGCCTTTTATTACCCCTATAACAATTAGTAATAATGATGAAATAACCAAAAATATTTCTGGTAATTCTGTATATTTTAATAATTGGTTAATTGTTAGGCTTTCAATCATTTTTATATTTTATTCGGTATTAATTCTTGGAAATAATCACTAATTGCTGGGTTTAGGATATCATTAATTATTGCTGGGTAAATTCCTAGTAATATTACCAAAATAGCAAATGGCAGTAATATTATAAATTCATCCTTACTTATGTCTTTTAATGATAATATTTCTTTATTTTCTACCTCACCCATTATTGCTGATTTTGCGAGCCTTAGCATATATACTGCTCCTAAAACAACACCAAATGCAGCAAATATCATTATCGCTGGACTTACTTTATAGGCTGCTAATAATATTAAAAACTCACCAATGAACCCACTTGTTGCTGGTAATGCTATTGAACCAAATGTTAAGATCATAAAAAATATGCTGTAATTTGGCATTATATTGGCTATTCCACCTAATTTTTTAATATCTCTTGTATGTAATCTATCATAGATCATACCAATCATAAAGAACATGGCACCAGAGATAATTCCATGGCTAATCATTTGAAAAATTGCTCCAATCATACCAGTTTTATCAAATGTAAATATACCTAATGTCACATATCCCATATGAGCAATTGATGAATATGCGATTAATTTTTTTATATCATTCTGGCTGCAGGCAATAATTGAGGTATATATTATTGCAATTATGCTTAGGTAATATACCAGATCTTTGAATAAATATGAAGATTCTGGAAAGAACGGTAAAGAAAATCTTATCAAACCATAAGCTCCCATTTTAAGTAAAATTGCAGCTAATATTACTGAACCTGAGGTTGGTGCTTGAACATGTGCATCTGGTAACCATGTATGGAATGGAAACATAGGAATTTTAATTGCAAATGCGATAAATAATGCAAGCCATAAATAATTTGCTGTTTGCCCTTGAAACATATTTGGTACAATTTCATATAGCATGATTAGGTTTGATGTTTTAGCAGATATAATAATTGTTATTATTGCTAGTAAAAATAGGATTGAACCAAAGAATGTATAAAGAAAGAATTTATATGCTGCATAGATTTTATCTTTACCACCCCATATTCCTATTATTATGAACATTGGTATTAAAGTTGTCTCAAAGAATATATAGAAAAGTAGCAAATCAGTTGCAATAAAGGTTCCTATAATGAAGCTTTCCAGTAATAGAAATGATATTACATATTCTTTTTGTTTAAATTTTATAGAATTTTTGGAAAATATCATACAAAGAGGCATGATTGATGTAGTAAGTATGACCAGTAAAAGAGATATGCTATCCACCCCTACTCTATAACCTACATCTAAATTTGTTATCCATAAATAGGACTCATTAAATTGAAAAGATGTATCTTGAAAATCAAATTTAAATAATATTACTAATGAAATAGCAAAGTTAAGTAATGTAGCCCAAAAAGCCATTGTGTTGATATTATTTACTGAATATTCAGAATCATTTTTAATAAATAATAAAATAAATAATGCACTTAATGCAGGGATTAAGATTAATGTTGTTAGAAAAGGAAAATTTAAACTCATTTTAGCTTATATTTTTAATGATAATCCAGGTTAATAATATTACTAAACCAATAATAAATACGAAAGCATAGTGATATATAAATCCTGTTTGAAATTTACTTGTTAACTTAGATAATGATCTGGTTATTGCAGCTGAACCATTTGGTAATGAACCATCTATGATTTTTTTATCTAATATTTGAGATGAGAATTCAGCGATTTTTAAATATGGGATTATTATATATTTTTGATATATTTCATCTACATACCATTTATTTAAGAATAATTGATAAATTTTATGAAATTGGTTTTTACAAGATTTTGCTAAATCTGGCTTTATAATGTAAAAACATGTTGCCGTGATAATTGCAGATAATGATAAAATTAATGGTAAATATTTTATAAGTGGTGGAGTATGATGAATTTTACTTAATATATTTACTTCTTGGAAATTCTGAATTGCATTACCCCAATAATATGATATTGGATCGACTATTTCTAATATTTTATAGCCAAAATAACCTGTAATAACAGCTCCACATCCGAGAATAATTAATGGATAGCTCATTATTGCTGGAACTTTGTGTATTTTCTCATGTTCTGGCTTACCATGAAATGTTAAATATAATAATCGCCAAGAGTAAAATGCTGTTAGAAATGCTGCTGTAATACCTACTATATAGGCAAAATTACCATATTTACTATGAGCCATAAAAGCTGATTCTAGGATAACATCTTTGGAAAAATAACCTGCAAATGGTGGAATTCCAGCTATTGCTAGTGAACCAAGCCATACTAATATATAGGTTAATGGTATTTTTTTCCATAACCCTCCCATTTTACGCATATCTTGTTCATGATGCGTTGCAATTATTACATTACCAGCTGCTAGGAATAATAATGCCTTAAAGAAGGCGTGAGTTACTAGATGGAACATTCCTGCTGCATATGCTGATACTCCGCAGGCAAAAAACATATAACCTAATTGGGAGCAAGTAGAATATGCTATTACTTTTTTTATGTCATTTTGGGTAATAGCTATAGTTGCTGCAAAAATACATGTTATTGCTCCAATAATTGTCATAAAATTTAGAGTAAATGTAGATAGCTCAAATACTCCGGATAATCTAACTACTAAAAATATTCCTGCTGTTACCATTGTTGCTGCATGAATTAATGCAGATACAGGTGTTGGCCCTTCCATTGCATCTGGAAGCCAGATATGTAAACCAATTTGAGCTGACTTACCCATGCAACCTATAAATAGCGTCATTGCTATGAAATCTATATAGTTAAAATTTGTACCAAATATGTTAATTTCTGCAGGAGCTAGATTTTTTGTTTGGGCTAAAATATCAACAAAATTTAGAGAACCAAAAAGGCTATATATACCAAACATTCCTATGATAAAGGCAAAATCTCCAATACGGTTTGTAATGAACGCTTTTAAGCTTGCTTTATTTGCAGATTCTTTTTTAAACCAATAACCAATTAATAAATAGGAACATAAACCAACACCTTCCCAACCTACAAATAATTGTAATAAATTTGCAGCAGTTACTAATATTATCATGAAGAATGTGAATAATGATAAGTAACAAATAAATCTATTAACTCTTTTTTCTCCCTCCATATAGCCTATTGAATAAAAATGCACTATAGCTGATACTAAATTGATCACTACCAGCATGGTAGCTGACAAGCTGTCTATTTGTATTTCCCAGTTAATTTGTAAGTCTGCAATATTTATCCAATTTAAGATTTTGCTGATAATAACAATGTCACTATTTATAATTTGGCTGTATAAAATTAGGGAATAAGCTGCAGAAACTGCAATTAATGTGCTGCATAAATATTGAATTATTTTGCTATTTTCTGATCTTACAAAAAAACTACTAATAAGAGTAGATATTAAAGGAAGAAATATTGCTAATTTTGCTTCTAACATTCTACCCTTTCATAATATTAATTTCTTCAACATTAATATTTCCTTTTTGGCGAAAATATATAACTAATATGGCAATTCCTATGGCCACCTCTGCTGCTGCAACTGTTAATATAAACATTACAAATACTTGACCTACAAGATCTTGTAACATGGCTGAGAATGTAACAAAATTAATATTTGCAGCTAGTAAAATTAATTCTAGTGACATTAAAAAATTTATTATTGATTTACGATTAATCAAAATTCCTGAAAAACCAATTACAAATATCGCTGCTGATATTGTAATAAAATATTGAGTTGGTATTTCCTGATAAGTAAATAATTCCATTTTATACTCCTTTTCCTGTTAAAACTTTCACTAGCTTTACTGAATCTTTTCTGCTTCGTAATACTTGCTCTGATATTTTCTGTTTTTTAACATTTTCTCTTTGTCTTAATGTTAAAATTACTGCCCCCATCATTGCGACCAATAAAATAAGCCCAGCTATTTGAAAATGAAAGAAAAATTCTGTATATAATATTTTACCAAGGCTGTATATATCAGCCTCTCCTTCTGTAGCTGGATATGATGCTTTAATATTTTCGCTTAATGAATTTAGTGATATTGTAGTTGCAAAGTAAATCTCTGCAAAAATTATTGAGGATATTATAAGTGTAAATGGTAATATTTTTAGAAGCTCTTTTTTTATTGATTTAATCTCAATATTTAACATCATCACCACAAATAAGAATAATATTGCCACTGCTCCTACATATATTATTACTAATATTAAAGCTAAAAATTCTGCACCTTGCAGTAAAAATAAACCAGCAGAATTAAAAAATGCAAAAATAAGAAATAAAACTGAATGAACAGGGTTTCTTGCAGTAATAACAAATAAGCTTGAGCTAATTAATAAAAATGAGAATATGTAAAAGGCTATTAAATTCATTTTATTTATATGTGTTTTCTTCTTCTATATTACTAAATAATGCGTCTTCCCACCTATCTCCATTTTCTAGTAATTTTTCTTTATTATACATTAATTCAGACCTTGTTTCGGTAGCAAATTCAAAATTTGGACCTTCAACAATTGCATCAACTGGGCATGCTTCCTGGCAGTAACCGCAATAAATACATTTGGTCATATCTATGTCATATTGAGTTGTTTTTCTTTGCCCATCTTCTCTTTCTTCTGCTTCTATTGTAATAGCTTGAGCTGGGCATATTGCCTCACATAGCTTACAAGCAATGCATCTTTCTTCACCATTAGGATATCTTCTTAAAGCATGCTCTCCTCTAAATCTTTGACTAACAGGCCCTTTTTCATAAGGGTAATTTATGGTCACTTTTGGCTTAAACATAAATTTTAGAGTTTTTGCTAAACCTTTGATAATTTCTATTAGGAAGAAATTTTTTATTAATGATATAATTTTAGTCATAATTTATGTGGGTAATTTATCAAATATATATAAAAATGAAGCTTGTCCTATTAACCAAAGCAGGGTTATTGGCAAAAATATTTTCCAACCTAGGCGCATTAATTGATCATAGCGATATCTTGGTAAAGTAGCTCTTACCCAAATAAAGAGAAATAAAAGAAATGTAACTTTTAGAATAAACCAGATCTGCCCTGGAATAATATTTAACCATTCAATATTAAATGGTGCTAACCAACCACCTAAAAATAAGATTGTTGTTAATGCTGACATTAATATCATATTTGCATATTCACCAAGGAAGAACAAAGCAAATGGCATTGATGAATATTCTACATTATATCCTGCAACTAATTCTGCTTCAGCTTCTGGAAGATCAAATGGATGACGATTAGTCTCGGCAAGTATGGATATAAAAAATATTATAAATATTGGAAATAATGGCCATATATACCAACCATCTTGTTGTGATAAGACTATCTCTTTTAAATTTAAACTACCTGTTAATAATAAAATGCAAACTATTATTATTCCCATAGAAACTTCATATGAAATCATTTGAGCTGATGATCTTATTGCTCCAAGAAATGCATATTTTGAATTACTAGCCCAGCCAGCCATTATTATGCCATATACTCCTAATGAAGATATTGCTATTAGATAAAGCAAACCAAGATTAACATCAGCAATTACAAAATTATCGCTAATTGGTATTACAGCCCAGGCAATTAAAGCTAAGCTATAGGTTATTACTGGGGCAAGTAGAAAAATAATTTTATTTGCACCAATTGGAATAATTGGCTCTTTTAACATTAGCTTCAACCCATCAGCTAAAGGCTGAAACAAGCCAAACGGACCAACGATATTAGGACCTTTTCTTAATTGCATTGCTGCAATTATTTTTCTTTCAAATAAGGTTAAGAAAGCTACACAACCAATAAGAGGGCCAACTAATAAGATAATTTTAGTTATAATTTCAATTATTAATGTTAAATCATTTAAGAAACTCGCTTCAGCCATTTTTATTTTTATTTTCTATTTCATTAACACATTTTCCCATTGTAACTGAGGCTCTAGCAATAACATTTGTTTGATAAAAATTATCAATATAGTTAGTAAATTCTTTTGCAGTCATAATACCAGAATTATATTCTGTTAATTTATTATCATTTGCAGATTCTGTTAATTTAGGATTTTTTTCTAGCATTTCCTCATATAGAATTTTATATGATTTATAGATTTTCAACTGCATGATTTTCTTAATCTCATTTATAATTTGCCAATCTTCCATTGCCAGACCAGGCGCTTTTACTGCTTTATTAGTATTTTGCATCACCCCTTCTAAATTTGTGAAATGAGCATGTTTTTCAGTGTAACAAGCACTTGGTAAAATTATATCCGCATATTTCACAGCCCTATCACCATGCGTACCAATATATATGTTAAAACTATTTTTTATCTGCGCTATATTTTCTGCATCATATCCTAATAAAAATAAAAGATTTATTTTTTCATTTTCAATGGCTTTATAAATTTCTTTTGTGTTTTTTCCACCTTTGGCTGGAACAAAATCTATATCAAGCGCACCTACTCTAGAAGCTGAATTATGCAGAATATTATAACCATTCCAATCAGATGTTATAACATTATATTTTTCACAAATTTCTTGAATTATATTGAGGCAGCTTTCTGCATCATTCCTACAAAATAATGCCTCACCTATAATAATTAATGGTTTTTTAGCAGATTTTAATTTTTTAGAAAAATCATTTTTACCATATAATATGTCTTCTAAAATTTTTCCTGTATTTCCTAATTGCTCATATGGATAGCTTAAATCATTTTCAACTCCTATATTGGCAATAATAAAATTCTTATTTGTAACATATTGTTTTCTAATCCTAGAATTTAATATTGCAGCTTCTTTACGTGGATTAGCGCTAATAATTAAGCATAAATCAGCTTCTTCTATATTACTTATTTTACTGTTAAATAAGTAATCTGCTCTTTTGTCATTTTTCATGACCGAGCCATATGGTCTAGCATCATAATTTTTACAGCCTATCTCATCTAGAAACTCTTTTAAAATATAAAGTGATTCTATATCTGCTAAATCACCAGCTAATGCGGCTACTTCTTTGTGAAGAAGTTGAGTTTGCTCTATTTTTTTTGCGATTAAATTAATTGCTTCTTTAAAGCTTGCTGGTACTAACTTGCCAGATTTGCGGATATATGGCTGATCAATTCGTTGCATATTTAATCCGTCACAAGCAAATCTTGTTTTATCACTTATCCATTCTTCATTAATATCTTCATTTAATCTTGGAAGAATACGCATTACTTTTGAGCCTTTTGCATCAATCCTTATGTTACTTCCTACTGCGTCATGAATATCGATTGATTCAGTTTTTGTTAATTCCCATGGCCTTGCAGTAAAAGCATATGGCTTTGATGTTAATGCTCCCACAGGGCATAAATCAATAATATTTCCTGATAATTCTGATGATAATGTTTTTTCAACATAAGTAGAAATCTCCATAGATTCTCCTCGACCTACCGCGCCTAATTCCTCTACTCCTGCCACTTCTGTTGAAAATCTAACACATCTTGTACAATGTATACATCTAGTCATGTGAGTTTTAACTAGTGGGCCAAAGGATTTTTCTGGTACGGCTCTTTTATCCTCTAGAAATCTGCTTTCTGAGCAGCCATAAAACATTGCTTGATCTTGAAGGTCACATTCGCCACCTTGATCACAAATCGGACAATCTAATGGATGATTAGCAAGCAAAAACTCCATTGCACCTTCGCGGGCTTTTTTAACCATATCAGATTTAGTTTTTACTTCTAACCCATCAAAAACCTGAGTTGCACAAGAAGCTTGAGGCTTAGGAGGCCCAACGCTTAGCTCAACTAAACACATTCTACAATTTCCAGCTATTGATAAGCGGTCATGATAGCAAAAACGAGGTATCTCTACACCAACTAAATCACAAGCCTGAATTAGAGTTATGCCTTTTGGTACTTCGTAATCTGTTCCGTCAATTTTTATTTTAACTGTTTCACTCATTTTAGTCGGCGCTGTAATTTTCAATTCTTTCTAATATTAAAGGTCTAAAATGTCTAATCAAACCTTGTATAGGCCAAGCTGCTGCATCACCTAAAGCGCAAATTGTATGACCTTCAATTTGTTTTGTTAAATCATATAATTGATCTATTTCTTCTTTTTCTGCATTGCCATCTACAAAGCGATTCATCATGCGCATTAACCATCCTGTACCTTCTCGACATGGTGTACATTGGCCACATGATTCATGTTTATAAAATGCAGATAATCTTGCTATTGCTTTTATGATATCTGTT
>Ga0181585_10005791_pt1 | contig 10678 bp, 8 predicted proteins | sample 071ome_29_FD_132469 | JGI IMG/M metagenome (GOLD analysis project Ga0181585, IMG submission 132469) | Coastal salt marsh microbial communities from the Groves Creek Marsh, Skidaway Island, Georgia - 071407BT metaG (megahit assembly) | ecosystem: Environmental > Aquatic > Marine > Intertidal zone... | reverse complement strand
TGCTTGCATGCGCTAGGATAGGGGCTGTACATAATGTTGTATTTGCAGGTTTTTCAGCTGATTCATTAGCAGAGAGAATAAATGATTCTAATTCAAAATTAATTATTACAGCTGATTACTTATATAGAGGTGATAAAAAATTATGTTTAATTGATAATGTTGAAAAAGCTATTTCAAATAATAATGCGATAGAAGTTATTTGCTATAAAAGGTCAAATAATAAAATTAATTTAAATAATATTATTATTTGGCAAGATGAAATTGATAATTATGAGGATTTTTGCCCTGCTAAATTTTTAGATTCTGAGGATATTTTATTTATATTATATACTTCAGGATCTACTGGAAAACCTAAAGGTATAATCCATTCTAATGCTGGTTATATGGTTTATAGCCAATATAGCTTTACTAATATTTTTCAATATGAAGATAATGATGTATATTTTTGTACAGCTGATATTGGCTGGATTACTGGTCATAGTTACTTAGTTTATGGACCATTACTTGCTAATGCCAAAATAGTTCTTTTTGAGGGTACTCCAACATATCCTAGTCCATCTCGCTTTTTTGATATTATTGATAAATATGATGTTAATATTTTCTATACAGCTCCAACTGCAATAAGAGCATTGATGCTACATGGTGATAAGGTTTTTTCAAATAATAAATTATCTTCTTTAAAGGTTATTGGTTCGGTTGGAGAGCCTATTAATATGGAAGCGTGGTTATGGTATTTTGAAAATATTGGTAAATCTAAGTCTCCTTTAATTGATAGTTGGTGGCAAACTGAGACAGGGGGTGTAATGATATCTCCTATTGCAAATATAGTTAGTGGAGAGCCAACCTTTGCCACTAAACCATTGCCAGCAATTAATGCGGTATTAATATCTGATGATGGTAAAATCATTGATGAGTCTAATGTTAAAGGAAATCTCTGTTTCTCTAGTAGCTGGCCTTCTATAGCTCGATCTATACATAATGATCATCCTAGATTTGTAGAATCTTATTTTAAGAGATTTAAAGGCTATTATTTTTCAGGTGATGCTGCATATAGATCTAGTGATGGAAATTATAGAATAATTGGTAGAGTTGATGATGTTATTAATAGCTCAGGTCATAGAATTGGTTCTGCTGAGTTAGAAAATGTAATTAATTCACATTCATTAGTAACTGAATCTGCTGTCATATCGTATAAGCATGAGGTAAAAGGTGAGGGTATTTTTGCTTTTGTTATTGCCAATAATAATAATATTGCAGCAGAAATATCTGATTTAGTAAAAGATAAGATTGGATCATTTGCTAAACCTGATAGAATAAAAATTGTAACTGATTTACCTAAGACTAGATCTGGCAAAATAGTTAGGAGATTACTAAAAAAGATCGTTGCTGGCGATCAGGATCTTGGTGATTTATCTACTGTTGTAAATCCTGAGATTATTATTGCTATTAAAAAAGCTATTTAATTGAATTAATATTTTATTTGCATCTATAAATTAGTTAAATATTATCCCTAGTGATTTTAAGTGCCCTCGTGGCGGAATTGGTAGACGCAACGGACTTAAAATCCGTGGGGCTATTTGCCCTTGCCGGTTCAAGTCCGGCCGAGGGCACCATTAATTATTTTTTTTCTTAATGTCCACTAGTAAAAATTCATATAATAATGACATCAATCAGGTTAAAGATTTGATTGGGGATGACTTAAAAATTATAGATGAAATGCTTAAAAATTCTGTTGCTGAATCCGCTGATTTAACAAAGGATGCGAGTGAGAAGATTTTTATGTCTGGCGGTAAAAGAATTAGGCCATCATTAACATTGCTTTTTGCTAAATTATTTAGTTTTAATGAAGCTTCTATCTATAATATAGCTGTAGCTGTTGAGCTTATACATACAGCTACCTTACTCCATGATGATGTTATAGATAATAGTAGTAAAAGGAGAGGTAATAAATCAACAAATTTTGAATATGGTAATAAGGCTTCAATATTAATAGGAGATTATATTTTTGCAGAAAGTTTTAAATATATGGTGAAATCATCTTCATTAGATGTTCTTAATATTTTAGCCTCAGCCTCTGCAATTATTGCAAATGGCGAAGTAAAGCAATTAGAGGCGTTGAATAAGGCTTCATTTGACGAAAATATATATATAGATGTAGTGAAGGCAAAAACAGCTGAATTATTTGCAGCATGCTGCCAGGCTTCAGCAGTAATTTCAGCCAGAAGCACTAGTGAAAAAAGAATGGCTTATGATTTTGGTTTAAATCTTGGCATAGCCTTTCAAATTATTGATGATTTAATGGATTATGATCTTAAATTAAATTTCGGTAAAAATATTGGCGATGATTTTTATGAAAAAAAAATTACTCTGCCTATAATATCTTTATATAAGATTTTACCATCTTCAGAGAAGAAAATTATTGAGTCATATTTTGCAGAAAAAGACCTTACTTCTTCAGATCTTAACTTCGTAATTTCTTTATTATCAGATAAAAATATTTTTAACTATGTAAGAGATATTGCAAATCAATATATTAGTAATTCTCTTAAGCTATTGGATTTCTTTCCAAAAAATGAAGCTAATGATATGCTTCGCTTAATTTGTAATATGGTTATATATAGGGATAAATAATTATGCATAAGGGAGCGATATATATGATAATATCTTGTTTTTTATCTGTTATAATTGATTTAATGGTAAAAAAGCTATTAATTAGTGATATGTCTGTTTTTCAGATATATTTTTTTCGCTGTTTGTTAGGATCAATATTATTATTTATTTTATTTTTTAAAAAAATAAATATTTCAATAACTAGTAATTTTAAATTGCATTTTAAACGAGCTTTTTATGGTTTTTTAGGAATTATATTATGGTATCACTCCTTAAAATTTAGCGCCTTACCTATTTTAACTTCTCTTAGATATTCTACTCCTATTTTTACAGTTATTTTTTCTATTATATTATTAGGTGAGATATTTACATTACGAAAGTTTTTGGCAATTACTTTGGGATTTATTGGTGCTTTAATTGTTATAAATCCTTTATATGATGGTGCTAATTTACATTTATTATACCCATTAATTAGTGCTGCCTTGATTGCTTATAGTTTTATTTTAGTTAAGCAATTATCTTTAAAGGATGATGCTTTTACCATAGCTTTTTATTTTTCATTTTTATTAATTATACCATCTTTTATTTTAGCTTTACTAAATTGGGAATTTATTGATTCTTCGCTTTATTTATTAATTTTTTTAGTAGCTATATTATCATCAATATGCCAAATTATTTTGGTTATGGCATTTAATAGCAATAATATTGGTGATGTGATGCCATTTGAATATTTATCTTTAATATTTTCGGCTTTATTTTCTTATTTATTTTTTAATGAAATTGTTGGCATGAATGTTTATATAGGTGGTACTGTTATCTTTGTTTCTTCCTATATTGCATTGCGATCTCTTAATAAAAAAAAGAAAATATTATAAATTACCTTTAATTTTATTATAAATCTCTGATGCAGTTAATTTTGCTTCCTCATATTGTTCATTCATATTTTTATGATCTTGAAATATGTCAGGTAGGAATAGATTTTTGATTGTTAAATTTTTATTATAATTTTTTTCATTAATATAATTATTAATTTGTGAGGCAAAGCCACCAATTGATCCTTCTTCTATGGTAATTAATATTTCATGATGTTTTATATATTTATCAATTATTGCTGTATCTATTGGTTTAGCAAATCTCATATCAATAATTGTGGCGTTAAATGAATGATTTTTAATTAATATCTTATTTAATTTTTTTACTTCTTCTAGCCTAGTTCCTAGAGATAAAATTAATATTTTTTTACCTTTTTCAATAGTTCTTGCTTTGCCAATCTCTATTATTTTTGCATCATGTAACTTTAAGCCAATTACTTCACCTCTTGGATATCTAAATGATATTGGTGATTTATGGTAATTTGCAGCTGTATGAATCGCATTTATTAGTTCTTGCTCATCACTTGGTGCCATAACGACAAAATTTGGTAATTGGGAAAGAAAGGCAATATCAAAACTTCCAGCATGAGTTGCTCCATCATTACCTACTAATCCAGCTCTATCAATTGCAAATTTTACTGGTAAATTTTGAATTGCTACATCATGAATTATTTGATCATATGCTCTTTGAAGAAATGTCGAATAAATTGCTACAAATGGTTTGGTTTTTTTGCATGCAAGTCCCGCTGCAAATGTTACTGCATGTTGTTCAGCAATTCCTACATCATATGTTCTTTCAGGAAATTCCTTAGCAAATTTTTTTAATCCAGTTCCACTGGGCATTGCTGCTGTAATTGCTATTATTTCTTTATCTTTTTTGGCGTTTTTTATTAATTGACTAACAAATATATCAGTATATGAAGTTGTTTTTTTGCTTTTATCTTGCTTACCAGTTTCAATATTGAATTTACTAACACCATGATATTTATCATCTGAATTTTCAGCAGGAACATATCCATTTCCTTTTTTAGTTATTATATGAAGAAGGAATGGCTTATGATTTTCGATTGAATTTATATTTTCAAAAATTTTGATTAATGATTTTAGGTCATGACCATCTATTGGACCTAAATAATTTACTCCCATAAATTCAAATAAATTGTTTCCGTCAATAGCGTCATTAAGAATTTCTTTTGCTCTTTTTTTACTTATTTTTATGGCTGTTCTTATTGATTGGGGGAATTTATTTATTAAATCATTTGTTTTATTTTTTATCTTATAATATGGAGATGAAGAGATTATATTTGTTAAATGCTTACTAAGGGAACCTGTTGGCTTATCAATTGACATTTTATTGTCATTAAGAATGATAATAAGATTTTTATGTTTTGAAACAGCAGCATTATTTATTGCTTCATATGCCATTCCTGCACTCATTGCACCGTCACCTATTACCGCTATGGTTTTGCTATTATCGTTATTATGGCTTTTAGCACAGGCCATTCCTAAAGCAGCAGAAATAGATGTTGAGCTGTGACCAGTGCCAAAATCATCATATATTGATTCACTTTTTTTTGTAAAACCTGATATTCCTCCCTTTTGCCTTATATTTTTTAATGCTTCTTTACGTTCAGTTAATATTTTATGTGGATATGACTGATGTCCAACATCCCATATTAGGCTATCTTTTGGTGTATCAAAAATATAGTGTAGAGCTATAGTTAACTCTATAACTCCAAGACCCGCTCCTAAATGCCCTCCAATTTTAGATATAGTAGATATAATATATTCTCTTAATTCAATGGTTAGATTATCTAATTCTTCTATTTTGAGATTTTTAAGATCGTCTGGATTTTTTATGTTATCTAATATGTTCATATTAAATTATTATAATTATTTTGTTTAGATATTTCCGCAGATATTATTGCTACAGAATTTGCTAGGTTAAGTGATCTACAATTTTCTTTTAGTGGTATTGTTAGAGTATTTTTAATTTTATTTCTGACCTCATCTGAAACTCCTTTAGATTCACTACCAAATATATAATACCCATTTAGATCAAGTTTAGATTGATAATATTTATTTACTGATTTTGTGGTTAGAAGATATATATTAGATTTTGCTTTCATTGTAAGAAATTCATTGAAATCCTTATATCTGTATATTTTAACCTTATCGTAATAATCAAGTGACGCTCTTTTGATTTTTTGCATATCCATGGGAAATCCACATGGCTCTATAATGTGCAAATTAGCATTAAAACATGCTGATATTCTTATTATATTTCCAAGATTTAAAGCTATTTCTGGTTGATATAAAACAATATTCAATTTCATTATTTAATATTTGTGCTACAATATAATATGAATTATTTAAAATATGTAATTTATTATGTCTAATTCTAAAAATAATTTCCAAAAAGGCTTTCGTAAAAAATTTATTAAAGTTAAAACTGCCAAAAAACGTAAAATTTCATCAACTAAATGGTTACAACGTCAATTAAATGATGAATATACAATACTTGCTAAGGAGAATAATTACCGTAGTAGGGCAGCTTTTAAATTATTAGAAATTGATAATAATTTTAATTTATTAAAAGATGCCAATTATTTATTAGATCTTGGTGCTGCACCTGGTAGCTGGCTACAAGTTGCTGCTAAGAATAAAAATATTAAAAATATTATTGGAGTTGATATTAATGATATTGAGCCAATTGATAATGTGGATATAATTAAAGGTGATTTTTTAGATTTAGAGACAAAGTCTAAGCTTAGTGATATTTTAAATGGTAAGAAACCAGATTTAATTTTATCAGATATTGCTCCATATACATCAGGTCACAAGAATACTGACCATATTAGACTTATAAATATTTTGGAAGATATTCTGTTATTTATAGAAGAAAATATGGAAAAAAATGGTAATTTTGTTGCTAAATTATTTTTGGGAGCAGAAATAGAGTCATTAAAGGATAGATTTAAGAAAAAATTTAATAAGGTTAAATTTATAAAACCAAAAGCTTCAAGAAAAGATTCTGTTGAGCAATATATGGTTTGTTTGGGATTTATTGATTGACGATTGATTATTTATATATAAAAATACGCGCAAACAAAATGGTTAAATCTTTGCTTAATTTAAAATCTGTTAATCTATCTGGTGCCGAAATAAACCCAATAATTGAGGGAGGTAAAGGTGTATCAGTTAGCGATGGTGTAAGTGCAGGTCATTTCGCTGCATGTGATACAGTTGGTACATTTTCTGGAGTAAATGGTAAATTACTTGATAAAAATGACAATGAAATTCCTCTTATTTACAATGGTAGAACAAGAGTTGAAAGGCATAATGAACTTATGGATCATTCAATTCAAGCAGCAATTTGTCAGGCTAAAATTGCAAATGATATTGCATCTGGTAGGGGAAGGATACATATGAATCTGCTCTGGGAAGCAGCAGGAACTGAAAGAATTATTCATGGAGTAATGGAAAAGGCTCAGGGTTTAATTCATGGTATAACTTGCGGAGCAGGAATGCCATATAGGCTTGGACCACTAGCAGAAAAATATAAATTTTATTACTATCCAATAGTATCCTCTATGCGTGCATTTAGAGCATTATGGAAGAGATCCTATAATAAATATTCAAAATATCTTGGTGGTATAGTTTACGAGGATCCATGGAAGGCTGGTGGACATAATGGATTATCAAATGCAGAAAACCCTCATATTCCAGAGGACCCATATCCAAGAGTTGTTGAAATCAGAAAATATATGAATGAGATTGGTCTAAATGATGTACCCTTAATAATGGCAGGCGGAGTATGGCATATTAATGAATACAAGGATTGGCTTGATGATCAAAATATAGGAAAAATTGCTTTTCAATTTGGAACAAGACCTATAGTTACTAAGGAAAATCCAGCTCCAATTGAATGGAAAAAGAAACTTCTTAAGTTAAAAGAAGGTGATGTATTCTTAAATAAGTTTAGTCCTACAGGTTTTTATTCTTCAGCTGTTAATAATGATTTTATAAAAGAGCTTAGAGCTAGATCAGAAAGACAGGTTTCATATAGTAACAAACCAGAAAATGGCTTTGCCTCTGAAATTACTTATGGCCCAAGAAATAGAAAGCTTTATGTTCATCCTGATGATATAGAGAATTGTGAAAACTGGATGAAGTCAGGTTTTTCTGAATTGATAAAAACACCGGATGATACTGTTATATTTGTAACTCCTGAATCTGCTGCAGAGATCAATAAGGATCAAGTTGATTGTATGGGTTGTCTAACAGCCTGTAAATTCAGTAATTGGTACTTAAATGAAGAAAAGAAATATACAACTGGTAGAAAACCTGACCCAAGAAGTTTTTGTATACAAAAAACATTACAAAATATTGTCACTAGTGGCGATGTTGAAAATGAATTAATGTTTGCTGGTCATAATGCATTTCAATTTGCTAATGATGATTATTACAATAATGATTTCATTCCTACTACTAAGGAATTAGTGGAGAGAATATTATCTGGCAGATAGATATTTTTTTATCAGCAGAAGAATTAATATAGCTAAACTATATATAGCTAGAAATAATTTTACGAAGAAATCCCTATATTTATTATATATTGTTGTTGATTCAAGTTTTGTGGGAAGCTTAAAACTAATTATTGAATTAGCATCATAAAAATCTTTTGATTTTACAACTTCTCCAAAACTATTAATTACAGTGCTAATTCCATAATTTGCTGATCTTAATAATGGCTTTCCTTCTTCAATTGCTCTCATTCTGATTATATCATGATGTTGATATGGACCTACTGATATATTTTTTCCAAATATTTTTTTGGTAAACCAAATGTCATTTGTTAGGTTTAGAATTACATCTCCATCCTGGCTAAATTTACCTGAAAATATGCCATCATAACATATAAGTGGGATAATTGAGATTTTATTGTCTAGGTTAATTATTAAGTTACGCTTCTTTCCCTCTGTAAACTCGCTATATTTATTTGCTAATGGTTTTAGTAATTTTATAAAGGGGTTATATTCACCAAATGGGACAAGATTTATTTTGTCATAATATGTTGATTTTATATTCCCCTTATTATTAACTCCATACATGCTTGTAAAATATTTATATTTTTCTTTATATTTTTTGATCCTTGCTGCTTGTAGAATTATATTATTAAACTTTTCTTGATTATTCTTTATAAGAAATTCAAGGTGATTATTATAATTATTATAGGTTGGATTAGCGATTGAGCCTTCTGGTATAATTAACAAATCAGCTTTTGGTGCATTTTGAATTAAGAAATTAATTTTTTCTAATCTTTTTATTATCTTATCTTGTTGGTAATGATGATATTTATCAAAATTGCTATGCAACATATTTATGCTTATATTAGCTATATTTACGGTGTTTTTTTTCATATGGTTAGCACCAAAATTAGCAATTATCATTAATAATGATATATTGGCTATTATTACTGTGAATAAATTAATTTTTTTATATTTATTCGTAAATATTAGTAATGGCGATAAATATAGAATAATTACTATTATATTTAGGCCATAAATACCAAAAATTGATGCTAATTGGGCATGCTTAATTGAGCCCATAAAACTATAACCTAATAAATTCCATGGAAAACCCTTTATATCAACCACAGGAATTATATTACCTCTAAAAACTTCATGTAAGGAAAAGCCTAAAATAGCAAGAAAATAAAACTCTAATAAATTTAGGTTATATTTGTTCTTAATATATGTAATTGAAGAAAGAAAAAGAGAAGAAAATAGGGCAAAATAGAATGGTATAATTATAAATACTACAGGAAATAATAGAATATAATCCTTATTTACAAGAAAGGAGAATGATATCCAATATATATTGCTAAGATATAAACCCAAAAAGAAATATAATGATAGGGAGAATGATTTTTTATAATTAGCTGATTTATATAATTGAAAGGAATAATAGCTAAGGATTATATATCCTAAATAAAAATAATAGGTTGGAGCATAAATTAAAACTGAAGCCAAACCTAATATAAATAATTTTAGCTCATTTCTACTAGGTTTTAATTTATGAATAAGATTTCTCATTATTTATAGTCTGTAAGATCTATAACTACTTTCTTAATATATCTTGCTGCTGCCTCTTTTATGTAAAATTTGATTTTTTTATTATGAATTATTGTTTCTCCAGATTTTGGTATTTTTTGGGCAATATCTGCAATTAATCCACCTAATGTATCAAAATCTTCATCATAATTTGCTTTATCAATTAATTTTATTTTAAGCCTATCTTCTATATCATTTATTTTTGCTCTTGCACTTACTTCATATTTTTTATGTTCTAAAGGTATTATTTCATTATTTTCAACTTCTCCAACTATCTCATCCATAAGGTCTTCCATAGTAATTAGACCATCAGTTCCTCCATATTCATCTACAACAATTGCAAGTCTTGTTGCTTCATTACGCATTTTATATGCTAGATCTACTATTTTCATAGCAGGGGGGATGAATAATGCTTTTCTTAGATTTTTTTCTAATGAAAATTTTTCAGAATTTAGGTAATAAGGTAGAATATCTTTTATATGAATAAATCCTTTAATATTATCTAGATTATCTTGATATAGCGGAATTCTTGTGTAAGAAGTATCTATAAAAAGCTTTTTAATTGCTTCAATTTTTAAGTTTATTGGAGCAGCAATTATATCAGACCTTGGAACCATTACATCTTCTGCTATAGTATCAGTAAAATTTACAGCATTAATTAATATTTCCTTCTCTTCATCCCCAATATCTTTTTCCTCTTTTTCTACATATTCAACTAATGTTTCTGATAATGAGGATTTGTTTTTTTTTATAAAAACTGATAGAATATTTTCTATGATGGATTTTAAATTAGATTTTTTACTCACTTCTATTTATATATAAGGATTATTTATATTTATTTTTTTTAATATTTCAACTTCAATAGACTCCATTATTTGTGCATCATGCTCATTTTCATGATCATAGCCAAATAAGTGAAGAACTCCATGCAAAAAAATATGTTTTAGGTGATTATTAAATGTTTTATTTTGTTCTATAGCTTCATAAGCTATCTTTTCTTCCGATATAATAATATCACCTATAATTGGATTAATTTCTCTATCCATTTCGTCAATATTTGGGAATGATAATATATTTGTT
>Ga0181585_10005786_pt1 | contig 10682 bp, 10 predicted proteins | sample 071ome_29_FD_132469 | JGI IMG/M metagenome (GOLD analysis project Ga0181585, IMG submission 132469) | Coastal salt marsh microbial communities from the Groves Creek Marsh, Skidaway Island, Georgia - 071407BT metaG (megahit assembly) | ecosystem: Environmental > Aquatic > Marine > Intertidal... | reverse complement strand
TTTTCCTTTTTATTAAATTTTTCATTGATAAAAGCTAGCTCAGATTTTTTTCTTCCATAAATAAATAGATTTTTCTTGATATTTGTTAAGGAAGTAAAGTTCACATTCTTAATTTCTTTTAAAAATTTTATATTATCTAATTCCAAGTTACTTAATGCTAGATTTAATAATTGCTTTTCTTTTATTAAATTTGTTAAAATTACTATAAAGCCTGGTGAAATATTATTTTGGCCTTTAAATTTATCTAATTTATCTATAGTTGATGGGTTAATATCTAAAATATCAGATAAAATATTATTTTTTGCTAATTTAGTAAGCGCAGCTGCGTAATTACCTGAAATACATAATTTTTCTAGTTCATCTTTGATTCTTTCTTTAGATAGTTTGCTTATTTTATTGGCAAATTTTTTGGCAGCATCTTCAGATTTTATATCGATTGAAAAATTTTCTAGCTCTGCATAAAAACGGAACAACCTTAATATTCTTAAATAATCCTCTTGGATTCTTTCTTCAGGCTCTCCAATAAAGCGAATAATTCCATCTTTTATATCCTTAAGAGATGAGTGGTAATCATGAATATTACCATCAAAATCCATGTAAATAGCATTTATAGTAAAATCCCTTCTTTTAGAATCTTCATGCCAATCTTTACAATATTTAACCTGTGCATGCCGCCCATCAGTTTTTATATCATTTCTTAAGCTTGTTATTTCTATTTTCTTATCATCTATAATTATTGTTTGCGTGCCATATTTTAGACCAGAAGGATATAGCTTAATGTTATTTTCATTAGCTAATTCTAATAATTCATCTGGGTTTAGGATAGTTGCTATATCAATATCTTTGATTTTATTATTTAAGAGATAGGATCTTACTGCTCCCCCTACTATTCTGAAATCTTGAATATTTGAGCTAAAAATCTTTTTAAATTTTTTTAAAATATCTAGATCTAATAATTTATTCATTCAATTATTGCTGGTTGAATTTTATTATTTATAATTTTAGCTGGCTCATAATATCTTGTTTTCACTGCTGAATCATTAATAAAAAATATTATGATGGATAAAATAAGGCTAAATATTGTAGCTATTATATAAATATAAAAAGCCTGAGCTTTCCTTTTATCTTTATTATCTTTAATGTTAGGCAATATAAAAAATTTAAATATTAAATATATTATTAATGGTATTAAAACTGGCCAGAATTTTGTAATTATTAGTTTTAGCATATGAAAAAATATTTAAATCATGAAAAGAGCTTAGAGAATATTTTAAATAAAACAACTAAGAAACTCTTTAAGGATAAAGGTTTCCATATATTTAAGCTTATGTCAGATTGGCATGTTATAGCTCCTAATTATGCTGATTTATGCGAGCCTGTTAATTTAATTAATTATTCAGGTGGCTATATTCTAGAATTGGCAGTTGCTAATGAAGCGCAAATTTTTGAATTGCAATATTGCAAGGAGGAAATAATTGAAATTATTACAAATTATTTTGGCATGCAAAATAGCCTGGATATTAAATTTAGATTAAAATCGTTAGAAACTGAGCAAGTAAAGAGATATAAAAAGAAAACATTAAAAAAACAAATCTCAAGAGAAGATCAGGTTATTATCGATGAAATAACTGATAATTCTCTTAAGAATGTTCTGGCTTCTATTGCTAGATTGATTAAATAAATAATTACTGATTATTATTTGTATTTGTCTGACCATCCGGATTATTATTTTGCGGGATGTTAGTAGGGTTCTCTTGGTTATTATTAGGCATTAAATCTGCAAAATCATCTTCTGAAGGTTGTTTTATAGCTACCTCCTCAGTATCTACCTCTTGCTGATTATTAACTGGGTTTGGATTTTCACCAATGTTAGTTTCAGTATTATTTATAGGAATGTCATTATTTTCTATTTGATTATGATTGATGTTAATCTCACTATTATCAAGATTTATTTCACTTCCTATATCTATTTGGTTATCAGAGTTAGTCTCTTGTAGCCCTTTTTGATTTAAAGGCTGGATATCTTCTGCAGGATTAGAAGATATTGAATTTTCATCATTTTGAAGTGATATATTAATAGGATCATCATTTTGAGAGCCAAAATCATCTTGAGAGTTGGAATTTAGCCCTGCTAAATTTTCAGAGGGGTTTGTTGGTTGGTACTGAGCATGACTTTCCGTTATATCAGCTGATATTTCTTTATTAGAATCTCTATCTTGGCCGAAATTTGCATCTTCTTGATTTAAATTACTAGCTGAAGCATTACCCCCCATATATGCAATTTTTGCTTCTAGATCTTCTATTTTTTCTGATAAATTATTAGCATTATTATTTGAAAGGTTAGAATATATTTCGTTAAATTTTATATCCATGGTTTTTCTATTTTTTATAGCTATTAATGTTGTTACTATTAATAGAATAAATAATATTAGAGATGATATCATACTTATCTGACCTGTTGATGAAATCTTTGCTTCTAATTTCTTAACTTGCTTTTGTAGCATAGCGCCAGTTGTTATATTATTTGAGATATTTTCACTTAGCTCTTGTAACTGAACGTCTATTTGCCCAAATTCGTCATCCAATGCCTCATCTTCAAAAGAGGAATCATTATCTGGTAAATTTCCATTATTATCTTTTGGGTTTTCTTTTTTAGTAATTGATGCTTTCAAACTTTTAGTAACATTATTTTTTATGCTATCTTCATCTTGATATGGTGCAGGGATGTTTTGTTCTGGAGCGGGAATCATTTCTGGTGCATTAGTTATGGCTGCAGGAGATTCTTTGATTTCTTCATTTAATGAAGCTTCTGAGTTACCTATCATGCCTCCTCCGCCTCCATCTCCTTCTTCAAAAGCTATTTGTTTTGAGCTTTCTAATACTTCAAGAGCAGCATCCAGGCTTACAGCATATGAGTTGTTAAATATTAATAATATAGATAGTGACAATATTAATTTTTTCATTTGAGGCCTCTTTAAATTTTAATAGTTTTCATAAGATCTTGTACGGATTTTACCGAACTATCAAACTCTTTCCTCTCTGCCTTATTAAGATCCAACTCAATAATTTTTTCAACACCATTCTTACCAATGACCACAGGGACACCTACGTAAGTTTTTTTAATGTTATATTCTCCATTTAAATATGCCGCGCATGGTAATATTCTTTTTTTATCTTTAAGATATGATTCTGCCATCATAATTGCACTTGAAGCCGGTGCGTAATAAGCTGAGCCAGTTTCTAATAACTGAACAATTTCCGCTCCACCATTTCTTGTTCTTGTTGCAATCTCTTCAACTTTTTCTTTAGATATCATCCCCATTTTTATTAATTCTGGAATCGGTATTCCAGAAACTGTTGTAAAACGCATTAATGGTACCATTGAATCACCATGCCCTCCTAATACAAAGCCATTTACATCTGACACACAAACATTTAACGCTTCTGCTATAAATAACTTTAATCTTGAGGTGTCTAAAACACCTGCCATTCCTACTACTTTATTATGCTTAAAGCCAGTAGCCTCACGCATAACCCATACCATTATATCAAGAGGGTTTGTTATTACAATAACAAAAGAATTTGGAGCATATTTTTTTATGCCCTTTGCAACATCTTTAATTACTTTGCTATTTGTTTCTATAAGATCATCCCTGCTCATCCCAGGCTTTCTGGCTATTCCTGCAGTAACAATTACTACATCTGCATCTTTGATATCTGAATATTGGTTTGTTCCTTTGTAGGAGGCAGAAAAATTTTCAATAGCTGAGCTTTGGGCAATGTCTAGAGCTTTACCACTCGATCTTTTAGCTGACAAATCAAGAAGAACGAAATCTCCTAGCTCTTTTAGAGCTATTAAATGCGCCAATGTTCCTCCAATATTTCCAGCTCCTATAAGAGCTATTTTTTTTCTACCTGACATAAAAAAACCTTTATAGGTTTTTTAGCAATTAAAAATTTATTAGTCACTAAATAATTTTATATTATTGATTCATTGAATCAAAAAAATCATCATTATTTTTAGTTTTTTTAATTTTATCAATTAGAAATTCCATTGCTTCTATGGTATTCATTGGGCTTACTATCTTTCTTAACACCCACATTTTACTGAGTAATGCTTTATCTACTAGCATATCTTCTTTTCTTGTACCAGACTTATTAATGTCAATCGCAGGAAATGTTCTTTTATCTGATAATTTTCTATCTAGAACTAATTCTGAGTTACCTGTTCCTTTAAATTCTTCAAAAATCACTTCATCCATTCTTGAGCCAGTTTCAATTAATGCTGTGGCAATAATTGTTAATGAACCTCCATTTTCAATATTTCTAGCTGCACCGAAAAATCTTTTTGGGCGCTGTAAAGCATTAGAATCCACTCCACCTGTTAGCACTTTACCAGATGATGGAACTACTGTGTTATATGCTCTTGCTAAACGAGTTATTGAATCTAGTAAAATAACAACGTCTTTTCCTTGTTCTACAAGTCTTTTTGCTTTCTCAATAATCAGATCAGCTAATTGAACATGACGTTGAGCCGGCTCATCAAATGTGGAACTTACCACCTCACCTTTTACAGATCTTGCCATATCAGTTACTTCCTCTGGTCTTTCATCAATTAATAATACTATTAATTCAGTATCTGGATGATTTTCGTTTATTGCATGAGCGATATTTTGCATTAATACTGTTTTACCAGTTCTTGGCGGAGCTACTATTAATGCTCTTTGACCTTTACCAATTGGAGCAACTAATTCAATTACCCTTGTTGATTTATCTTTTATTGTGGGGTCTTTAAATTCTAGATTTATTTTTTCATCTGGATAAAGAGGTGTTAAATTATCAAAATTTGATTTCTTTTTGAAATCTTCATGCTTTGCTCCATTTACAGTTTCAACTTTTTGAAGAGCAAAATATCTTTCACTTTTTTTAGGAGCTCTTATTTCACCTTTTATTAAATCACCTGTTCTAAGACCAGATTTTCTAATTTGAGCTGGTGATACATAAATATCATCAGGACCAGACAAATAATTTGTCTCTGGAGAACGTAAGAACCCGAAGCCATCATTTAATATATCTAGAACACCTCCACCTATTATTTGATCTCCTTCTGATGCTGCATGTTTTAATATTAAAAATATTAAATTCTGCTTGGTCATTGTGTAAGGATTTTCTATACCCACCTCTTGAGCCTTAGCTACTAATTCTGATGCTGATTTAGTTTTTAAATCATACAGGTCTAAGGTTTTACCACTTGGCTCAATTATTTCTTCTTCTCTTCTTTTTTGCTTTGAAAAATGATTGTTTTTTTTAGCTACTGGATTTTTAGCCTGATCCTCATTTTCAACTATTACTTCTTGGTTTTCAGTCACCTCTATTGGCGCATCTGAATTTTGCTCTTCTGTTTTCTTACGTAAAAAACGACGACGTCTGACTGTTGATTCTGTCATAATAAATTTTTTGGGATGTTATTAGAATTAAAAAGAAGATTTTAATAATCTTGTTTATATTTTATGCTATAGCTTAAGATAAGTCAAGCTATATCTGGTTAAAGAAAGGATTCTGCATAAAGCTTATTAGCAACAGCTAGTATTTGCAGCTAATTTAAATAAGATTATTTAAAGAGGTTTAGGATAAAGTTATTTACTACCCCTATCTCTTACAAAAGAAAATTTTATGAAAATAAATTAAAAAAAATAGGATTAGAATGGCTTTATAACCACCATTATTATAATTAAGATCATTAATAATGTTGGAACTTCGTTTACTACTCTATAAAATTTTGAAGATTTATTATTTTGCTCAAGAGCAAATTTTTTTACACAAATTGCAAAATAACCATGACTAGCTGATAATAATAAAACTGCTAATAGTTTTACATGCAGCCAACCAGATTTCATATAATAGCCGGGATCTTGCAAGATAAGCAAAACACCAAATAAATAAGAAAATATCATTGCAGGAGTCATGATATATCTTAAAAGCCTTTTTTCCATTAGCTTAAAAACATCTTTACAATCTTGGCTTTTAGCCTCTGAGTGATAAACAAATATACGAGGCAAATATAATAATGCCGCCATCCATGCTATTATAGATATTAGATGAAAGGCTTTGTACCAAAGGTAAAGATTCATTAATTGTCTTTTTTATCTTCTTTATCTGATGTTTTTTGTGCCATAAAGTTCACACCACTGAATTTTTTCTTAAATTCAGCTACTTTACTAACATTTTCATTAAGAAATTTTGTACCACCAGTCCATGCTGGGTGAGTAGATGGATCAATATCAAGCTTTAGATTAGCCCCTTCTTTTCCATAGGTTGAACGAGTTTTAAACTTGATACCATCGACCATTTCTACAGTTATTTCGTGATAATCTGGATGAATTCCTTTTTTCATTTTAATCTTTTAAAAAATAGGAAGCTATTTATATACCTTAAATCTTAGTTTTCAAGCCCGAAATCTCTTATATGATTTAAAGAACCAATTCCTTGCCCAGGAATGATGGCATTTTCTATTGCTTGATATACATATCTTCTTGCTTTATCTATAGAAACTTCAAGATTATTGCCTTTTGCCAGATATGCAGATATAGCAGAGGCTAAACTACAACCGCTGCCATGATTATTTTTGCCTAATATTTTTTTAGACTCAAAAACCCTAACCTTGTTATTATGCAATAAAATATCATAAATAATTTCTTGCTGTAGATGACCTCCTTTTAACAATATTGCTTCACAGCCAAAATTTTTTAATAAATTGATAGCATCTTTCATATCTTCAATATTATTGATATTTTTATCCAATAACATATTGGCTTCATCCAAATTTGGCGTTAGCAAATAAATTTGCGGCAAAATTTCTTCTTTAAGATATTTTATTAAATCACTATTGAGATTAACTAATTTCTTATCTGTAGATGATATAAAAACAGGATCTAAAATAATTTTAGCATCTGGAATATTTTCTTTAAGAGCTATAAAGATAGCTTTATAGGCAGAAATATCGTAAACCATGCCAATTTTCACTATATTAATTTTCATATCAGCGCAAACAACCTTAATTTGCTCTGCTATAAATTCAGGTGCTATAGGGTTAATTTTTATAATTGTTTGGCTATTTTGCGCAGTTAAAGCTGTTATAGCTGTAGCAGCGTGACACCCCAAATTATTTATGGTTTTTATATCAGCTTGAATCCCCGCCCCTCCGCTTGAATCTGAGCCAGCTATTACTAATATATTTATATGCATGTTTAATAAAATTAATATCTATAGTTTTTGTAGCAAAATCTTTTGAGGCTGCTTTTGCTATATTATCCGCTATTTTGTTAATTTCCGACATTTTATTTCCTTCAACCATAATACGTAGCAAAGGTTCAGTTCCTGATTTTCTAACTAATATTCTACCATTACCAGCTAGCTTTTCTTCAGCTTGTTTTATTGCGTTATTAAGATCCGTATTATTTAAGGAAAAATTCTTTGTAATTTTTACATTTTTTAATATTTGTGGTAAAGGCGTAAAAATCTTAGGAAATTTTTTATTACCTTGCATTAAATTAGCTAATACTTGTAATGCTGCTAACATGCCGTCACCAGTTGTAGAATAATCGGATAAAATAATATGACCTGATTGCTCCCCTCCTATATTAAAATTATTTTTTTGCATATATTCTGAAACATATCTGTCCCCAACATCTGTTCTAATTAATGATATATTTTGCTCTTTTAAATAATTTTCTAAAGCTAAATTAGACATTTTAGTTGTTACAACAGAATTTCCTTTTAACTTTTTCTCTGATTTCCAGCTATTTGCAATCATTGCTATGATTTGATCTCCATCAATTTTTTTGCCATTAGAGTCAACCACTAAAAGACGATCTGCATCACCATCTAATGCAATACCTATATGAGCTTTATTACGAACCACCTCTTTTGATAATAATTCTGGATTAGTTGAACCGCATTCTTCATTAATGTTAAAGCCATTTGGATTTACTCCAATTGCAATTACTTCAGCACCTAATTCCCATAAAATAGTTGGCCCTATTTTATAAGCAGCACCATTAGCGCAATCTATAACAATTTTTAAACCTTCAAGAGTTTTGCCTTTAGGAAAAGTGCTTTTTAAAAACTCTATATATCGTCCTGCCACATCATCTATTCTAGTTGCCTTACCTATTTTATCAGGCGTAACAAGATATTTTTCTAGATTTTGCTGCATTAAATCTTCAATCTCTTTTTCAATTACATCTGATAATTTATGACCATCTGGTCCAAAAAATTTAATGCCATTATCATGATATAAATTATGTGACGCAGATATCATTACCCCTAAATCAGCTCGCATTGACTTAGTAAGCATAGCAACAGCAGGAGTAGGAATTGGCCCCGCTAAAATCACATCCATCCCAACTGAAACAAAGCCTGAGGTTAAAGCATTTTCAATCATGTAACCAGATAATCTGGTATCTTTAGCGATAATTACTCTATGTCTATGACTGCCTCTTCTAAATTTAATGCCTGTTGCTTGACCAGCTTTCAAAATAATATCTGGAGTAATATTGCCCTTATTTGCCGTCCCTCTTATTCCATCTGTACCGAAAAATTTGCGTGCCATTGGTAAAATTTGTTTTACTTTTTTTTAGAAGATAAAAAATATTTCTCAAGCAAAAATACTCTTTGCTATTTTTTAATTTACCCTGCTATCCTAGGAAAGACGGCTTCTGGAGCAGGTAATTCTTGCCCAGGAATTAATATGGTTTTGATATTAGAAAAATTTCTATTTTTATTATTTACCGCCAAAAAATCTAGGATTTTATTAGCTGAATTGTTCATAACTGGCAAAAAATACAAAGAAATTACCCTTATTAATTCTAATAAAACATATAATACTGTGTTCATTCTGGCCGGATCTTCCTTTCTAAGAACCCAAGGAGCTTCTTTATCGATATATTCATTAGCTTTTGCTGAAATATCTATTATTTCTTCTAAATATCTGCTGAAATTTTGCCTATTAATAAAATTTTGCAAATCTGTAAATTTATCATATGCATAATTCAAGATTTCCTGATCTTTGCTATTTAATTTATATTCAGGTATTTTAGCTTGGCAATTTTTTTGCACCATAGCCAGAGTTCTCTGAGCTAAATTACCATAATTATTCGCTAAATCACTATTTACCCTGGTAATTAAATCATTTTTTGAGAAATCACCATCATTACCAAAAGTTACTTGGCGCATTAAAAAGAATCTTACCTGATCTAAACCATAATTTTCAACTAACTCTATGGGATTTATAACATTACCTAATGATTTTGATATTTTTTCTCCTTCATTAGTCCACCAACCATGCGCAAAAATTCTTTTTGGCAAAGCTAGCCCTGCAGCCATTAAAAAAGCAGGCCAATATACTGCATGAAACCTTAAAATATCCTTACCAACCATATGTAAATCTGCTGGCCAAAATTTTGTAAAATCAGAATTAGATTCAGAAAAATTCAAAGCAGATAAATAATTAGTAAGAGCATCTAGCCAAACATAAATTACGTGATTTTCATCATTTGGAACTTTTACCCCCCAAGAAAAACTAGTTCTTGAAATTGATAAATCTTTTAAAGCGGATTTTTTATATTCCTTACCCCCTCTTACAAATGAAACAACTTCATTATAGCGAGATTTAGGAGCTATAAACTCTGGATTTTCATCATAAAATTTTAATAATTTATCTTGAAAAGCAGATAATTTAAAAAAATAACTTTCTTCTTCCATCCACTCTACATCAGCTCCCGTAGGAGCTTTTCCTGAAACCAACTCATCTTCATTATAATATGCTTCATCACGAACAGCATACCAGCCAGCATATTTATCCTTATAAATAAAACCTTTTTCTTTTAAAATATTCCAAAAATATCTTGCAGTTTTTTTATGCCTTTCTTCTGTTGTTCTGATAAAATCATCTTGAGAATAGCCCATTATTTTTGTTAATTCCTGAAAATATCTTGCTGTTTCATCTGTAAATAATTGGGTATCAATATTTTTTTCTTTGGCAGATTTTTCAACTTTTTGACCATGCTCATCTGTTCCGGTTAAAAATTTTACATTATAACCATCCATTCTTTTAAATCGTGCTATTATATCACATGCTAGAGAAGTATATGCATGACCTATATGAGGCCGATCATTTACATAATATATTGGGGTGGTGAGGTAAAAATTTTTCATAAAATTTTTTCTATCTTAAATAGGTTGGTCAAAATAAAATTATAATTATCCATATTTACAGCAATAGATTTGTGGTATTCTGCATTAAATTCAGAAATAAAATTTGCTAGTTTTTCAATTTTTAAGCTATCTAGATTATTTTTCCTTATTTCTCTAGATATCAAATAATTTACAATAGGGAAAAAGCATCTAAAACTATTTGGGTTGTTCTTAAAGTCAAATTTATCACTAAGAATTTGTTTATTTAGAACAACCTCTTTATTGAAAAAACAATTTAGCAAATTAAGCATTTCTAGACCTTTATTTTCATAAAAAACTATTGCCTGACCTGGTTTAGCAGCAAATATATCATATAGTAATTCTTGATCTGAATCTATCTTTTTATTTTCTATAATTGTGAAAAAATTTTCTTTTGATAAGCGTGGTATTGATATTTTATTGCAGCGCGATTTTATTGTATCCAGAAG
>Ga0181585_10005750_pt1 | contig 10708 bp, 6 predicted proteins | sample 071ome_29_FD_132469 | JGI IMG/M metagenome (GOLD analysis project Ga0181585, IMG submission 132469) | Coastal salt marsh microbial communities from the Groves Creek Marsh, Skidaway Island, Georgia - 071407BT metaG (megahit assembly) | ecosystem: Environmental > Aquatic > Marine > Intertidal zone... | reverse complement strand
TTTCAGAGGCCCGCAACGGTGGTCTCGGGGGAAGCCTCCCTCCTGAAAAAGCACCTGAGACAGTATAGTCAGAGTCTTGTCTAAACAAAGTCAGCGGCGCTCTGTTCTTTTACTGCTGTCGGATCACCCCCACGCTGATGCCCTCGATAGCACACTCGGTTCGCCTCAAGTCCACTACGATCGGCTCGTAATCCGCGTTCTCCGGAAGCAGCTTCAGGGTGTGTTGGCCGGCGCGCTTGAGACGCTTCACCGTCACTTCATCCTCTATTCTGGCCACTACAATCTGCCCGTCCCGGGCTGTCGAGGTGTTGTGCACGGCCAGGAGATCGCCGTCCAGAATGCCGATCTCTTTCATGCTGTCTCCGGTCACGCGCAGAAAATAGTCCGCCGGTGGGGAGAAAAACGTCGGGGAGAGCTCGCAGTAATCTTCGATGTGCTCGGTGGCCAGCACAGGAGAACCCGCGGCGACCCGACCCACAATCGGAATCCCGGTGCTTTCGGTCAAGCGGATGCCGCGAGACGCCCCGGCGATCATTTCGATAGCGCCCTTTCTGGCCAGCGCCCTGAGATGCTCTTCGGCGGCATTTGCCGACTTAAATCCCAGCTCCCGCGCGATGTCTGCGCGCGTGGGCGGATAGCCTGTATCTGCGACATATTGTCGGATCACGTTGAGTACCTGCTCTTGTCGTGCGGTGAGCTTCATTATCTGATCTCCCTGAAGGGTGAGCTGATGATATATACAGTCTGTGAATTTGTACAGCATCGGCCCGGCATGGCCTGTCGGGCGCAAGAGTGCGGTAGCATACTGGCTCGTCACCACCGGAACCGCGCGTAATGGCATTCCTTCAGGAGCTTTTGACACCTCTGGCCGCTCTCCTTCACCTCCCTTTGGGTGTCGTTGTTTTTGCCTCCCTGATGTTGATTGGCACAGTGGGCCACTTTGTGATTTATCGAGTAGTCCGAAGACTGACGTCGGCTGCCGACACCACTGAAACCCGGTGGGATGATGTCGTGCTTTACGCCATTTTCCCGCCGATACAGTGGGTGATGTGGGTTGTCATAGGTTTGCTGTCCATCAGTCTTTTCCCCGCCCTCGACGGCATTCGCGAGGCGTTATTGAAATTGTCGGATACCGCCTTGCTGGTGCTGTTTGGTTGGCTCGCGCACCGGCTGAGCCGGGGGATTGAAGAGGAGTTATTGGGGGAGCACCGTGGTGTGCTTGAATCCAGTGCTCGCGCCACGATCAGCGCGGTTGCCAGACTGAGTCGCATCGTTCTATGGGTGATCGCAGGGATCATGATTCTGCAGTCCTTAGGTGTATCTGTGTCGGGCCTATTAGCGTTTGGTGGCGTGGGTGGCATCGCGGTGGGTTTTGCTGCGCGGGATTTGCTCGCTAACTTTCTCGGTGGTTTAAGTATTTTTCTGGACCGCCCCTTTGCCGTGGGGGACTGGATTCGATCGCCGGATCGAGAGATTGAAGGTACGGTTGAGGACGTGGGCTGGCGGGTGACACGCATCCGCACTTTCGACCAGCGGCCGCTTTATGTGCCGAACTCGGTGTTCTCGACGGTGGCGATAGAGAACCCTTCCAGAATGCTGAACCGCCGTATTTACGAGACCGTCGGCATTCGCTACGACGATATCGCGGCGATGGCGGATATCGTCGCTGCCGTCAAGACGATGCTCAATGAGCACGAGGATATCGATAAGGGCAAAACGCTGATGGTGAATTTTGTCTCCCTCGGCGCTTCCTCTCTGGATTTCTTTATTTACTGCTTCACTCGTACCACAGACTGGGCGACCTACCACGGTGTCAAACAGGACGTGCTACTGAGAATCCTGCACATCATCGAAAGTCATGGTGCCGAGGTGGCTTTTCCGACCCGAACCGTGCTGCTCAATCCGCCAGAGCCCGACCCTCACAGCGTTTGATAGCGGCGCCTGCGAAAATCAGCGCTGGGTGGTCAGCGACGCTGGCGAAGGTGCCGCACCTGACCCCTGCACGTTGGCCGAGTCATTCAGCGGCTCCTTGGACGCATCCAAAGTATCTTTGCCTTGGCGGAAGACTTCATACCAACTGAGTTCCCGCCAGATGGCCAGTACCTTAATCACGGGGTGATCGTAATACCGCAAACGATTTTCGCTGAGCGGGACGGTATCGGCGACGTGGATAACGTGGCGCCACGGCCACTGAGATTTTGTTGGAACGCGAGTAGAGACATCGTCGACGCCCGTGGCCCCCGCCGCGATTGATCCGCTTGCAGCGCCCGCGGGCCAGGCAGTTCGCCCAAAATCCGGCACCGCAACAGCGTCTTGTCCATCATTATCCATCGGGCTCTGTGGCGGATTGGCATTTGGACTGACTCCGAGGTCTAGCTCTACGTCGGGATCCGAGTCCGTGACGGGGATTGCCGAATCAGCCGAGATGATTGTCAGGCGTTGGGGAGAGGGTGGCGGACCGGGCATCTCAAAGATCTCCGGCAAGTAGTGCCCCTGGGTATTGGCCCAAAAATTCAGCCCGAGGCGCCAGGTTTTACCTCTCGGGAGTAGTTGAATAAATCCCTGCACCAACGGATGGCTTGATGATTCATCAGCCTCTAGGAGAATCGGCAGCGTGTCGCTTTCGGGCCCCTGTAGCCACGACACCGAGGCCACAACATCATCTTCGCTGCCACGCCGGTATCGCGCCAAGCCGGGCGCAAGTTGATCCAACGGCTGCTGTATGAAGGCCTTGGGCAGGGGAATCGCACGGGCCGAGACTTTGATAGGTTCCAGCGTGACGGCCTCACTGGGTAGGGCAAAGGGCACGGCAACGGTGGGCGCTTCAGGCGAGGTAGACGGTCCCGCGATGCCCAATGACTCCAGTGCCACGAGGGGCGAGGGTTGCTCACTAATCGGCGCTTCCTCAAAGGGCAACACAGGGCCCTCAGGGGCGGGCAGGTCAGCGTCACTATCGAGAGGAGACTCACTAAGTTCGCCCACGTCGCTGAGTTCGGTCAGGCGACGGGTCGAGGTATCCGAGCCTTCGGCGAGCACCATTAACTCGTCAATGACGGCCAGGTCTCCCTCGGTCAGCAGTTCGGGTGGCGCCTGCCATAAGGGAGGTAGCGGCGCTGAGGTGACGACGCTCAAGTGACCGGAGGGGCTATTTGTAATGATGCTGTCTGGATACTGGTCGGCAAGGTCGGCGAGCCCCGCGTGATCTTGCAGCCAACGCCAGCGCGCGGGATAGGTCACGGCGGGGACGAGCGGCCAGGTCTCGCTCTCCAGCGTTTCTGCACGGGTATCAACCAGCACGACCACCTCAAACTGATACCAACCCGAGTGCGCAAAGCCTCCTGGCAATGGCGCAGTGACCGCGGTGACGCTGACCCCGCATAAGGGCAGCGTCAGGGCAAGTCGAGCCAGCGCTACTCTCCAGAGGGGTTGTGCGATCACGCTGCCTCCAGCCAGGGAATCATCAGTTTTTCGACGAACGCCGCCCGATCGCTCAGCGCAGGTAATGACTTTTTAACCCGGAGCTTGCCGGTATTGGTCAAGCTGTAGCAGTGGGGGTCAGACTGGATCAGACTCACAATGGCAGCGGGCTCGACCGAGGTAGTAGCGTTGAACTCGATACTACCACCCTCATCGGTCATATCGATCTCGCTGATGCCCAGTTGCTGCGCAGATACTTTGAGTAATGCGCAGGTGAAGAGATTCTTCACCGGTTCGGGCAGCAGTCCGAAGCGGTCGATCATTTCCACTTGAATGTCCCGTAAGTTTTCCGCGCTTTGCGCCTGCGCAATGCGTTTGTAAAGTACCAGCCGCGTGCTGATGTCTGGCAGGTAATCATCGGGGATGAGCGCAGGCACGTGGAGCTTCACCTCCGTACCCGTATCAAGCGGCTGATCGATATCAGGTATATCGCCCCTGCGCAGAGCGGCCACGGCACTCTCGAGCATGCTCAGGTAGAGCGAGAACCCTACCTGGTGGATTTGTCCGGATTGTTCCGCGCCGAGTAGCTCTCCAGCGCCACGAATCTCCATATCGTGAGACGCCAATTGGTACCCCGCACCAAGATCACCCGCCGCTTCGATGGCCTCGAGCCGCTTTTGCGCGTCAGAGGTGATCAGTGAGCGGGGTGGGCTCAGGAGATAGGCATAGGCTTGATGGTGAGAGCGTCCGACACGGCCGCGAAGCTGGTGCAATTGCGCCAGACCAAACTTGTCGGCCCGTTCGATGATGATGGTATTGGCGTTGGGAATATCGATACCTGTCTCGATAATGGTTGAGCACACCAGAATGTGATGGTGCTGGTGGTAAAAGTCAGACATGACCCGCTCCAGCGCCTGCTCTCTCAGTTGCCCATGGGCAACGCCAATAGAGAGGTCAGGCAACAACTCGCCCAGTTTGCGCGCCGACTCGTCAATGGTTTTGACCTCGTTGTGCAGATAGAAAACCTGCCCTCCGCGAAGGGTCTCGCGCAAGACGGCCTCTTTGATCAGCGCAATGCTGTGCTCACGGATGAAGGTCTTGATAGAAAGGCGCCTCGCTGGGGGCGTAGCGATAATCGATAGATCTCTGAGGCCGCCCAACGCCATATTGAGGGTTCTCGGGATAGGCGTGGCGGTCATGGTGAGGATGTCGACCTCGGCTCGGAGCGCCTTGATGACCTCTTTTTGCTTTACGCCGAAGCGATGCTCCTCATCAATGATCAACAGACCGAGGTCGCGGAATTGAAAATCGCTCTGCAGCAGTTTGTGCGTGCCAACCAGAATGTCCACCTTTCCCTCTTTTACCCGGCGGGAAATATTGTCGAGGTCCTTCGAGGACTGAAATCGGGAGACGACTTCGACGGAGTAGGGCCAGTCGGCAAATCGGTCACGGAAGTTGGCATGATGCTGGTTGGCCAGCAGCGTAGTAGGGACCAGGATGGCGCTTTGACGCCCGCTCTGAGCGGCGATGAATGCTGCTCGCATTGCCACCTCGGTTTTACCAAAACCGACATCGCCGCAGACCAGGCGATCCATCACCCTTGGCGCACACATGTCATCCTTTACGGCGGCAATTGCCGCGGCCTGATCAGGCGTTTCCTCAAACGGAAAGCCCTCGCAAAACTTGAGCCACTTGGACTCGTCCAGCGCGTGCGCATGCCCTTGCCGGGCTTCTCTCCGCGCATACACGTCCAGAAGTTGCGCTGCCACATCAGCTGCTCGTTCCCTTGCCTTGCGGCGCGCCTTCTCCCACTGCTCGCTGCCGAGCCTGTGCAGAGGCGCGGTATCGGGGTCTCCGGCCGTGTACCGGCTGATGAGGTGCAGTGAACCCACCGGGACATAGAGCTTATTGCCCTCGGCATATTCGAGCAGCAAAAATTCTGCGGGGTCACCGTCGATCTCAAGGATCTGAAGGCCCAGGTAGCGGCCGACACCGTGCTCGATATGCACCACGGGCAGCCCCTGCCGCAGTTCGGTCAGGTCGCGGATAATCGCGTCGGCATCGGTTTCCTCGCGCTTGTGTCTGCGCCGCCGCTGCGCGACGCGCTGTCCAAAAAGTTGGGCCTCGCAGACAAGGGCCGGTTCCCCGGCACCCAGATAAATACCGCGGTCAATCGGGGCGACTGTGATGCCGAGTGCGGAACCCCTGGAGAGGAAGTCCTGCCAGTTGGCAATGGGCTCAGGGAAAAGGTCGGCCTTGGCCAGATTCTCCAGCAGAATCTCTCGCCGACCCTGGCTCTCTGCGCAGAGCAGCACCGGGCCCTGATGATCCTGAATAAATCTTTTGAGGCTCTCTTGGTAGCTCTGGTCATCGCTCAGCTGAGGCGCGGGCTTGAATGTTGTCCGGGCATGAGCGGGCGACTCCGGATCTATCTTCAGCTCGAGTACCGAATGATTCCCCAGAAGAGCATAGATTTCTTCCACGGGTATAAAGCCGCGCTGAGGCGGTAACAGCGGTCTGCGCGGATCAATACCATACTCCTCGAAGCGGCCGGTGATCTCGCTCCAATACCTTTGAGCTGCGCCGTGATGATCTCCCAGCGTGACCAGTGCGGCGTTGTCGGGCAGGTAGTCAAAAACGGTCCCGCAATGCTCGAAAAAAAGTGGCAAGTAATATTCTGCGCCCCCGGGCACCCGGCCGGCACTCAGCTCGGTGAACGCTGGACACAGATCGGCATCGCCGTCAAAACTCTCGAACCATGCCATTTGAAAGCGATGAATCGCGTCACCCCCGATGGGAAATTCCCGCGCGGGCATAAGTTTGATCTGGTCGACCCGATCTACCGTTCGTTGAGTCTCCGGGTCAAAGGTGCGGAGTGTTTCCACCTCGTCGTCCAGCAGATCGATGCGATATGGCACTTCGCTCCCCATGGGGAAGACGTCCAGTAACGCACCGCGAATGGCCATTTCGCCATGCTCATAAACCGTCTCGACCGTGCGATATCCGTTGAGAGAGAGTGTTTTGGCAAAGGCCGTCGCGTTAAAAGTGTCGCCTATCCGAAGGTCGAGTGTGTTCCCCTCGACGTAGTGCAGTGGCGGTGTGCGCAACATCGCCGTCGTCATCGGCAGGATGACGATTCCGCGCTCGAGTTTGGGAAGCTCGTAAAGCGTCCTCAGTCGCTGCGACACGATATCTTGATGCGGAGAGAAATGGTCGTAGGGCAGAGTCTCCCAATCGGGCAGGGTGAGGATTGGCACGTCTCCAGCCGTGAACAAAGGCAGTTCCCGTTCGAGCAGCTGCGCTTCGGAGGAAGAGGCGACCATCACGATCAGCGGGCGATCGAAGCGGGTCAAATCGGCAATGGCGGCGCTACTGGTAGCGTCCGGCATAGGACCGATTGCGGAGCGAGTCCCGAGGTTATCGGGCCATGGGAGATCGACGATCAGCTTGCTAAGCATGGTTATTGAGAGCGCAGTACAGCATTTCGGGCCCTAGTGTAGGCCTCCGCTTGCGGTGCAACCACTGAAATTGTGCGATTAAGGTTGCCTCGATAGCTGAGCAGATCTGATAATACGGCCCGCCGTGCCGGCGCTACGAAGCGCTGCGCGACGAAGGACCGCCGCCGCAGATAGCGGTCAGATAACCATAAAGAGGCCCCCTGTGACAGAAGAGAGAAAGCGTCCCCGCCCCGATGACTACTTTGCGGACTGGAAAGAGCGAGAGGCGCTGGCAGAGGCCATGATCCCCGCCGTTGGAAGCCTGTCTCGTGAGCGCAACGTGAAGTGCTATATCTATGGCCGCTCCCTGGTGAACCAGTCGGTGCTGGACATTATGAAAAGTCACCGGTGGGTTCGCCAGATGGAGGCCAACGAGCTCTCCGAATTCGAGACGGCGCCGGTATTGGATGCGGTCAGTCAACTTGATCTGGGCCCTTGTCACCTCGATATCGGTCGCCTCGCGGTCGCTTACTACGACAAGGGGGAGGGTGCTGGGCTCAGCGTGCAGGAGTATGTTGCCCAAGAACTTTCCTATCTTGTGGGTTCGACGCACAAGCCAGTTGACGAGCCGGTGGATGTCGTCCTCTATGGATTTGGCCGCATTGGCCGACTAATGGCCCGAATTCTCATTGCGAAAACAGATGGCGGCGACAGCCTGCGCCTCCGCGCTGTGGTTGTGCGCCGTGGAAAGGCCGAGGATGACCTTCTCAAGCGCGCCAGTCTTCTCAGAAGAGATTCGGTGCATGGGGTCTTTCAGGGCACCATCCGGGTTGATGAGGAGCGCCAGTCCTTCGTTGCCAATGGCAACGAGATCAAAGTGATTTATGCCGATGCCCCGGAGGATATCGACTATACGCAATATGGCATCAAGAACTGCATTGTGGTGGATAACACCGGGGTCTGGCGGGACGAAGCGGGTTTGTCGCGTCACCTGAAAGCCAAGGGCGTGGCAAAGGTGATTCTGACGGCGCCCGGTAAGGGCGACATCAAGAACATCGTTGCGGGCATCAATGACGGTGACATTCAACCCGAGGACCAGATTCTCTCCGCGGCGTCGTGTACCACCAACGCTATTGTGCCGGTCTTGAAGGCGGCAGATGACCAGTACGGCATTAGTGCAGGGCACGTCGAGACGGTGCACGCTTACACCAATGATCAGAACCTGATCGATAATTATCATGCGGGGGAGCGCCGGGGGCGCAGTGCGCCGCTGAATATGGTGCTGACCGAGACGGGTGCGGCCAAGGCCGTCGCGAAGGTGCTGCCGGGCTTGAGCGGCAAACTGACGGGCAACGCCATCCGGGTACCGACGCCTAACGTGTCGATGGCGATTCTGAATCTGAACCTCGAAAAATCCACCACGCGGGAGGAGTTGAACGAGTTCATGCGCGAGACTGCGTTGCATTCGACCATGAAAAAGCAGATCGATTACTCCAACTCCCCCGAAGTGGTATCCAGCGATTTTGTGGGTTCCCGGGCGGCCTGCGTATTTGATGCCAAAGCGACCATTGTGAATGGCCACCATGCGGTGCTCTACCTCTGGTATGACAACGAGTACGGCTACAGCTGTCAGGTCTACCGTGTGCTGGAGCGAATGGCCGGCATTCGCTACCAAACCTACCCGGTGAATAGCCCCTATCCACTGTGATGGCTCACTGCGTTTGAGTCTTTGGGTTTGGGTTGGCCTTGGCGGGGCAAGTCGAATAGAATACGCGCGACCGAGGAGAGGCGATTCGCCCGGCCCTAAGAGCCCCCGGTCTGCAGGACGTGCACCACCGTCTGGGGGAGTTCCCCGATTGTGACAGTGTCAGCGCCGCCCCCGAAAGGTGTTTCCCGGGCGCGGTGAGGGCATTGATGTGCTTGGCGTATAACGCGGCAATGCAGATGAGCAGCAACATGATAAAGATCAAGCGTGGTTTGGACATACCCCTGGCCGGAGCGCCGGCGCAGGAGCTGGATACCTCCTTGAGCACGCGAGCGGTGGCCCTACTGGGGCCGGACTATCAGGGGATGAAACCGACCATGGCAGTGCAGGTCGGAGACAGCGTCAAACGGGGCCAACTGCTCTTCACCGATAAAAAATGTGAGGGCGTCAAATACACCGCGCCGGCCGGCGGCCGAATTGCCGCCATCAATCGTGGCGCGAAGCGGGCGTTTCAGTCCATCGTCATCGAGGTCGACGAGGATCAGGCCGAGAGTTTTGATCAGTATTCGTCTCAGGACGCCGCAGCGCTCAGCGGAGACGCCATAAAGCGGCAGCTTATCGATTCGGGTCAGTGGACGGCTTTGAAAGCCAGGCCCTTCGGTCGGGTTGCTGATCCAGCCACGAGTCCCGCTGGTCTCTTCATCACTGCGATTGACACGCATCCCCATGCGCCTGATCCGGCACAGATCATTGCCCGGGAGGCTCAGGCCTTCGAGTTGGGCCAGATCCTGCTGGCTAACCTTGTGGCCTGCCCGGTGTATTTGTGCGCGGCGCCGGGCGCGGCAATGCCGGAAGCCACCCACGAGCGCATCAGCCGACATGACTTCAGCGGTCCGCACCCCGCAGGGCTTGCCGGCACCCACGTGCATTTTCTGATGGGCGCTTCAACTCATCGTATCGCCTGGACAATTGGTTATCAGGATGTCATCGCAGTCGGGCGGTTATTTCTGGATGGCGCGCTTTTTACTGATCGTGTAGTGGCGCTGGCGGGCCCGGCGGTGAGCAGGCCGCGTTTGATACAGAGCCGGGTTGGCGCTGACTTACAGGCATTGGTGGCAGGTGAGCAAGAAGGCGACGACGCGCGTCTGATATCGGGCTCGGTACTGGGTGGCCGAGGAGTTCAGTCTGATACGGCCTACCTTGGGCGGTATCACCAACAAGTTTCATTGCTCAAGGAAGGCAAGGACAGGGCTTTCATGGGATGGCTCTCGCCGGGGCTAGGCAAACACTCCGTGATGGGGATTTACCTCTCCAGTTGGTTGGGCAGTAAGCCACTGCCAATGTCGACCAACACTAACGGGTCTGAGAGAGCGATGGTGCCCGTGGGCGCATACGAGAAGGTCATGCCCCTGGACATCCTGCCTACACAGCTCCTCAGAGCATTATTGGTGGGGGACACCGAGACTGCGCAGGCACTGGGCTGCCTCGAGCTCGATGAAGAAGATTTGGCGCTGTGCACCTACGTGTGCCCGGGCAAGTATGAGTACGGTGGAATTCTCAGGGAAAACCTGACGCGAATTGAGAAGGAAGGCTGACGCATGGGACTCCGACAGCAATTGGACGCCATTGAACCGCACTTTAAGCCAGGTGGTCGGTTCGAGAATTGGTACGCCCTATACGAGGCGGTCGATACTATTTTTTACTCACCGGGTAGCGTGACGAAAGCCAATGCCCACGTCCGTGATGGCATTGATCTCAAGCGCATTATGATTACCGTTTGGCTGGCCACCTTTCCGGCCATGTTCTACGGCATGTATAACATTGGCCTGCAGGCTAATGACGTCCTGGCAGCCTATGGTGGGGCGCTGGAGGGCTGGCGCGGCGGTATTGTGGCGGCGCTGGGCGGACACGACGCATCAAACGTTTGGCACAACATGCTATACGGCCTGGTGCATTTTCTCCCGCTCTACCTTGTGACCTTCATCGTTGGCGCTTTCTGGGAAGTGCTGTTCGCCATGCGTCGGGGCCATGAGGTGAACGAGGGCTTTTTTGTCACCTCGATCCTTTTCACGCTGACGCTACCACCCGATCTGCCACTGTGGCAGGCGGCGATGGGTATCAGCTTTGGTGTGGTGATCGGCAAGGAAGT
>Ga0181585_10005749_pt1 | contig 10709 bp, 16 predicted proteins | sample 071ome_29_FD_132469 | JGI IMG/M metagenome (GOLD analysis project Ga0181585, IMG submission 132469) | Coastal salt marsh microbial communities from the Groves Creek Marsh, Skidaway Island, Georgia - 071407BT metaG (megahit assembly) | ecosystem: Environmental > Aquatic > Marine > Intertidal... | reverse complement strand
CATACCAAATTCTTCTAACAAGACTGAATCTGGTTCTGTATTTCCTAATAGTATAAACTCATCCGAGAGGTCTGAACCCCAAGTGAAACTATCACCGAATGCTATAAGATTACTCATGAACAATATTTAGTTCCGAGTGTAGAATTGATTTATTTTATTCCTGCTTGTGTTTGAATTGAATCAAATTCTTTGTTAGAATTGTTATAAAAAGATTTTGGTTGTATACCAGCAGATTCTCTCATTATATTCAAATCGGCATCTTTTGCAATTCTGTAACTGTGTGGACTAAGTAACAATCTTGAACCCAAATATTCTACATCGAAATCCATTTCACTATCGTCGTAGAGAACTCTCCAGTCACTTTCGTTCCATTCTGTTAGAGATGCTAAATCATTAATCATCTCTTGTAACTTTGAAGGAAGGTCGGATCTTCTTTTCATTTCGACATAAACAAGATATCTATTTGGTTTTATTTCACCAGGACTTCTGTCTGCATCTAGTACAAAATCATATCCTTTCTCAAACCATTCCACTAAATCATTTGCTGCGTCAGAATTTCTAACATAAAAACTAATGGTAGCAATATCATCATCGTCACCCATTTTAGATACGAATTCATCAATATGAACTTTTGGTTTTAAAAGTCCAATCATATCTTTGTAATTTAATCCTTCTGTTAATATCTTATTCATCTTGTTACTTCTTCTGTATCAATACCTTGCTCATATGAACTATCTAACTCTTCTAAATCGATATCTTGACCTTCTAACTCTGTACTACCAGTCATAACATCTTTTATTAGATTTTTAGGCATTGTTATTTTTACTAACCAAATGTCTTTCTCTTCTTGTTTCGGTACCTTTGTTCCAGACTTAAAATCATCTTCGGATTTAACTTTTACTGGAATAGATAATTTACTTTTTTGATATTGAACATTGCAGTCAAAAGGAAGTAGTCTTTTAGCACCACGGGGGTCTGGCATATTTTCACCTAACCACATAAATGTACAATCAACAAGATATTTACCGACATTAGGTCCTTCGATTAGTTCACCGATTTCCCAATTCTCGAATGCATATATATCTAACTCGTCAAGAACTCTCTCAAAGTCAAGTAGAATATTAACACTACTATCACTTAGATATAAATCTTTGATTGTTTTAGATATTTGCCAATAGTTGACGCTTCCGTCTTCCCAAAAACTTTTACTCATGTATCTATTTATGTAAAGATACTAAGTTTCTGAAGTAAGTTCTATTAGTGTTGCACTTAAATTGATTTCAGGATCAGCCACAAAACTATGGTTTACTAAACCTTTTCTTATTGATAGTATGGCTTTATCTTTAGATTCATCATTTGATGCAAATAATTCTAGATTATCATACATCCAACGATACACACCTTCAATTTCATCTGGATTTACATTCTGTACAAGGTATTTTCTACCTTCATTGATTTTTCCTTGTTTGAAAAAATCAACAACTGCTACTTTGTAGTCAGACAATAAACTCTCATCACCTTTGGGTGAAGTTAACATTCCATCGGTTGAGTTCATTTGACAAACATTCAGACATTTTCTCAAATCTGGATATGTTGCAATTACATAACTATCCAATACATCAAGTTCAAATTGAACTTCTTCTGTCATAAGAACCTCTGCTATCCTTGCAGTGAACTCAGTCTTGTCTATCTTCTCAATGTGAAATCCTTGACATCTACTATGAATTGCTGGAATGATTTTATTAGGATAATTACAAGTCAAAATGAACCTTGAACTACTTGAGTATGTTTCCATAACACCACGAAGTGCTGCTTGACCATTAGGTGACATATAATCTGCTTCATCAAGTAATACAACTTTATAATCACCGAACGGCATAGTGGAAACAAAATTAGTTATTTTTTCACGAATTGTGTCGACACTATTCTCACGACTAGCATTTATTTCAAGTAAGTCGAATTGATTTACCCCTAGAAGGTTTATAAGAATTTTCGCTAGTGTTGTTTTACCTACACCCGCAGATCCACTAAAAAGTAAATGTGGGATAGTTTTTTCATCTACCCATTTTTGTACTTGTTTCTTTTGTGAATCATCTCTAAACACATATCCATTCAATGTGTTAGGACGATACTTCTCAGTCCATAATTCTTTCATAAAGATATTATATTATTTTATAAACCGAAAAGTTCTCTGATTCTACCGATTATTGATTTTTGGTTATTTGATTTTTGTTTCGATGGTGTTGGCATCACACAGTTCTTCTTTTGAGCCTGTTTTAATTCATTAATTAAAGTTTTTTTGTTTTTTCTTCTATCTAACTCTATACCAATTGTTCTACCGTATTCTTCTAACTCTAATTTCGTCATTGAATTGTAGTTCATTATTTCTCCTTTAGTATTTTCATTACAATTTCTTGTTCCCACTTTTCTTCATCAGCGAAAGATGGACACTTTCTTATCATCTTGTCTAACTCGTATCTAATCATCATTAAATCTTTTTTACAATCGGCTGCTACCCACCCATCGTTGTAAGGAGTGGTCGCTTCTACTTGTATCATTCTTAATAGTTGTACAATCGAATTAACTCTATCTTCCAATCTTTTTTCCTTAGTGTATTTTTCTAAGAATCGTGACAATTAATTTGCACCAAAGTCTTCTGCTCTTGCCGTAGTTGGTGCTATGTTGTCACCGTATTCCATACCTAAATTTAAATCATTTGGTTTTTCTTTACTCATACAGAGAATTTCTTCGGTATCGATTTTTCTTATTTCTACTTCAGAACCATCTTCTTGTTCAATAATTATTCCTCTACTCCAACGACCATGCGATACTAAAATCCAATCACCAATTTCATATTCATCATTATTCTCTGGACCCTTGGTGTAAACTTGACACCATCTAGGATAGATACCACGAGTCTTACCATCATCATTTGTAATAATTATTCCAGTCGATGTAGTTTGATCACCAAAATGCATATTATGTGCAATGACATCTCCGTGTATCGCTCTAATTTTTCCTTTATGTCTTGGTTTGGGACCAGTTTGTCCCTTCATTAATTCTTTTAAGTCAGGCATTAATCGTCTTTCTCCACTACTTCAATTGTTATTTGACCAGTTTCTTTTAATATTTCTACAACATTTTCAACACCATCTAGTTCACCTTCTCTGTAACCTAACCAGTAACTAAATCCTGCTACAACACCAATGAATAAAATGTAATATAGTTGAAAATCTTCTATCATATTTTCTTAACTCCTTTGGTAGATTTGGCTTTTTCTTTTTCTGTTTGTAGTTTTTCTTGTTTGATTTCCCTTGCTTTCGCTATTGCACTTGCCAAACCACCAGTGGATTTCTTTTTAGTTGTCTTTGGTGTTGCTACAACTGGTTCTTCCGCAACTTCTTCAATTACAGATTCTTTTTCAACAACTTCTTCAACAACCGATTGTTTGAAATTTTGAACAGCAGTTTCTTTAACTGTTTGATCCATTTCTTCTACTGTGACTGGCTCTTCAACCACAGATTCTTCTGATGATTGATTGACTTGATTTAAATCAATGGTTTTATCATCGTCATCTAAACCTACTACTTCCTCAATCTTTTCTTCTACAATTGGTTCTTGTACAGGTACTTTTACACTTGATGATTGTGGCGGAACATCGACAACAGTATTTAATATTTGTTTTTTGTATTCTTTGTGAACCTGTCTATTTTTAGACTCCACTACATTATTAACTTTATCAATTTTGTCACCTTTTGCATTAACACCCATATTACCAACTGCTCGGACATTTTCATTTTTTAATAATAACTGTCCCATATCAATAGGTTTTCCTGATGCTGATCTATACATTCTTGATGCCATTTAAATAACTCCTAATTCTTTTACTGTATTTAACGTAGAAACTCATCTATCTCTAATTTATAGTACATACTATCTATTCTATGTACTCCCAGTTTATACAACACAAAACTAGACACACTACTACCTCTACCAACACCCCATATAATATTGTTCTCTCTCATAACATCCACCAAGTAAGTTAGAAATTTTAATAAGTCAAACAAATTTCTATCTTGATACATTAATAACTCTTGACCACATCTTTGTAGTTCTGCATCAGTTTTACAAAGTGATAAAACATATGCAGCAATATCTAAGTCTTTGTACTTTTTAGGCATATACCAATTTTTTTGATTTTGAATATCAAAAGATTCTAGTGGTATGTTAGTCTTTATGTATTGTTTAAAAGATTTATGACCAAGTTCTTTATTAATTGAATCTAAATCACTGATATCATTTACAATAAATTGTTTTTCTTTAAATTCGATACCTTTTAATATCATATCAGTGATATCTTTTTCATCGAAAATGTATTGACCGTAGTGATCCTTAATCACGATATGTTAATCTTGTCACTGTGGTCGTCATCACTACCTTTCTTATACATATCGTTTAACTTTTTATTTCGTGCTTTTGTATAACTTTCTAATGCCATATCAACTTGTTTAGCAAGATGCATATTTCCCGTTTGATGTGCAAATACTGATTTACCAGTTAATTCTGATATTTTTGTCTGTAGTTCATCAACACTTAATGTTGAAAGGTCAGTAGTACTTAAAAAAGGGTGTTCCATACAAGTATTATATTTCTTTTAAATACAAATAGGATGGACTGATTTACCGTTTTGTGAATATCGGCTAAATTACCAAGCGCCAGTATCTGTCCAGTCTTGTTTTACCCAAATATTAGTAGAACCATCATAGTCTGCTGTACAAAAGTAGACACTTGAACTGTCCATTGCAATCATACCTTCTTTGTCACCAGTTGCACCCACGGATGATGCAATAGTTCTTGCTGTAATCTTTGGCAAAGTAAGTTCTAAATTTGATATGACTTCACCATCCATATCATTATCTAATGATGAACCAGTTAATGCACTTTTAAGAAGAACTTTACTTTGTAAATCTTCTATCTCTGTCTTTGCTTCAGTAAAGTTATCGTTGATATTAGTGAAATTATCACGAAATCCTTGTGAGTCGTTATCTTGACCTGCAACTGGATATGCCGTATCAATTGTAGTTGTGTTAATATTACTTGCCATATGTAAAATCCGTTAATTTAGTATATTTATTTACTATTTATGATATCTTTGTCTGGAAAAAGAAGATATTGGTCAAATTTATCTGTCTTTGTGTATATTTTGTAATCTCTATATCCACCATCGGTACTTATATCAATAGTATCCGCAGTTTTCATAGTTATATCTGTGGTATAAGGTTCCACTTCGATAAATTTAGTCGAGTCACCATCGAAAATTGTTTGTGTAGATGTATTATCAAATTGATCAGCCGTATTACTTGTTGTATCAGCCGTAATATCTGTCTTATCAACTGAATAAGAATGTTCATATATATCGAATGTCGTAGAAACATGTTGTGTCCATCTGAAATCTTCCGAATCCCAAGTTCGTAATTCTTTACCATTTAGGATATATCTGTCGATAACAACATTTAATTTGTTGAGGGTGTTTTTATAACTCTTGTTTATGTTGTAAGCAATTGTATTGGATAGACCAGGATTTGTATATACAATCACCCACGCTTTTGTATATCCCAGAACAGTTCCATCATCTTGTTTCGATGTCATCCATAGTGGCAATTCTTTAGATATTTTTCCAACTTTGTTTATTACAGAAGTTCTCGTATTGTTCAAACTATTTGGATAAACATCCCCAACTTCTGTCGAAACGGTTTCTTCTACATCCTCTATGTTGTCAATGATTCTACTATATACTACTTCATACACGGTATCACCATTCTCGTCGATTGCTTTTGCTGTTTCTAAACCACCAAGTGTTACCCTTTTATTGTAATGGTAGTTTTCCATTGATTCGACATAATGTTTAATCTCATCTGGACTTAGTCCATACAGATGTGTAAATGAAACATCTTCGGCAACACCAAAGTATGGGTCATTTGGTCTATATATTGAACTTGGTGTCATTATGTCTTGACTTTCTAGTAAGGTGTTTACTGTCGATCTATCTGTACTAGACATCAATGTTTTTATTTTTATATCTTGGAGTGGGGTATCGTATTCTCTGTTTACATTTATATAAAAAGATTTGGTCGATGATACTCCTTCTGCATTATATGCTTCTACTGTAAATTGATATTTACTATCAAATGTGGTCGTACCACTGTCGAAAGTTGCATATTCATTACCTCTGGTATCTGTTGTTACAAGTGTAGTATCAACCGCTGTGTCACTATCTGCTGTTATTTGTCTATCATATAATCCGAATGTCTTATAACTAACTCTTCCGGCTAAATTTCCAGAAGATAATAGTATCAGTCCTTGTGGTAGTTTATTATTTGTTCCATTTGTTTTTAATCTATACTGGACATTAGAACCATTATTTGCAGTCGCACTAACATATAAAGTACTTATTTCACCATTGTTTAGAGTTCCTAGGTTTTCGTTACTATTCCAAGTTACATTTTTATCAAAACTACCTACAATAGTTATTTTGAAATCAAATTTATTTGATGATAGTGGATTTTCCTTCTTGTAAACAGAAATTGAAAAAGAATATTCTATTTCTGTCAGACCAATGTTGGATAGATTTCCGTGAAGATATCCTGTGTTTGTATCTAGACTCAATCCGGTTGGTAATGTTCCACTGACAGAATAATTTAATATGTCACCATTTGGGTCTTTACCTTCAAACTGATGAATAAAATAATTTAAATGACTAAAGGAACCCAAATCTTCTACATAATTGTCAATATATGGTGCTCTTGTTACTGTATCGGCAGTAACAGTGGAAGAATCAACGGTGTATGCGTTTGAATCGGCAGTTATGACACCAACATATATAGAGTATGTTCTTAAATTGTAATCTTTACCATCTGAAATTTTAAGTGTGAATGAGTATGTCTTGCTCACCGTACCACTATTGAATTGTAATGGCAACGAATCAAACCCCGTAGTTTCCCACCCAGCACTATATCCTAATAAAGTTTCTGCTGGTTCTATGTATCCATATATTAAACCAGAACTACTCACAGATACACCTGGGGGTAACTCTCCACTTGCCAATGTTATGGATATTGTGTCATCTAGATCAGAATCTGAATATGTAATCTGTGTATTGACTAGTTGTCCATCAAAATAATTCCCCAAACTACCTGCTGGAGTTGTGAAATCTGGGACATCTTGACCAGTAATAGTTAACGAAAACGTTCTGTCATTTATTTTATCGGTAACTAGTGAACCGTTTACTATCTTTTGGGTATATGCTCTTACTGCAAATTTTGATTTTATGTTCTGAGAAACAGAACCAGGAACACCTTGTACATAAGTTTTCGGAGTACCTTCTAACTTACCATTTTCTGTTATTTGAATACCTTGTGGTAAATCGCCACTTAGTTTAAAGTATTTTACTTTAGTAGCATCCGAAGGGAAGTCGGGATCATATGCTTCTAAAGTGGCTCTGTAAAATTTACCTTCTGGTATAGTTCCTAAACTACCAGATCCAGTGACCCAGTTTGGCTGTGCCATAGACTTCCCTCACTGGTTATTAATTATAGACCTGAACTATGGTCTGCACTTTGATCTTTATAAGAAATCAAATGCCAATCTGTTCCATCTTCACACAACCAAGTAGTAACATCACCACTAGCAGTTGTAATATCTGCAGAACCACCGTTTAAGTTAGTTCCAGTTACATCAAATACTGTAGCATCTGTACTGATTACATAAATGATTTGTCCAGCAACACCATCGTCAAAGTCAGTTAGTGTTTGAGCAGTACCATCTGTAGTAAATACGTTACCAGCACTTACTGATGGAGTAGTATCAGATGCACTAAATGCAACCGCCGAACCACTTGTACCAGCCGCAGCAAAACCACCATTTACCTTTGTGGCACCAGTAATAGTAACTGTACTTGATGCAGTAACTGCATTTGCTAAGATGATTGTTCCAGTTCCGTTAGGGTCGATTGTTAAATCACCATTAGTGTTGTCTGTAGAAATTGTATTTCCAGAAATACTAATGTTACTTAAACTCGAACCACCAAGTTCAGTATAGATTTCATTAAAGTTATCATTAACCTTATCGAAAGCCGTTCTTAATTGATCACCAGTTCCATCATTTGCTGTAGAACCGATATTAATTGTTTGTTGAGCCATTTTTCTTTTCCTTGTTTACATGTAAAAAATAATTTATAGTATTTATTCTTTTTAAATACTATCTATTTATGATTTATAAACTAGGACAAGAAAGTTTTACTGTTTGATTATTAATCTCAGTTTTCAGTGTATATGATTTGTCAATTGATTCATATTTAGATACCTTATCTTCTAAATATGGTAGTAAATCAGCCAAATCAAAGTTTATCTGTCTATTTGTTGTAAAAACCAATTTACAATTATCTTCAGTTATATCAAAAAAACCACTATTGTCTTTTATAGAAGACATAAATGTATCTTTAATATTAATCTGTATTTTATTATCAACTGAATACTTATTAAAAAATTCTAAATGAGATGATGCCAATTCATATGTACCGTCATGATAATCTATTGGTCTATGTTTGGCAAATTGCATAACACAAGGAATGAAACCATCCACAAAACCAGATTCAAATGACACATCAAATACAAAATCATCAGATCCTATTTCTTTTTCGAACATATCCTCATTTTCTATTTCTAATATATCAATGAATTTGTTTCCAATATCATCATCTAAATCTAATACAAACAAATCGAAATCCATATTGTAGTTCTTTTTTCGCAAAGAAGTCGCATATAGTTTATTATGACCTGTAGTTAAGATAAGATGACCATTAATCTTAGTTGCAAACACAGGACTATGCCAATCCTCGATTAGCCCAATATTACATAATCTTATCTTTCTATGTAAATGTGCTTTTCTTGAATCAGAAAGTGTGTCGTTGTACAAACCTTCAAACAGTCGATGTGCTTCTCTTGTAAATATATCCTTTTGGTTTTTAAATTCTTGTGGTGTTAATCTACATTTGTAGAATTTACCCCAATGTTTAAAAAAAGAGTTTGAACTATTGTTTAGACCAGGGAGACATACTCGTGTATGGTATTTCTGATATATAAGGTCTAACCCATTATATACTTCCATTAGTTTCTTCGAGTGATTCTACCTATTGATAAGTCATAAGGAGACATTGTTACTTCAACAGTGTCTCCGAGTATGACTTTAATTTTATTTTTTCTCATTCTGCCAGATATATGACAGACAATTTCATTTTTTTGAGGAGTGTCTAACTCGACTTTGAATTTATTACCCGGTAATACTTGTACTACTTTGCCAGTTACTTCAAAATCTTCGTTATTCGCCATCGTTTTTTACAATATAAATCATATTACATATTGTTTTTCTTATCTTGAATTTCTGCTCTTCGTGATTTAGAAAGTTTACCTAATTCACCCAATGCTTTTCTTGCACGAGTAGCAGCCGCTTTAACACCTTTGCCATCGAAAGTCTCTGCTTCTTTTAGGTAAGTCTCGTATTGTTCAACTATTTGATCATGTAATGACATATTTTCTCCTTTATTTTATTAATTATGTATTATTTGGCCAACCATCTTCCCAACTTTGTGGTCCTTTTTTAGGTACCGCAAAATTAAGATATGTTTCCACTTTCTCGATATCTTCTTTTGTTCTGATTACCGTTAATTCATGTGCAAAATGTAGTTCTACACCTTTTTCAATCGCACTATTAAATATTTCTAATCTACGTTCTTTGTCATCTGTCATACCATACATACTACAGAGAACTATACCATCTGGTTTTTCATTTATATAATATTCTAAACCTGGTTGGTAATCCATATATTCATTTTCAAATTCATAACTCGTGTATGCAATTTTATTCTTTACACAATACGGTTCCATAATTGCTCTTTGCATAGGTAGTGGAATACCAGAACTATATTTTGAACTCCAACCGGCATATGTTATAAATCTTTTACCAGTATAGTCTCTAGTTTCTGCAACTTCATAATCACCAGGTAAACGCATAAATCCACCAGGATTTCTTCTACCATATTCTTCACCTTCTAGAAGAATTCTCATATCCATTGCGACTCTGGTGAAGTCTTCTTCATTGTTTTTATTTCCGTGAATATGTTCTTGGAAAAATAAATGACTCTGCCCTGGTTCCAATTCAATTGGCCAAGCATGTTCTAAACATACTTCTTCGAATTTTTCGAGTGACCATTTTTCTTCTAGAACCTTTCTACTGATCTCTCTACTGATATCTAAATCTAACATCCACATTGTATTAGTGCCAGTTGCTTTTGTAAAAGGTGTCCAGAATGTTCTACATCCTCTACCATTTCCAACAAAGACACCTTGGTGAAATGCTAATCTTCTACCAACTTTTGCTTGGTTTGGTATTACAACACGTAATGTACCTTGTCGTTGTATCATATACTTAACATCTTTTCCGATTCTCGGTGGAGCATATTCCGCAACAAAAGCATCAAATTTCTGCATAAAATCCTTTCTACTACAAGCATTTTGTACATGTGCTGCAACTTTGACTATTTCCGAAGCAGACAATTCTTTATGAATAGTTTCTAGTGCTGTTACATTTGGTGCTACTTCTTGAATAACATCTAACGCCCATTTTGGCCAATTATATTTTTCCAAATCATAATT
>Ga0181585_10005748_pt1 | contig 10709 bp, 10 predicted proteins | sample 071ome_29_FD_132469 | JGI IMG/M metagenome (GOLD analysis project Ga0181585, IMG submission 132469) | Coastal salt marsh microbial communities from the Groves Creek Marsh, Skidaway Island, Georgia - 071407BT metaG (megahit assembly) | ecosystem: Environmental > Aquatic > Marine > Intertidal... | reverse complement strand
TACTAATGCTAATTGGGGCACCATGATTGCCCTCATAACCACACTGCAGGCTGCTGGTGCTGCGAATCCGAACTTTATCACACAGCCTTTGCAAAGCCTGTGACGGGAGCGACACCGTTGGAAACCCTGCAGCCGCGTCTGAACCTTGTCAGCCATATTGAAATTTATAATGGTTATCCCGCGTCTCTGGTAGTAGCGCTAATGCTGCATTTTACGGTCCTCGCGGCCCTGGTTTATTCCGGCGTCACCCAGCCGTCGCCAAATCCCGAAATCGTTCAGCCTTCAATTCGGGCATTTACCCTTGAGGAGAATCCTCAGTTGCGCAACGAGCGCCTGCAGCAGCGTCGCGTCGCAGAACAGCAGCAACGGGATCGCCAGGCTGAACTCCAGCGACAGGCTGAGGAGCAGCGGCTGCGGGAGGCAGAGGAAGCCGCCAGACGTGCAGAGCAGGAGCGATTAGCAGAGCAGCAACGCCAGGCCGAACAGCTTCGTCAGCGACAGGAGGTCGCAGAGCGTGAGCGGCTGGCTGAAATGCAGCGACAGCGGGAAGCCGAGCAGCAGGCCAGGGCAAGAGAACAGGAACAGCAGCGTCAGAGAGAGCTTGCCGCTGAGCAGGACCGGCAACGACGCGAAGCGGAGGCGGCTTCTGCGGCTGCCGAGGTGGCGCGAACGGAACAGGAAATGGTAATGGCATACACCGGCATAATCCATGACCTGGTGCAGCAAAACTGGTCCCGGCCACCCAGCGCTAGAAACGGGATGACTGTCGTATTTCGCATCCAGATGGTTCCGACAGGGGATATTCTCGATGTGCAGTTGGTCCAATCCAGTGGAGATTACGCTTTTGATCGTGCTGCTGAAACAGCAATTTACCGGGTTGGCAGATTCCAAGAATTGCAGGGGATGCCGATTAATATGTTTAACGAAAACTTCAGGAGCCTGCTCTTGACCTTCAGGCCCGAGGATCTATTGAATTAGCAATGAACAATCGACTAATCGCAATATTAATTCTTTGCTTCAGCCCGCTTGCGCAGGCAGAGCTGAATATCATGGTGACGCAGGGCGTCGATAATCCCGTAAAAATTGCGGTGGTGCCTTTTACCTGGGAGGGCAGTGGTCCTCTTACTGAGGATATTGCCGAAGTGGTTGGCAATGATTTACGACAGGTTGGCGCATTCGAACCCTTGTCCCGCTCCAATATGCTGAGTATGCCAAAGCAGGAAAGCGAAGTCTTCTTCAGCGATTGGCGCATCCTGAATCAGGATTACCTGCTTATTGGCCGTATAAGTCGCGCTCCCACCAGCCAGCTGGTGCAAGTGCAATACGAATTTTTTGATGTTAATCGTGAACTTAAGCTCGCTGGCGAAATACTCGCAGGAAGTGTCGCCCAGCTGCGGGACATTGGACACGAAATTAGTAATGTGGTCTACGAGCAGGTCTCCGGTATTCGCGGTGCTTTCACGACAGAAATCCTCTATATCGTGGCTGAAAATCTGGCTCCCGGAGAGATTCTGTTTCGTCTGGAGAAATCTGATTATGACGGCCAACGTGCACAGGTGTTGCTGGAATCCAGTGAGCCGATTATGTCGCCCAGCTGGTCGCCCGATGGGACACAGATTGCTTATGTTTCCTTTGAAACCAATTTGCCGCGCATCTATATACAGACTATCGCAACTGGAGAGCGCAGACAGATAACCAATTACCCCAATATCAACAGCTCACCCGTGTGGTCTCCTGATGGCACAAAGCTGGCTATGGTGCTATCGAAAGATGGTAGTCCAGATATTTATGTGCAAGATCTTGTTACCAACGTATTAACCAGAATAACCGATCATCCAGCGGTGGAAACAGAGCCCAGCTGGACGCCAGACGGCAGGTCGCTAGTTTTCATGTCGGATCGTACGGGTCAGCCGCAGATTTATCAGATTGATTTGGGGGCTGAATCATGGGATGTGGAGCGATTGACCTACGACTGCTTCTACTGTGCAAAGGGCAAGTTGCTGCCCGACGGCGTTAATCTGGTGCACGTGCGAAGACAGACGCGACAGAGCTCCAGTTACAGTATCGCGATTCTTAACATTGAAACCTTGCGGGTTATTACCCTCACTGATACGTCACTTGATGAGTCGCCCAGTCTCGCGCCTAACGGGAGCATGATCATCTATGCGACAAAATTCAATGGCAGGGGCGTGCTGGACGCCGTTTCCATTGACGGACAAGTGAAGTTCCGTTTACCATCTTCGCAGGGAGACGTTCGCGAACCCGCGTGGTCTCCCTTCTTTAATTGAAGGCAACGTAGCTTGCTTAAAAGATTTCAGAGTCAGCTAGCGTAGATTTCATTGGAATGAAGACTCAATAAGATATAACGTAAAAAGGTCTCCGGAGGACTTAACAAGTGGCAAAGCAAAGTACAGCTCTTTTAAAAGTAGGATTAATGGCAACGCTTCTGGTGTTGGGTGCCTGTCGCTCCTCGGGCGAAGCCGACGAAAGCGATGATAATGGCGCTAATTCGGCGGCTGCCAGCGTTGGATCTGGTAGTACTACGGCAGCACAGCCTGATCCCGCAGAACTGGCGCGCACCAGAGCGCTCGCGACGAGGGTTTTCTATTTTGATTTTGACGTATCCGAGTTTCGCCCTCTGGATCGGGATGTGCTGACTTTTCATGCCCGTGACCTGGCAAGTAACCCCGGCAAGCGCATTCGACTCGAAGGACACGCAGATGAGCGTGGAACTCGCGAGTACAACCTGGCATTGGGTGAGCGCAGGGCTAACGGGATCAGGGATTTTCTGATTGTTAACGGTGCTTCCCGCTCGCAGATTGAAACTGTTAGCTATGGTGAAGAAAGGCCAGCTCGCAGCGGAACTGCGGAAGAAGACTACCAGGCTAACCGACGCGTCGAAATAGCCGATCGCTAGCCGGGTTTTCCTCTGTCCCTATGGATAAACGGTCCCCGGTTACTGCTGTTCGACTAGTGCTCCTGCTTGGCCTTTTCGGCTACGGTGCGGGGGCGTTGGGGCAGGGAGCCGGGGGCAGCAACGATGCCATGCTGCTGCTGCTGGAGCAGAACCGCAATCTGCAGGCAGAAGTGCAGGCGCTGCGGGCTCTGGTAGAAGAGCAGGGCTATGAAATCCGTAAGCTTCAACGTGAGTCTCTCGATCGCTATACTGACACCGATGGTCGGCTGAGAAACCTGGAGCAGGCACTCGCCAGTGGCGAGGCCGTCAGTCCGCAAGTATCCGCGCAGCCGCCTTCGAGCGGCGCTACCACTGGTAGTCCGGCAGCGACCGGAGTTGAACGGACAGCCAGTGCATTCCCCGCGACCCCAGCCGCTCAGCAACGGGGGGCAGTAGTTGATTCTTCATCTGCTTTGTCGAGGCCGGAAAGCCCAGCGCTATCCAATCGGACGAGTGCTTCACGTCCTTCCCTGGAACCAGCAGTTCTGACTGAGCAACAGCTTTACCAGATGGCCTACGATTCGGCTATCAATAGCCAATTCGAGCGGGCTATCGCGGAATTTGACCAGTACCTGAGTATTCACCCCCAAGGCAGGTTTACCACGAATTCCCATTATTGGAAGGGCCAGTCGTATTTGTATTTGACGCGCTACGACGAGGCTATCTCTGAGTACAATGTCATATTGCAACAATATCCCGGCGACGCCAAGGTGCCTGATTCCATGTACGGTCAGGCAATTGCCTACGAGGGCATGGGTAATGTGCAGCGAGCAAGGCAACTGCTGCAGCAGATTATGCGTGATTACCCTAATACCGGCGTGGCCAGTCTGGCCGATACGCGACTTCGTTCCCTGAACTGAGACAACCAGACAGACCGATCCGATTTTCCTCTGGCAACAAAGTCACGGCCTCCCTGAGCATCGAGCGCTATGAATTCCAGCAAGTTGCGGATTACTGAGATTTTTTATTCGCTGCAGGGCGAAACCAGTTCGATGGGCACCCCAACGGTGTTCGTCAGACTGACCGGTTGCCCGCTGCGTTGCGGATACTGTGACACTGCTTATGCGTTTAGCGGCGGTGAGGTGATTTCCATCAATCAAATTCTGGCGAGGGTCGCTGGCTATGATTGTCCGTATGTCACTGTGACGGGAGGTGAGCCGTTGGCCCAGCCGGAATGTCTGGAGCTGATGACAAAGCTCTGTGACCAGGGCTACAGGGTCAGCCTGGAAACTAGCGGCGCGATCGCGATTCACGAGATAGATCCGAGAGTGGTGGTGATTCTGGATCTCAAAACGCCAGGCTCCGGAGAGTCCCACCGTAACCTTGAAGCTAATATTGGTGCGCTGAAACCGGTTGATGAAGTGAAGTTCGTCATTTGTGATCAGAAAGATTACGAGTGGGCCCGCGCAAAACTGCAGCAATATGATTTGCCTGACCGGGTTGCCGATGTTCTGATGTCACCCGTCCACGGACAGCTATCGCCGCGCATGCTCGCCGAATGGATTCTCGCGGATGGGCTTGCAGTTCGGCTGCAACTGCAACTGCACAAGTTGGTCTGGGGAGATAAACCGGGACACTAGATATGACTGGTGAATTCAATTCAAAAGCGGTGGTTTTATTGTCGGGTGGGGTAGATTCCTCCACTTGCCTCGCAATCGCCAGGGCTCGTGGATTTCAGTGTGTTGCGCTGAGCTTCGATTATGGTCAGCGGGCGATCAGTGAGCTCGTCGCGGCAAAGCAGGTAGCAAGAGCATTCGAGATCGAGGAGCACCGAGTGATCAAGCTGGATATTGGGGGCCTTGGTGGTTCGGCACTGACGGACAATTCTCTGAAGGTTCCCGAACAGGAAACGGATGGTATACCTATCACTTACGTGCCTGCTCGCAATACGATATTTCTCGCTTATTCGCTCGCAGTCGCCGAGGTCACAGGCGCCAATACCTTGTTCATCGGTGTTAATGCAGTCGATTATTCGGGCTATCCGGATTGTCGCCCGGAATTCATCCGGGCATTTGAAGGGTTAGCTAACTTGGCGACCAGGGCGGCAGCGGAGGGTCAACATCTGACTTTGGAAACGCCGTTAATCGAGTTACGCAAGGCGGATATTCTGCGATTAGGAACAGAATTGGGACTCGATTATGGACTGACAGTATCCTGCTATCAGGCAGATGACCGCGGGCAAGCCTGCGGGCGGTGTGACAGTTGCCGCTTCAGGCGACGGGGTTTTATGGATGCAGGGCTCAATGATCCTACCCGCTACCAGACTTGAGTTTTTTTGATTTGATAGTACTATAGCCGCCTCCCGCGGGTCGTTAGCTCAGTGGTAGAGCAGTTGGCTTTTAACCAATTGGTCGATGGTTCGAATCCATCACGACCCACCAGTTTGAAAGGGTTAGCGCGCTATTCGCCGTTAACCCTTTTTTATTTTTCCGATATTTCCGTTTTTGCCCGAAATGGCAGTAAAAGTGGATGTCTGAACGGCTCCTTGATTGGCAATTTATTCGACAGCATCATTCAGGCCCTTGATTTCCGCCTCCGAGTGATGGGTCGTGTGAGACCCACTGGCGCGACCAAGTAACAGCTTGTGGGTTTCTAGGCGTACGCCAGGCCGTGTCATCGAAAACGTTTGTTATGTGACCATTTAGATTTCGATGTCGAGAAGTCCAGTTTCAGTCCATACATCTGCTTTGGAATCCAACTCGCAAAATTGCGGGGGGTTGTTTTCGCCCTTTCTCTCGATTGTCTTCAATTATGTAATAATTGCGCTATGGGTAAGTTACGGAATAGGGGAATTAACGACAGCCTGAAGCCTAAAAGTGTCATCTGAAGCACGAGTAGTGGTTTTGATATTCGATGGAAAGCTGTTTTAAAGGGCATAAAATGCGAGCTCAATCTGAAACTAAGAAAATAGAAAATCGACTGCCAAAAGGGACTGACGAGCGCAAGATATCATTCATCACGACCTGCAAGGGGCGCTTGGAACACCTTAAACAGACATTACCAAACTTGATTCGTTATTCACCGGATGAAGTAATAGTAGTTGATGCGGGTTGCCCGGATCGAACTGCGTCGTGGATTAAAGAGCACGGTCTCCCTGTCAAGGTGATTGAAGAGCCGATGGATCGTTTCCACCTCACTCGGGCGAGGAATATTGGCGCCAAGATTGCTTCGAATCCAGTGCTCTGTTTCTGGGACGCCGATATAATGATCAGCAGTGACTTTATCCCTTGGATTAAAACACATTGGAGAGCGGGTAGTACGTACGCCGTTAGAAAGCAAAATCATCCATATGATGGCATCCATGAACAGGGAACAGTGGTGTGCGCTGCCCAAGATTTCAAATTAATCGGTGGTTACGATGAGATGTATAACGCCTACGGTGGTGAAGATCATGATCTTAAGGAAAAATTGAGTCGAAGCGGACTTCGACAACAATCCTTCCCTCAAAAACTGCTCCAATCTTTACCCCATAATGACGAAATTCGGACACGCTTTTACAAAGAAAAAAATAAGAAAATGAGTTCGATCAAAAATCGTCTCTACGCTGCGGCGAAAAGGACAGTATTAGGGATGTTGCCGGGTATGATAGAGCTACCGTTAGAGACGAGAAAAATTATATCTGACAAAGTCGAAAGTGGAGTGAAAGATTGGGTGGAGGGCACTGAGTTTAAGAAATTACGGCTGGAATTCTCTGCAAAAGCATGGCTTCCCCCGCCGTACCGTATGCTGCATTCCATTAGCATAGAGTTGTCCGTTGAAGAAGTTTAATTACGGTCGAACAAATGGATAAGCCAGGAAAAATTGTTTGGGTTGAGAGCAGTCAAACGGGATACTTCCCTTTCTTCAATGCAACGTTTAATAGCGGGGCTGGGATCCTGAACAGCCTCGAAAAATTAAAAACTCCTTTAATCTCGCAGATGAGTGAAGATGCGAAATATGAGTCTGAATTACTCGAGGATTACTCCCTGGCACGCATTATTTCGTTACTCGCTATCGATATAAGCACATCGAATATTGAGTTCTATTCAAATCTATTGAGAGAGTATATAGATTGGGAAGATCCTATATTTAACACGAATGTTCTAATTCCCTTCATAGACCCCTATATCGTGCGCAATATAGCAAAATATATAATGATTATAATTAACAAATACGCTAGTGAAAGCGCCCTTAATTCTGATTTATTTGATAACAGTATAAGAAATGATATTGATACGTTTCGACGTGCAATTAAAAAAATAAAGCCATACGTCGGAACAGAAAAAGTTATTCAGAGTGCTATTTTATCCGGGCTTCCTGTGTCCCGATTATACTCCCGAGTGGCGTGCTATGTAATTGGGCAAGGAAGGTTTTCAAAACGCATTCTTCGCCAATTCAGTAGCGAAACATCGCATATCGCAGTGTCTGTAACAACTAACAAGAGTCTTTGCAGCACGATATTAAATTCTGCGGGACTACCAGTGCCGTCTCATGCGGTAGTAAATAATTTGGAAGGTGCGCTTAAGGTTGTGGAGAGGCTAAATTATCCGGTAGTGGTCAAACCTTTAAATAAAGATATGGGTGTTGGTGTTACGGTTAATATCAAGAATAAGGGAGAGCTTGAGTCGGCAATACAGAACGCAACAAAATATGGTCCGTTGATGGTAGAAAAATATATTGCTGGAGAAGACTTTCGATTCTTTATCGTTAATGGTCGTATTGCGGGTGTGACAAAAAGGGTTCCGCCAGTTCTTGTGGGAAATGGAAAAGATAGTATATCGACACTTTTTAATACCTTTATGCGTGACCGTAAGAGAGATAAATTTCTAAGGAATTATTCGAATTTCTCTCTGGATGATATTGAAATTCAGGATCAATTAAAGATACAGGGTGTCAGTAATAGTTCAATTCTAAAACGGGGCCAGGAGGTGCTCCTTAGGAGTAACGCAAATGTTTCTACTGGAGGTCGGGACGAATCTGTGACCTCTAGGGTGCATCCCGATAATAATAATATGGCACTTTTCGCTGCTGACGTTGTCGGATTGGATATAGCGGGAATAGACTTTATCACGACGGATATTGCAAAGTCATGGAAAGAAGTTGGTGGGGGAATCTGCGAAATAAATCCTACGCCAGCACTCTCTGCGGACGCGGGTGCATCCATGATAATAAAGGATTTTATTCAGGAGTTTCCAAAGCACCGATTGGCTGTTGTGGTTATATTAAAAGATGAATGGGATTCGGATGTCATAAAAACGCTTGTTGATGACGCGGAACAGAGCGATTATTGCAAAGTTGTAAGAGACGGTAATTATAGCAATGCGATCATTGATTTCAGTGCCGCCTACGCGTCTAAAAAGCTGCGCTCTATCTTGTTTTTTGTTAAAGCAGATACCTTGTTCACTAGGGGGTTTAGTTTAGACAGGATCGATATAATCCTTTCAAACAATGTACTGGAAATGCGGGACCGCATGCTGTCATGCAAGCTGCTTCCCCTGCGAGAAGGTACAAAACTGTATGATGCTTCATTAGACAGTGTTGCGTTGTCAAAAATACGTGATGTCATACAGTTCGGACATCGCTAGACAGTTAAAATGTTTTCAAGAAAAATTTATGTGTGCATTGAATTGATGAGCGAGTTCTGCGGCTCGGAATAATCTCTAGCTGTCAATTCTGTTTCTTTCTTCTTCCGCTCAAGTCCCGCTTTACTGCTCCTTGGAGCCGAAGGGCTAAAAGATGCACTCAGTCGACATCTTCGGCTTGGATGATCTAGTGTAGTCAGCATATTTTTATGCCTAGATATTTTCGGCAACAGTTGCGCATTGTCATACCGTGTGGTGGAGAGACAATTGGGTAGCGGACGATGTTTTTAGGTTTTTAAAAACAATGAGTTAAATATAGGGGCGGGCTTTTAACCAAATGGTAGATGGTTCGAATCCATCGCGACCCGGCAGACTCAAAGGCTGGCCACTTGGCAGGCTCTTACTCGCTGCAAAAATGATAAGCTCTATCCGAAGGTTAAAATTGCTCTTGGCGAGGCGGCCCGATCTCGCTAAGCTTGAGGTTTGGTCACACGTGTCGCGCCAATGCCTACCTAAGGCAGGCCATCTAAAGGTGAATCATTATGATGCTTACTACCAGATTGGAACGAGTACTTCGAATTTTTGTCATCGGCGTAGCCATGGGGGCTATGCTGGGAATACAAAGCACGGTAGCTCAGGATAACAGCCAGGGCCGTTATCGGCCGGACGGCAGACAGATCGCTGCAGGTATTTCCCGAACGGTGGGAGAAAGACTGTACGAGGTCAGAACCTATGATCCAGATCCGCAGGTCGCAGAGTTTTCTGCGGTATCTGTTTTTTATCCACTTACCCTGAGTTTCGCGCCGCCGATAGGCGCAGTAGCGTTCGTACCCGGATTTCGCGCTGCCGGTGATAATTATGAATGGTGGGGACCTATGCTGGCCTCGTTTGGCTATGCAGTCTTCATATTAGACACCAATGAGCCGACTGATGCGCTCGATGCACGCAAGGAAGCATTGATAGCGGCAGTCGAGTACATTGGGGCTGAGAATGCTAATTCTGCTAGCCCTCTGGCCGGCAAGATTGATGTTAATAAAATAGCCTTGATGGGACATTCCATGGGGGGAGGTGCGGCACTCAGGGCGGCCGATGAGCTCGGAGCTGATGTTAAAGCAGTGATTCCTCTGCTTCCCTATTGTTGCGAGCCCGGACAGTCTTTCAGCGGAGACCTGGCGAGCCAGAATGTCCCGACCCTGATCATCGCCAGCGCCGAAGATGCCATTGCTCCTCCGGCAGAACATGCGAGGATGCTGTTTGACTCTATCGCAGATTCCACTGACAAAATTTACCTGGAATTTGCTTCCGGAGATCACATGTTAACCACTAATGACGGCTCGGAACTGGATACCCAGGGCCGATACGCCATGTACTTCCTCAAGTATCACCTTGATGGCCAACCTCAATTTGGAGATATGTTGTACGGGGAACAGGACGCGGAGTTAGCAGCCAAGTTTTCGAATTACGACAGCAGCAGGTAACTAACCTGCTGCTGCTTCAGTTTCGGTAAGGACCGTGTGTGGTCGCTATTCCAATCACGTCCGGTCCATGCTGGACTGGTCCGCTCTGCTCGGAGAGTGGCCTGAAGAGGTTTCGGAAAGTCACAATATAGCGCCCGGCCAGGTGGTCGCTGGTTTTAGTCTGGACGGCGCTCACGCCATGCGCTGGGGCTTGATTCCGGCATGGTCTGACGACCTCAGCGGCAAATATTCTACCTTCAATGCCCGGGTCGAGACGGCAGCAATCAAGCCAGCTTATCGAAGCGCCTGGAGACATGGCAGGCGCTGCCTGCTTCCGGCGCTCGGTTATTACGAATGGCAGCGACATCCCGGGGGCAAGCGGCCGCATTTTATCCGTCATGCTGATGCGCAGCCTTTGCTCTTTGCCGGTCTCTATGAATCGGCCCGTGGCACGGAAATTCCAATGTCGTGCACCATCCTGACCTGTGCCGCTCGACAGGACCTCGCCTCGATCCATCACCGCATGCCGGTGATGCTGTCAATTGAACAGGGACGAACCTGGTTGCGGGCCGAGATGGCAGAATCCACCAATATCCTTGCCCAAACCACCGGACCCGATATTGCAAGCTACGAGGTAAGCCAGCGGGTCAACAACGCGAGGAATGATGGGGACGATCTAATAGTACCTCTGAATCATTTGAATCATTGACTGACCTCAGTGCCCGCGTGATGCTG
>Ga0181585_10005712_pt1 | contig 10738 bp, 22 predicted proteins | sample 071ome_29_FD_132469 | JGI IMG/M metagenome (GOLD analysis project Ga0181585, IMG submission 132469) | Coastal salt marsh microbial communities from the Groves Creek Marsh, Skidaway Island, Georgia - 071407BT metaG (megahit assembly) | ecosystem: Environmental > Aquatic > Marine > Intertidal... | reverse complement strand
ACTCCTCCGCATGTACCAACTCATCCGTAGCAATCGCCTCAACTTCCGGTACTATGTAATCCGGCCCCACTCGTTCTATAAAATCTCTCAACGCATCCGCATCCAACATGTCAAATACATGCGCATATTGCGCAACTTGCATCGCAGGCGCATTAGGATAACTATCACATGCATGCACTTCCACTCCTAGTCGAATTAGTTCTATAACAACTTCTTTTCCTAACTCGCCACTGCCTAATAACATTACCTTTGTTGACTTATTACTATATGGTGTTCCTATTTTCATATACCTGATATTATATTATATTATTAACACTGTCAATTAAACATATGCAATTCCCCTCATAAAAATTCTCCCCGCCGGTTTTTTACCCCTTTTACTCAAAAAACGCTTTTTCCTACCACCAAAATCGACTATTTTAAATATCTTTTTATATACTCCACTTAAGCATATGTGGTTTTTCCAACTCATTTTTTTCAGTGTGTGTGGTATAGGTCTAACGGGGGTTGAGAGCCCCCCCTTTCCCATATTCAGAACCACTTCTATGGGGTGCGGGGTAGGAGACCCCCCCTAGTTGTTTTATTTATAACAAAAGAAGATGGGGTGCCGGTAGGCACCCCTGTTGAGGTATTGGGAGGATGGTATGGGAAGCTAGGTAAAAATAATTTACCAGTTTAGCAACACCATCCAGATTCTGCTTCATCTGCACAATAGTTGCAGAGTGCGTAGTGGGGTTGAATGTGAACTGTGCGTTCACATCCTTTGCAAACCTTTTCAACATTGGTTCGTTGAAGACGATGGTAGAATTCAATCATTTCATCTCTATCGTCTTGGTCCATGTTCCAGTGTCCGAAGTTGTCGTCGTAGTATTGGCTCATAATTTTGGTATGTTATTTATGTATTGTTGTTTATGTGTTAGTGCCATTCGGAGAAGAAGATTTCCTCGCCGTTCCATTTAGAGGCACAAGCGAATGACATTGGTTTGAAGAAAGGAGTATCTCCGTGGAAATTAATTTTGTATTGTTTTACTTCGCCTTGGTGAGAAGGATCGGGCAAAGTAGTTCCGCTCATGCCACAGCCTTTGCTGTAATCTTTGGTTTGGTCGATGATACAGGCTTTGACGCTTTTGGCAGTTACTGCTGTGATGAGGTAGAAGTCAATATTGGTTTGTTCGTAACCCCAAGAAGAAACGAAGATATCACCAGGCTTTACGTAGTCCATTGCATTGGATTGTTTACCTGATAATTTTACATCATTGATATTGACGGTGAAATCTCCGATACGAGGATTATCGGAGGCACTCACTCGAAGTTCGCCGTTGCGACGTTTACGCCAAACGCGAGCTATGGTTCCAACAGGAATGGAAGGTTGCCAATCGTAATCGGCTTTGGTTTCTTTGGTGGTTTCGATGATGGAGTTTTTTGTGATGTTCATATTTTTTATTTTTTGAATTATGGGTTATTTTCTGCACCATTACAAGCTTTATTTTGCACTTATTTCAACGCTTGGATCTTTTCCTCTGGAATCAGACTGACAATTTGACGCCAGTATCTGGGCATTTTTTTGAAAACAATCGTCATTTGTTTTTCAGACAGAGTTCGTCCCTTCTCCACTTGTGTAGCAAATGAAGAAAGAATCTCGGCATCACAGCCAGAAAATCCAATACCATTAGCTGCAAATGTGGATCCAGCTCCCTGTTCCTCTTCGGTTTGAAGACCATAGATTCGGGTTAATCCACGAACAGCCCAAGCAGCGTTGGTGGCGAGTTTGGATTGAATGAAGGTTTTGATCTCGGCTTTGGTCATCATGTAAATATTATGGGTTATTTTCTGCACCATTACAAGCTTTTTTTTGCATCAATCATAAAGATTCGATTCTATCTCTTTCTATTAAATTGTAATTTCAGCAAACTCTACACTATCCATATCATAACCGAAACCCTCTCCACCATCTGTCAGACTGACGAAGCCATCATTATGGATAGCGATAACAGTCCCGTTATCTACTCTCTTACCATTTTCAAACACTATCACCCTCATCCCAACTCTCAAATCGTTCTTATTTAACATACAAATATTATCTATCCTTTCTAATTAGAGGAGTCCTTCTTCTTCACACATCTTTTCGTATGCTTCACTTTCAGTCATAAACTTAATACCAGTGAAAGTGACCTTCTTACCAAATACTAATTCATAAAATTTAGCGATCTCTAAATCGCTAGCATCTTCAAAGTAGTTAATCAGTTCGAGCTCAGCACGCTCAATCGATATCGTATCATCATCTAACATACGTATATTATGGGGGCGTAATGACGAATTTACAAGCCTTTTTTTGCATTAAAAGCGCTTTTTTTGCAACTTGTTGATACTGAAGAAGTTATTGAGGCGTATGAAAGTAGAGGAAGCCTGGATGAATCTCCAGGCTTCCTTGATTTATTATGAAGGAAAATAAGAGATGGTGAGAAATTAAATTATAGAGAATTAGGAATTGGAGTCAATGGCGGTTCATCATCTAGTGATAGTGTGAAAGGTTTATCCTCAGATTCACTTTCCTGACGTTCATACCACCATTGTTCAGTGTAAGCGGTTTTATTATTCAGATCATAGGTGATACTATCGCCATAGTCAGTTCCATCACCTCCACCATTGTATGAATAAACATCCCATGCCCAGTTTTCAACATCTGCTTCGAATTGAATTAATTCATCATTGTATGGAACTTCAATCATTCCATCCAGTTCAATATCCAGATAACCTGTATCATTTCCACCTGAAAAGTTCAGTTTAATCATTTCAACTTTGAGGTTAACTGCGTCGTCGTATATTTTTTTACTTAGTGGTCTAATATTCATCATAATGTTATGCGATTTCTAATTTAGTTGTTATTGTTTTCTTACCTACAGTAAGCATCCACTTTTGGGCATTGTTTTTTATTTGTTTGAGATAGTCTGCGGGAGTTGGTATAAAGCCACAATCTTCTTCGACATGTTGTTCAGCGAGCATCTTTGTTGGTATGTCATGACCTTTACTATTTTTGATGGTATGACCGAACTTTTCTATGGCCCATTGAATACCTGCACTATGATGACGAAGAGCACGATGTGTCCAGTCTCCAGTAAATGCTTTTGTTTCATCGAACCAATCATGTAGAGCGATATAATCTTTTGGCTCTCCTCCCCATTTCTTCACAGAGGATTGTGAGTGTTTCCAAGGCGTCATAATTCTTCGTCTGTTTTAAAAATTTCAAGTTTACCTAATTCTCTTAGGGTGTATCCATACATCTCTCTGGCTTCACTATAAATCACTTGCGTAACAATATAGTCTGATTTATTGATTACATTAGGCGGATTACTGACGATATCGCCTACTTTATATTTTGGTTTAACAATCATGATTTTACATCAAGAGAGCTGTGATTGTTGTTGTAAAGCCACTGAGTGATTTCTTTCAGATCATTACTGATCTCTTCAATCTTATCTGCGAAGTATTTCTTATCAAGCGAATCAAGACTATCGTCTTTCATACTTGCAACATGACCACGTAGTTGTCCAGTAAGACCAGCAAGGGCGCCAGACAAGTAGAAATGTGATTCGTCGTCTGACAAGTTATTTTCAACAATCGTATCAATCTTCATATGAATATTATGGGATTAGTCAATTACAGTGAATGAAATATTTGAATAAGTAACAGTTGTCCATTTTCCCTTGTTAGGGCCTTCAAGAATCTCCGCGGTAACGCTATCACCAACATGGGTGGATGGGAAGATTCTCACTTTCACGCCATCAACTACCTTGACGTATTTATTGTCTATCAATTCAGGATTTGTCATAATGTCTTTCTTTGTAAATGTCATGCAACTTTGTATTGTTTAATAAATTTGTTTATCTTCACGGCCAAAGGATCTTTTGGATACATCCCAATGAACTTGTTAGCTTCTTCAAGCAACTCAATCGCCCGATCCATTAAAATTTCCTTCTCCAGGCGGAATTTACGACGAGCCATCACAACTGCATCAATAGCACGATGATCCCAATCTCCATTCAAGTATCGAGCTTGGTAACGAATCAACTTTGCAACTTGTTCCAATGAACATTCAACAGGTTGAAAATCAGACAGGCCAAATCCATAAAAATCACCCTCAACAACGTGATCAAGGTTGGAGTCTGATTTGGCGAGGGCGATTGCTCGGTTCATATCGGTGATGTTCATATGAATATTATGGGATATGATCGGTGAATTTACAAGCCTTTTTTTGCACTAAAAGCGCTTTTTTTGCATCTCATTGATAATAAAGAACTTATAAAAAAAGCACCCTCATTTGAGGGTGCTTTGGAACCAATATGAACACAACAAACGAACACAACAAATATAAATTACTTTTTCTTCTTAACAACCGAATCAATTAAATCTTGTTCAGTTAAATCTTCAACTTCAATTGTTTCCTCCTCATCCTCTTCATCTTCCCAACTTTCAAACTCATACGTTTTCATCGTATTTAAAAAATGATCAATGATCTCGCCATAATCCTTGCTCCGATCTTCGCACCTCAAATCATTACTACCTCTCCACCACGCCTTACTATGCCAGTCGTCGTGATTTTTATCAGTAAATACCTGACAACCCGAATCAATGGGTTCATCAAACTGATATTCATTTTCCTCAATTTCTTGATAAGCATCCTCAGACACATCCCACCACTCACCACTTTTGTCACCTCCATCGTTAAATTCAATGTCTCCATCGTTTTCTTCTAAATATTCTTTAATTTTTTCATCATCCCAATCTTTCATTTCTCTAAATGATTGGCGAAGATTATCTGTATCATATTTAATCAACTTACAATTTGTAGTTGACCATGATTCCCATTTTTCTAAATATATTTTAGCCATAACTCTTATATTCTATCAGTTTTTTATCAGTTGACAATCTTTTTTCAAATCTTCTTAAACATTATTTCTCCGTCAACTGAAACAATCTTAAGCAACCCATCTTCAACCAATTCGTTTAATACTTGCATTAAATCATCATCATCGAAGTCGCCAAGATCTTCTACTTCTTCCATATCTGAGAATTCTGCATATGAATCTTGATATTCTTCGTTTTCCACTTCGTCCATTAACTTCTCTAGACTTTTCAATAACTTTTGAGATGATTGATTCAACTTATTAAGTTCTGCGGTTTTTGCCAAGACATCACAATTGTCAGTGACATGATTCAATAGTTCATCGATTTGTTTTTCGTTCATAATTAGTTAGCTTCCTTTATTCCTGTTTGTTGTTCAACATTCCATTTGATAATCTCTTCAATCGAAGAAAATTCCATATGTTCGTCATAATCCAAATAATACTTACCTTCCTGAAACTTCGGAATAACTTCACCCATTTCATTAGTAAGGCCTGCCAATCCACCAGACTGTGTGCACTTCAACACCCAAGAATCTACCCCATCAACATCAACATCATCAAACTCAGGCATATCCCATTCTTCAATGATTTCTTTAAAACCACCAACAATTGAATAGTTTTCACCGAATCCTTGTTCTTCTTCCCATGTTACATTAATGATATCACCGGGAAATTTCAAACTCAAATGATGAATCCAGTTATATGGTTCATTCCAAGCAGTCGAAAACGAAACGGTATTCTTGTCGATTTGTTCAGTGTCTTGAGCGTTCCATTTGGTGCCCCAGTATTCTACACACCAATCATACCAATTTCTTGCACCATGGATTTTCTCGAACCTATCTTCATCTTGTTTTGTTGGCGGAATCTCAAAATTGCCATTTCCGTATTTCAATTTATTTTCGACAATTCTCTTTGCTTGTTCTTCCAAACTGACTGTTGAACCAGTTGAATAATCCTTTAATTCTGATGGGATTGGCATCAACAATTCAAAATCTACTTCACCCTTATTATTTAGGATAGATTTGATGATTGATTTATCTGCACAGATTGTGACATTAACCCAATTTGGCATAATATGTCCTTATGTTATAGATTAAAGAGAAACTGCGTATTCGGCATAATACTTCCGACGAATATTCTTTTCTTCTTCAAGCGTCAACTCAACCTGAAGATTGTCTTGGAAAACTCCACATTCTTTGTTGATGTCTTCCATGAAAGCGACAAGCGCTTCATACCGTCTGTTGTTCTTATTGTTCATATGACTATTTATTTTTTAAATTTACTTATCAGTTCTTCTAGTATATCAAGTGTGAAATAAATCAATAAATTAATTAATACATGCATCATTGTGAATTAACTACGTAATACCATCGCAATATTATCATTGTAGTGATTAAAGATAGCGAATGAATAACGAGCATCGCCTTGCACTTCATTCATAGTTGGCACTTTGTTGCGTGCGTCGAAGTGGTTGACGAAATCAGATTGAATAGCCCACTTAGATCGGCGATGAGTATTTCCGTTGCCACAGGTAATGGTGAGCATATCGCCTCCGTCTGTAACATCTGCTGAAATGACAGCTTTGTTGCGTAGAGTAAAAACATTCTTGCAATTACCAGCTTTGATCCAATTCCAAACATTGTCGAATTTGTTGATGAGCATTGAGACTTTATCAGTATGTTCCATAATTAAAATATTATCAGGTGACAGGTGGATAGTCAAGCACTTATTTTAGCAACCAGCCAAGGAATCCATTTCCGACCAATTGATTGATTTGTCATCCTTAAACCAGCGATCTCTTTCAATATAAAATAAATTCCCAATCTTCAAAGTAGGCAACTCTTCAATGGTGGTAAGAGCACCCCATTCAACACATCCCATACCAAGGTCAGCATATCCATACAAATAGCCGTCTGCGTATCCAGTAACAAGCCAGGTCAGGTTGCCAGCAAACAGTTTGATGATGGGACGAGTTCCATTGTAGGGTGCCTTCATCAACTTACTCATTTCAGCTTTGGTGATGAGGGTCATGACAGGGTTTTTGATAGCGGTGATTTCAGTAGCGATCATGTGAACATTATGGGGTATGGATCCTGTCTTTACAAGCCTTTTTTTGCACAAAATGCGTTTTTTTGCAACTACCTGGATATCAGGTATTTACTGACTGAAAATCAAGTTGTATACGTAAAATATGAACATCCAGGCGAATACTGACCAGACACAAATGTAAAAGATCGGAGGCATTTTCTGAAAATAAAATAATTCTTATAACTTTATAATAAATAGATATTAGCATATTGCGCTTAGTAATACTGATAATATCATTGAATTAAATTATATAATTAATATAAATTAACTCTTCAAACTATCAACAAGCGCATTAAGCGTCAAAAAAGTAAAAAGGAAATGTAGGTGAGATTGGAAACAATCAGCAAGTTATCCCATTCTAGTAACTTGTTGTCCCTACATTTAGGGAGATTTAATTTATTGATAAAATTCAGTAAATTCTGGTTCTGGAACTGTATCAACAATCTGATTCTTCTTATTGTTCTTTTTGAACTTTTTCTTTGAGAATTTCTTGTTTCTGTAATCTACTACTTTGTAGTCCTGCTTATTTGAGTATGACTTTCCCATAATATATTAACAATTTAATATAAATATGTTTTTACAAACCTAAACTATTCAGTTTCTTCTAGAACATTCATCAACCGTGTAATTGCATCGCCATTTAATTTCTCTGCAACAACTTCCTTCATTGTCTTGGCATCTTCAATGACCGGTTCTTCCTTCTTAGAAACCTTTGCCTTTGGCGTCTTCACGGTTTTCTTAGCCATGGAATCCATTAGACGAACAGACTCCGGAACCTTGACAACACAATTGTCATCTTCATGAACTAGTGAAACGTTGCTTGCAAACTTATATACAATCGATGGCTTACCGCGGCCAGCTGACTTTGTGCCAACTGCAACATATTCTCCCGATGCCCTCTTTCGATTGACAAATGCTGTTACAGTTGGAGATTTTACAGTAGGATTGAGCGTCTTAAGATCATTAAGCGTAAATGTCTTATTTGTGTCGCTTACTTCTACAACGTTGATTGTGGCCTTACGACCCCGACGATTTGATGTATTTGTTTTCATTTTTTATTTTTACTTTATATTCTATATCTTACAGAAATTATTCTTCTTCGTCAACATTATTGTTTTCTGCATCATTTTCTTTTTCCATCATATTTTGAATATAATGTTGAATAACTGGATCCGCCATGTGCCGTCTCTTTACAACATCTTCAATGTATGATCTGAATACAGATTTGACCAATGTCATAATCCAGAGTAACATAACAAGCAACAATGACAAAAATGTTAAATAACCGCCCAGGCTACCAGTAATCTCTTTATAAATTTCAACCATACTTCAATATTATATTAATATATTAATTTTGTCAATCCTTATCGATCAGATGCAAAAACTAGTGCTTCGAGTAAATTCCCAGAGCCATATGGCTTGTTGTTCTCATCATATGTGAATCCTGACGTTTTCGCCCAGGTACCTAATTTCTTCCCAGATCTACCATAAGCAACACCGGACTCATTGTTCGAAACAACATTGCCAATGTATTTGCCACGTCCATTGTAAACAGCCTTCGAATTCATTAAGATCTCCTTTTCTAGATAGTACAGGACAATTGCGCCAGGCACCGTGCCAGGCATGTTCATGCCCAATGTCAGGTACAATTATGGGCTACAATTGTGCCCTTTACAAGGAAAATCGGCTGTCGATTTTCATACGCCTCAATAAGTCGTTGATCACCACTAACTTACAACAGACGATTTTTTTTGCGAAAAAAGCGCTTTTGATGCAAATAAGGCTTGTATGTACCGCCACAACTGGTAGAATATTTTTACAAGTTAAGGGTAAGTGGAGGCGACACTAATAGCCATTGAGGAGATGACACTCCAAGAGTAGGGGACCGGCCCCTGCACTTATTTGGTTTTCGAAAAATCGTCTATTTCCATTTTATCATGATTTCCGAGAATTTGGCGAGCAAATAATTGCGCTCGATTTTGAGCGATTTTTCTGGTGCAAATAATAAAAATATGATAAATATTTAATCATAAGATTTATAGCGAAAAAGTTATAAAAATGCAGATAAAAATAATGAAAATTTTTCTGGTATAAATAATCAAAAAATATTAGAATAATTTATAGTAAAAATTTAAAAAAAATATTAACAAAATTGCTGCAAAAAATAGTGCAGAAAAATTGAAAAAAAATAATAAAAAAACAGTAAACTTTTTTAACATAATTTAATTAACTTTTATTAGCAAAAAATACTAATAAAAAACAAGCCAAAAACGGCAACAAATATTTAAACAAAATAATAGTAGTTTCATCCATACTTATTATAAATAGATAATTTTACCCCCACATCTCAACAGAATACCACACCACACCGAAAACAGCTGGCAATTTCACTTGCCAGCTGTTTTTACTTATACACACACAACCATATGTATGAGACGAACTCACTTTTTATAAATTATATAATGCAGTAATTACAAAATATAATTCATCTCAACTCACTCGCAAATTTGCGCACGTCACACTTCCACCATATCATTTCAGTAATGCTTACTTACACACACATACACTCACCACACATATACACATACATACATCACTCACTCAACCAACATAACCTCATACACACATATACACATACACTACCGCTAACCCATACCACATACACTATACACACTCACCACCAACTCACCACAAGCACGCCCAGCACATCATGCTCAACATGCTGCTGTTTTAAAAATAAGCGCGGGGGGCTAAGTTTTCAAATAAGCGCGGGGGGTATAAAATTAAGCGCGGGGGGGGCTAAAAATCACCCCACTACCGCGGGGGGGTATAAAAAATCCCATATCAACATATGCAAATATAGCCAGCAAAAAAAATCAAAAGCTATGAAGGAACACGCTAATTAATAATTTAATATTGGTATGATAAATAGGCATTTTAGTGAGGCGCTTTAGTTTGGTATGAAAAGAGGATAAGTTATAGATATAATATTTTTAAAAAATAAAAGTGAAGGTATATAAAATGATATTTAATGGTTATAGGAGGAATGATATGAAAGTTGAAGAATATAAGTTTACATATATAGGAGATGAGATGTTATGTGTACCAGTTATAGGATTGGAAGAAGAGGGCAAAGTAGTGGGCACAATTGGGAGAAGTAAAATACAAATGGGAAAGATAAGAAGTGGTAAGGTGAGGGATATATACAGGTATAATGATGAGAATATATTGATTAAGACGAGTGATCGAGTATCTGCGTATGATCATGTATTGGAAGATGAGATACCAGGCAAGGGAGTGATATTGAATGCTATATCAGGGTTTTGGTTTAATAAGTTAAGTGGGTTAGTGAGGAATCACATAAAGTATGTTGGGATAGGATATAGTATAGTTGAGAAGGCAGAAGTGATACCAGTTGAATGTATAGTGAGAGGATATATAGCAGGCGGAGGATGGGAAGAGTATAAGAGTAAGGGGAGTGTATGTGGTATAGAGTTAAAAGAAGGGTTAAAAGAAAGTGGTAAGTTAGATCAAGCGATATTCACACCGAGTACAAAGAGTGAGAGTGGGCATGATGAGAATATAACGTATGAAGAGATGGAGAGAATAGTAGGTGATGATAATGTGAGTAGTCGGATGAGGGAAATAAGTATAATGATATATAATGTTGCGAGAGAGTATGCATATGATAGAGGGATGATAATAGCAGATACGAAGTTAGAATTTGGGATTGTAGATGGAGAGTT
>Ga0181585_10005707_pt1 | contig 10742 bp, 16 predicted proteins | sample 071ome_29_FD_132469 | JGI IMG/M metagenome (GOLD analysis project Ga0181585, IMG submission 132469) | Coastal salt marsh microbial communities from the Groves Creek Marsh, Skidaway Island, Georgia - 071407BT metaG (megahit assembly) | ecosystem: Environmental > Aquatic > Marine > Intertidal... | reverse complement strand
TGCTGCTGTTAGCACTACTTTCAACGATGCTGCTGGCAGTACTACTGCTGGAGATACTGCTATCAGTACTGTCGCTGGCAGAACTGTTATTGCTGCTACTGGCTGTGCTGCTTTCAGCGATGCTGCTGCTGGCGGAACCGCTATCGCTGCCGCTGGAGGTACTGCTTTCAACGCTGCTACTAGCGGTGCTACTAGCGGTGCTGCTTTCAGAGATACTGCTACTGGCTGTGCTGCTACTGGCAGTACTGCTATCAATGCTGCTGCTGCTGGCAGTGCTGCTGCTGGCAGTGCTGCTACTGGCTGTGTTACTGCTGGCAGTGCTGCTTTCAGCGATGCTGCTGCTGACGGAACCGCTATCGCTGCCGCTGGAGGTACTGCTTTCAACGCTGCTACTAGCGGTGCTGCTACTAGCGGTGCTACTAGCGGTGCTGCTTTCAGAGATGCTGCTACTGGCGGTGCTGCTTTCAGCGATACTGCTGCTAGCAGAACTGTTATTGCTGCTACTGGCAATGCTGCTATCAACGACACTGCTGCTGTCAGCACTACTTTCAACGCTGCTGCTGGCTGTACTGCTTTCAACGCTGCTACTGGAGACGCTGCTGCTGGTGCTACTACTTTCAGAGCCGTAATCACTGTCGCTACCGCTTGATGAATCGCCCGATTCTAAAACATAACAAGTCTCTACGTAATTAGAAGGGTCAGAAAAATTTCCAGTACCGATATTATTAATAGCAGCAATTTTATATCGATAAACTTTATTACAATCTTCTGATGCAACAACTATGTCAGCATTAGTGTCGGGGACACCCACAGCAAAAATAGACACGTTACCCTGATCGACATTATTCCATGTAGAACTACCTTGTTCTTGTGATTGTATTAGATAGCCAGTAATGTTTGAATTGTTAAGGGTGGGCGGATTCCAAGACAAATTAGCACCAGAAACCGTAGAAGTCGCTTGTAGGTTTAAGGGCTGTGAAGGAACAAGGGTGCTTTCACAATATAGACATACATCATATCCGCTTTTTCTTTTTTCTATAGTTACAGATCCCTTTAAAATCCTTGTTGTAAAATTGTCTCCTTCTGGATAATATTCTTGATTAGACTCTAATTCTAAATCATATTTAGCACTAGAAAATGTATAATTATTGGTTACACACGCAGGGAGCATGAAGGTAACCGTGCCAGTTGGACCATCTAGAGATAGTTTATATTCTTCATCATTGGTATTGTTGCTATGAAAAACTGTAACATCATTAGTATTGGTTCTCCATGTTAATCGTCCGCACCATCCTGTAATATCTATAGGATTGCCTTCGCTGTCTTTATAAATAAGGCTTAGCTTAAAAGATGTGCCTTGTTCTATCGTGAAATCATAACGAGGTGCCGACATTGATACTCCTAAGGATAAAGTATAAAAAAACCAGAGACAGATTTGCCCCGCCTCTGGTTTCTTTCCTAATTTAGCTCCTTAAAATCAGCCGGTTTTAGCTTTATAATCAACTGAGACAGGTAATTTTTGTGCTAGCTTATATGTAAGTTCTCCTGGAACATCACGACTAGGACTTGCAGCCTCGTCTGTTGAGGTATTAGATGTTGTGTTTGCATCAATATCCCAGAAAGGATCAGTGGCAGTAGTTGGATCGTTAGTCCAGCTTCCACTATAAATATTCCAGTCTCCAGCACGAATAGCTGTTGAAGTACGAGTAGTAGTAACGACTTCTTGACGATGAATACTTCTAGCATTCACTAGATCATCAGCAGCATGTGTTAGGAAGTCATTTGATACTCCACCAGCTAATGTTTTAGTTACTCTTTGAATTACACCTCTTTGGTTTTCTGATTTAAATGTACCGGCACCAAGAGCCTTATCTGCATAATCTTCGGTAGCGGACTCTACAGGTGTGGAACCAAAAACACCTAAATCATCTCTGCCTAAAGAGCGACTATCTAAAACACTGGAAGTACCGACATTAACAGCAGTACCGCCATTATTAACGGTGCTATTCGCTGTTACCGGTGAATTACCCTGTTGTACTGTGGCCATAGTATTTTCTCCATGTATTGAGTGAAATGTATATACGATTTAATTTTACCCCAAAAACTTCATTTTTTGAGATATTTTTTCTAATGTGTATATATTGGTTGTTTTATATGCAAAAATACTATCATTTGATAAAATCATGTCTACATGAGAATCTGTCCAGGCTTGACCCGTAATAATAATATTTAAATCAGAGTTTTTTTGCTGAAGTGTCATTGCGGCCAAAATATTGTCCACAATACTATCAAGGAAAAAACTGGTAGAAGCATACATCGTAGCCAGCTTTTTGAGATAGAGTATCTCACTTATTTTGTGTAGCAAGGCGAGGGAGTATGTTTTGTATTCCAGTATATATTTAATATCCACGCGATTATCTATGCAGATTTTTTTAAGAATATCTATTTCTAGTCTAAATCTATCGTATTTTCTATTGCATAATATATAATTAGGACAGACAATTTCTATTGATGCAGCGCCGCTGTCTATGGCTTTTTTAACTGCGATTTCACGTTCTTCTGAGCCGGACAGCCCAAGAGGATAATCTATAACCGTAGATACTTTTGTGTTATTGGGAGTATTTTTCTTAATAGTTTTTAAGTACTGAGGTAATACCGATACACATGATGGATTAAAATTTAGGGCATCGTGTATTTTGGATCTTGTTTCTTTATCGTTACTATCAAAATCATAGTATCCATACTCGATATATTGTAGCATGTCATCTTTTTCTGTTCTTTAGTTTATCGAATGTAGGAAACTTTCTATCTCCTAATACACCATCAGCAAAACCATAATGAACCGCTTCTTCAGCTGTTAATATCCAATCACTCTTATTATCTAATTGTGAAAGAATATGTTTTCTTGCCATAAATTTTTTCCAATTTTTTTCTATTGCTAATGGACTCTTCATGCATTTATCTGTGAAGATCTCTATCATTTTAGTAGACTCTTTTTCGCTCCACACCAAACTACTCATAGCCGCCTTGTGTTCGTTTTCAATACTGAGCGATCCATAATGTATGAGCATATGAGCATTTGGCATTAGCACCCTTATGTCGGGCGCTTGAAATATAATACTACTAGCAGATTCAACTTTTCCATACGCCAATAGAAAAGTTTTTGATGAAGAAAATTTAATAGTATCATAAATAGCCATACAATCTTCCCATACTCCACCAGGAAGATGCATATGTATAAATATAGGATTATTATTAATCTGATTTAAATATCTCATATTTTTTTGGAAGCATATTGCAGACCTAAACTCAACTCCTGACTCTTCTTCTGAATCGAGGCTTGAATGTAGATATATTTCCCTAGTATCAACATTTATATTGAAGTTGTGCATATCATACAGAGACTGATAAGTTGAATTTAAGTTAGTAGGCATTATAATTGTTCTCTAAGATGTCTATAAATATTGGTGCTGAGTTCAGACATCACATCTGCAGCATTAAAAACTTTACCTATTGATATTCTAAATCTATATCTAGTGAAGATATCAAGTGTCTCTATTCCGTAGTGTTTTTCAATAATAGAACAAATAGAATTAGTTATGTCAAAATTAGTATGACCAACCCAAAAATTAAAAATTTTATTAGAGGCTGTATTTTCTGTATATGGTATGATTCCCATAGGAGTCATAATGACTCTTGTTGCTTTTTTGTAGAATTGTATATTTTCTTCTTGTATATCTTGTGTTTCGTTCTCTTCGTTATCAAGATTGGTATCATCATAGAAATCACCTATGTCATTGTCTAATGAAAAATCTTGCTCATTTTTATCTGTATGGATATGGTCTAGATCATCTTCTCCCAGAGGATCCAGCCACTTTTGCCATATAATTTGATATTCTTGATCAGTCATACTATATAATAGTAAACTTCAACAGAAAAGCAATTAATCCTGAGGAGTAAAAACATCTAGAGGAGATATGATAGGAGAATTTAATGTTGTTGTTTTGCTTTTGGCTAGATATATTAATTCTACGAGCGTGTTATGAACAAACAAAGTATCATATGGATTGCTTTTGTCGTGATTATTCAGAGTTGCTATGATTTCTTGTTCTAAAATGCCAGAATTTATAGCATCAATTGCAAGGGCAAAAAACTTAGCCATAACCTGGATACTTTTGTGATTTTTTTCAGAAAAATCAGGCCAATCACAAACTATATTAATAGTACCATCATTATTAGCCTCTACTTTGATAGAGGCTATTTTTGATGATTTTATATTATTTTCTTTTATATCTTTTGCTGTAAATAATTTATCGATAAAGTTCTTAAACATATTCTTTAATTTTATTGATACCTTTCTGGATATTTTGTCTAATAGCTTCTCTTGTTACGCCATACTCTGATCCAATTTGTATCAATGTTTTATTCTCAAAATAATATTTGTAAATTTGATTTCTTTGTTTATCTGATAATATTTGAGAGTTTAATAAAGATTTAATATTTTTACTTAAAAGCTCTCGTTCTTCTTGATTTTCCACTATTTTAGCTGGGTTACACATAGAATTATCCGGGATATTGGAAGCAAATGTTTTTAATTCTTCTCCGCTGATATTATCTATCGATAGCTTTTGATTAGACTTTCTATATTTGTTAGATATATAGCTTTTTATTGCCCAAATTCCGCATTGATTTCTATACGAATATCTTGTTTTAGACTGTCCATTATATCCAGTTCTGTTCTTATCCCATTTCCAATCTGCTGTCATTAATGCCGATGCAATATCTGCTATCGCATCCTCATTAGACAATAGTTCTTTTCTTAAGCCTGTATAAAAAGTTGGCGCAAATTTAGATATCATTTTTTTTGCCAACATAACATAAGTATCCAAAGTTTCAAATTGTCTGGTTTCCATAATAAAAGTCCTTGGTTAAATTGTAAACAAATATAAATTATTTTTGAGCTTTTTTGTAAGCTTCTTTATCTGGCCTATCTTTATCTCCTGGTCTTGCGGGTCTATAGTTATCGCCTTCTCTTTGTTTTTTGCGTCTAATATTTTCCCACAAACCTGGACGATCTGCTGCATAAGTATCATCGTCACCCAGAGGAACATACTTTACAAAATCATGAATGGTTCTCATGTAGTCCTCTGTTATTGCAATTTTACCCTGTAGCCAGCTCTCTGTCAAGTTCTCTTTTATCATTGGGTTATCGAGCGATTGTAAGATTTCTTGTGCGTGACGCATGATAGCATTGAGGGAACCAATATTCATCTCAAGAAAATCCTGTTTGTACTCTTTGAGTTCCATTTCTGGGGATTCATTGGCTTTAATTTGATTTTGTACACTGTTCATGATATCTTTATAATTCATTTATCTCTCCTTGGTGAAATATTGTTTTAAGTTAGGGAAAATAGTTTTTGCGATTTGTATTGAAGCCTTGTTGTCTGACGGATAATGTACTCCTTGAAGTACTCTGCCAAGTCCTGTGCGCTCTGTTATACTCTCTATTTTAGATTTGTGTTCTGGGTGTTGATCGATTAAAAACTCTGCTATGAGAGCAGCATATATGGTGTGTCCGCTTGGATAAGATGGAGTATGGTGTGTTTTGGTAATAATTCTATCTATCTTAATGTTTAATAATTCTGCAATTTGAAAAGGCCTGGCCCTATTATAGAAATACTTAAGATGATCTACTATTGCAATAAGACAGGTATAGTATGTAGTTCTAAATAACTGTTCATCAAACTTGAGATTTAAGTCTTTGATCAAAGGATAGAATAATAATATAGGATCCTCATCTACTAAATAAATTAAATCAATATCTTCTTTGGATCTATTAGTAGTAAGCCTGGATATATATTTAAGCTCACTTAATGTTTCTGGACTAGAATTTTTATTGGGTTGCTCAACTATACTGAATAAATCTATGCTACCAATTTCTGGAAAATCCATATTAGCATATGGAGATTGGTCATATGTGAAATCAGGAAAATATTTAAGACTATCTAAAATAAGATTATTTTGTATTTGTGATATAATTCTGGACATATCACCAAGCCTTGCATGACCAGTATCTTGCTTTCCATTTTGGTCCGGGATTATCACAATTGTGTCTAGCCCTAAAACTCTTTCTTCTTTCTGGAATATTCTTTTTAATTTTCATATTAGGATCGCCAAAATTAACTTTAACAACGTTACCTTTGTCGTTTTTTACATATACGCTAAATTTTTTGGGGCCATCTGGAGTTCTGAAAGGCTTATTTAACTGAACTTTACGTCCCTGGTATTCTGAACCCAATACTTTACCATCTTCATCGTAGATCTCAGATGCCTCAAGTTCCCATACAAACTCATCCCATTCATCGTCCCAGTGACAATTTGAAGCTAGTAGATTGTCATGGACTTCTTCGAGCAGAGACGATTTACTTTTCTTAGTTTGTCCAAGACATACAGCAATTCTTTGCTGACTGTTAGGATATTCCTTTTTCATTGTTTCACTACTCATACAGCGAGCAACAAACTTCTGTTTATCTTCGTTATTTTCTGGTTTGGGGATGGGCATCTTTGTCTCCTGTGATTTGAGTATATTATGTCATACACCCCACAAGCATATCACATGTATTTTTCCAGGTTAATTGTTTAGCTGTATTGAGGCCATTTTCGTTGTTAGTAATATGATTTTTATAGCAATATCTCATATATTCTATTGTCTGATCTATTTGGTTTTGATCGATTTTACCCCAGTTAGACTGGCCAAAAAACCATTTATTGTCAATCGCTGGCTCGGTTTCTGTCATGTCTACAAGGAAACTATTGTCTTTATTGCAGTATTCAGTGTGTGCTGAATAATCTGATACTATTACAGGCTTATTCATCGCCATGGTTTCTAATAATTCCATGTTCCACCCTTCTCCACGAGATATATATATTCCACAATTAGAGTAAGATATTATCTCAGCAACAGTATTATGATCTTTTAATCTTGGGAAAACTTTTATCTTTGATTTTAATTTACATGATTCAATTTGCTGTAGCCATGAATGCTCTTCTGTTTTATTTAAAAAAGGATTATGAGTTACCATCCATAATTCTACATTATCAGTGTTTTCGAAAGCACTATTAAAGCACTTAATGATAATATCATGAGCTTTTCGCTTTTCCCATTTTCCGATAGTACAAAATATGTATTTGTCATTGCTGTTTTTAGTTTTATTCTGCTGTTGGTAGTTGAATTTTGATAAATCAACACCTAGCGGAACTACATGAATTGGCTTATCTATTTTATTTTGCTGTAATATTTGTTTAGCCCAGCTAGACGATACAATTATCTCATCTGGAAATTGTAGACTATGTATCTCTCTACTATTGAAAGAATCAACCTCAAAAAAAGGAAATGCAAAATATTTACCTTTTCCTGGTTTGGTCAATAGATCAAATTGATGCCATATTTTTAAGCAAGCGGAGTCGTATGGGATGTGAGAGATTGTATTGATACATTGCTGAATAATATCTGCTTCTTCTTGTGACTCTAAAGATGGATTACCTATTATACTTAGTCCTACTTGATTATTATTAGATACTAATGACTTTAGAATATTGAGACTAGCGTAACCATAACCTGTGCTACCAATAGGAGCCATCATATATATGTTCATGAGAATACCTTGTTGTGTGTATTGTTGACCAAAATAAATTTTGTATTTTTAGGTAAGTCTTTAATAGTCTTAGCTCCAACATATGTGCAGCAACTTCTAAGTCCACCAAAGATATCTTTTAGTAAGTCTATAGTTGGTCCCTTATATGGAATTTCTACGCATTTGCCTTCGCTTGTTCTATAGTTCGCAACGCCTCCGTTGTGTTTATTCATCGCCTCTTTGCTGCTCATGCCGTAAAACTTTAACGTAACTTTTCTTTTCTCAGTTTCGTATCCCGGATGATTAGCTTGCCACCAAGTACCATTTTTATTGATACATTTATATTCATGTTCCCACTCTCCTTCGCAGCAATCTGTGCCAGCAAGCATACCTCCAAGCATAACAAAATCAGCATTAGCACCAAATGCCTTACAAATATCGGCAGGGTTTGTGCATCCACCATCACTACAAATATGTCCATTTAACCTGTGTGCCGCATCAACACATTCTATTATTGCTGATAATTGAGGATATCCTACACCTGTTTTAAGTCTGGTCGTGCAAACACTGCCTGAACCTATGCCAACTTTTACAATATCAACTCCACCATGTAATATTAATTCTTCCACCATTTCTGGAGTGACAACATTACCAGCCATAATAATACTTTGTGGATACCATTCTCTGATTTTTTTAATTGTTCTTACAAAACTTTCGCTATAGCCATTTGCAACATCTATACATATATTGGGCTTGTTATCTATTGAATCGAATACTCTGTTTAATTTTTGTATATCTGATTCAGATATACCTGTTGAATAAAATGAGTAGGGGTTATAAATAGAAAAGTATTCTATAAGAGTTTCTGAATCATAGTGTTTATGTAGGCAGGTAATGCAGTCTTGCTGTTCTAATATGTCTGCCATGAGCATAGAGCCTGTAGTATCCATGTTGGCTGCTACAATCGGAACGCAATCCAATTCTCTGTTGCTGTAAGGAAAAGAAAATTTTCTATGTAAATCAACCTCAGATCTGCTATTTAAATTTGATCGTTTGGGCTGTATTAAAACATTTTCAAAATCTAATTTTGGTTCAGGATCTATTTTCATTTGTAGCAACCCGATCCTTTTGTTGTTTGATAATTTGATACATATAGAATTCTTGTAGACCTACGCAAATTTCTTCTCCTGTTGTAATCTTTTTGGTTGCGATTACCTGGCCATAAAATGATGGATAGTTCATTTTAAAAGTAGCATTTATATTTTCAACAGAAGAAGGTTTGTAGAACATACCATATCCACCAGCTAAATATAAAACATGCCCATGATTTTGACATTCTTGGCACTGACAGCTAGTACTGCAAAAACAATGAGAAAGTATACTCATATCGTGCATATATTGGGTTCTATATTGTAAAGGCATAACCGGAAAAGTTTCGATGATATTGTCTTTGTCAATATCTTGATTAGCATAAACACCTTTTCCGTCTCGACTATTTCTCATTAGGCTTACTTTACTAATATCTATATTTTTATCATCTACCGATATACTGTCGCCGTTTTGCATATCTAGCAATCCTTATATTTATATGTTAAAAAAATACCATCTATTGTAGGAATTGATATTTTCTGAAGAATGTATATGCTCTAGATACTGATACATATCATCCCAACGAGAATATATCATCTGATGTGGTATGGTGCCAAATAACCAGTCTGGTGCGTGTTCTTTGCCTTGTACCATATGTATCAAAATTGGTTTTTTCTGTCTATTTGCCCAAAATATTTCTTCGTATGTTCCACAGGGATGTATAGACAGATCTAAGTTTACTATCAAGAAATCACTAATATCAACAAGCCTAAGGTCAACGGATCTTATGATTTTCATCATATTAGAAAGCTCATCATATCTTTTTTGCAATTTAAGCTTGCTTTTGATTAGATGAGTATCAGTATCTTCTAATCCTATTTCTGTTGGTTTGGTTATTGGATTAAAGATAGTCACACCAAGAGAACTAAGGAAAGGAGATATTTCTTGCCGCCATCCTCTGCCTCTATCATTAACCCTATCAATAGCACCGGCTAGATAGCATCTTTGGTTCGTTAATCTATTCATGATTGATATACATAAAATCAAAAATATTTTTTGACTTAGATTCTATTAGTTCAGATTCCTTTGGCTTAGCAAAAACTCCGAGGTAAAAACCATACATTACGCAAATTAAATATACATAGTACATAATTCAGTCTTTCAAAAGTTAGGATAAACAAAAATATTTCTAATATTTCCCCATGTATCTTCTATTAATTCTGATATAAATTTCCAACTACCTCCTGAATGCCCAGTACCCAATTTAGGACAATGTATTTGAATTCTATTGTTTTCGTTGGACTTAGCATAGTTCTGTACATATCCAGCCAAAGTTGTCATGCAGTAGGATAGGGCCGCATAATTTATGGGTCTTCTATTGTTTACGTTTTTAATTCCTTTTTGAGCAAACATATTGACAACTATCAGGGAATGACTGTATTGCTTATCTCTTAGTACTTCTATGTACTGATTATGTCCAAGCTTGATTTTTGGATATAATAAATGAAAATTCTGCTTTACTATAGGATAATGTTGAGATAGCTTTGCGCAAAATGCTCCAGCGAATATGTTTTGATTATCACATATATTTGGAATGATCACAGTAGAGCCATTCTCTTTAGACATGACCACTTCTTTTGAGGTTTCAAAAATATCGCCTTTGCATACAACATATTGATTATTTTTTTTTGCTTGAATTCTCATCGTTAACCTTACTCCACTTGCCTATTGGGCATTCTTGGTCGGCCCAGGCTAATTTGTTCATGAAAATTTTTTTATTACTTAGGTTGCAGCCACACATCATGCAAGTACTGTCTTTTCTATTATACCTATCGCAGTCTGATGTGCAAATCTTGAATCTTTTTGATATTTCTTCTTGTGAACTCTTAGGAAAACCAGCCCACACATGAAATAATAACGACTTAATAAATGTCTTTATTTTTTGTATCATCATATTCCTTGACTAGCAATATGTTGCCATCTTTATCTCTGCGATACAAATCCACAATCTCTACACAT
>Ga0181585_10005703_pt1 | contig 10746 bp, 8 predicted proteins | sample 071ome_29_FD_132469 | JGI IMG/M metagenome (GOLD analysis project Ga0181585, IMG submission 132469) | Coastal salt marsh microbial communities from the Groves Creek Marsh, Skidaway Island, Georgia - 071407BT metaG (megahit assembly) | ecosystem: Environmental > Aquatic > Marine > Intertidal zone... | reverse complement strand
GACGCAAACATAGATGTGTGGAACGAGTTTCGGTCGTTGGTGGCGTTTTGCGCGCCGTTGTTGGCGTCAAACATCATCTCGCCGTTGCTCACCATGACGGATACGGCGTTCGTCGGTAGGTGTACGGGCGAGGCGAGCGCGACGGCGTTGGCGGCGCTGGGGGTGTCGACACCGTTGACGGATTACACGGTGACGTTGTTCGCATTTATTACCGCCGGATTGACGTCAATCGTGAGCCGAGGGGTGGCGAGCAAGGAGGACGAGGACGAACTAAACGGCAAGGTGTACGGGGCGCTCTTCATCGCGGCGGTGAGCTCCGTGTTGGTTGCCATCATGCTTCTCGTTCGCACGGACGCGTTGTTGGATACGCTCAAGGTTTCTGGGGAGGTCAAGGCGATTGCGTCGTCGTACACGCGGATTCGAGGCTTGGCCATGCCCGCGGCGTTTATGACGGCGGCGAGCTACGCCACTCTGGTGGCTCGCAAGGATACGGTTCGTCCGCTCTTGTGCGTGGCGCTCGCCGCGGTGGTAAACTTGGTTGGGGATTGGTTGATGGTTGCGGTGTTCAAAACCGGAGCGGTCGGTGCCGCGTGGGCCACCACGCTCTCCTTGTACACGGGCCTGGTGGCCATCACCGTCGTCCTTCATCGTCAAAATTTGCTCAATTTTCCTCCGAGGCAAAATTTCAACGGCGGCTCTGGTCTCGTCGCGTGGCTTCGCGCTTTGATACCCACCAAGGCTCAAGTGGCCCCGGTGATGGCTTTCTTTGGACCCATCACCTTTCTCGTCGGGGCGCTTTTGACGATTTACACGACGCAAATTCTCATGGCGAACTCTTTGGGAGTCACCGTTTCGGCGGCGCACCGAATCGCCGCCAACCTCTTCTCCTTCACCGTGTTGTGCGGAGACCCGCTCGTGCAAGCGGGCCAAGCGTTCATGCCGGAATACATCATTCGCCCCGTCCGAGCGAACGCGAGAAAAATGGCGATGATTCTATTCCAGTTTGGTTTGTTCGCCGCATCCGTCGCCTCGTTCGCGTTCGCCGCGTCTTGCCTCTTCGGCGCCGGCGTCTTCACCACCGACGCGAGCGTCATCAACCAGCTCCGCTCCGTCGTCCTCCCGATGTCCGCCGCCGTCTCCGCGAACATTCTTTCCAAGTCTCTCTACGGCGTCATGGTCGCCGCCCGAGCCCTCAATTTCTTAGCCGGCCTCACCGCCGTCGGTCTCGTCGGTTTCTGCGTCGCCATGTCAATCGTCGACGCCCGCGTCGTCGGTTTGGCCAAGTACGCCTGCATCTGGTGGATCACTTTCGCCTACTACGGTTTGGCGAGTTTGGTTTTGTTCTGTCGCATCAACGGCTTCGGTTTCCGTTCCGTGCTCGCCGACGACGACGTCGACCAGAGCGGGCGGCGAAACAAGCCGTACTAGTGTGATGAGTCACGGGCACATTCACGCTGGATGTTTTTTCTTCAATCTTTTTCCCGCGCGCTTCACCTTTCACCTTTTAGTACTACCGGTATAGGGAGGGAGAGAGAGGGCCCCCCTTTTTCCTACCTACTGTGTGTGTCTCGGACGGATGGTACTTATCACCGGTTTTATCACCTAAACCCTACGGATGAGATATGTTGTATATTAACCATTTATATGCGATTCAATGATACAACGATACCCCTTACTACACGTGTTAAAAAATGACTTTAGGATGGTGACGACGCGCGGGAAGGACCGGGTAACGAAAGATGGATGGGTGGGGAATGGATAATGGATGGATGGCTGACGTCGGCACTACCCCGCACGTACCACCATGCCCGCGACCGCACGCACCTCACTGCCGACGACCATCGCGGCGCCGCGCTCTGTGACCGCCCGGCGTGTCGGCCGCGCGCGGAGCTGCGTCCGAGCGTCCGCGGCGACGCCGGTGACGGAGGAACAGATCGCCGCCGCGCGCGTGCCGATTTCGGACGTCAAGGAGACCCTCGGCCGGGGGTTCATCGTCGTCGACATTCGGTCGCCCGAGGAGTGGGCCGAGGGGTCGAAGAGCACGTGGAAGAAGATTTGCCTCGCCGTGATGGATGAGGAAGGGAACCCAGAGCTGAACCCGATGTTTTTGTCGCAAATCAAGGCGGAGTTTCCGAACACGCTGTCGCGCATCTTGTTGGTGTGCGACGACGGGTCCTTCCGGTCGGAAGTCGCGTTTAAGAACATCAGCAAGATTGGATACACGCAGGTGAAGATTATTGAAGGCGGTTCCGAGGCTTACTTTGAGGCGTTCCCGCTCACCGCGGCGGATAAGCGCGTGTGGAAGTTGGCCGACCAACCCGGCGAAGACTTGTCCAAGCTCGTCTCGGGCGTGGACATGAACATGGATCACATGTTCCAAGATCGACGATACTAGAGATTTCCTGCCTAAATCACTTAAAGTGTACTAAATGCGCTGCTATCTACTCTACAGAATTGAATCTACGGACGACATAGTTTCGTGTACGCCTCGTGTGTAATGTGTATTTCTCCCGGTTACGAACAAAATATACGCGCGCGCGCCCCTTTGGCCCGCTTTCAGCCTAATCCGCGCACGGCTCGCACTCGGCGTCCGCCGGTGATACTCTGCGAGCGGTGATGAATCGATTCTTCTCTCCCATGACGTGCTCATCGATCGACATCGTCTTTCGCACGACGGCGAAATCGTCACCCACGTGCGAAGGGACGGTGGCGTACAAGAGTTTCGTCCACAAATCGTAGGCGTCGCCGCCGAATCGACGCACGACTCTTGGCAAACCGTACCCAAAGGTTCCGTGCGGGCGTTTATGCGGTCGAACTTCCCGAACGAGACAACACGGAGAGAGCACCAAGACGTCCACTCGGTGTCGGGCCCAGAGCTCTATCGCTCGACGAGAGAGATCCCCGCACAAGTGCACCGCGACGATGACCACTCGGCTCGTTTCGGCGTCGTCGCGCGCCTCCTTCACGAGCGCATCCAACCTCGCGTCGTACACATCCATCCCGTGAAATCGTATCCGAGGTTCATTTTTCAAGTGTGACAAATCCATCTTTTCGTTCGCATCCACCATGTGTACCTCACACCTCGATCCAAAGCTTCGCGACGCCACGACGGCTGAAAAGCCTTTTCCAGAGCACAAGTCAAACACCACCACGCGTCGTCCATCATCCTCCGTCTCCGTCGTCGCCCGCCATCCACCGCGCCTCAACTCTCTCTCCGCCAACCCACACGCCGCCATGGACTCTGCGATTTCCTTCCTCAGCGTTCGTCCGTGCACGTTCGCCCACGACGCCCACGTCGAGTCCTCTCGCAGCCGCCGCACCAAGTCGACGTGCGTTTCCACGAAAGCCTTCACGCGTGGGTTCGTTCGCACCGTCGTCCCGGCGAGGAGGTAATCGATCGACCGTTTCTTCGTCCGGGTCGTCGCCGTCGTTTCCTCGCCGTCGACGCCGCCGTCGTCGTCGTCGGGCCTCATCGCGGGCGCGTCGACGAGTGGAGAGGTTGCAAGACCGTTGACGACGAAGCGCGCTTTGGCGTCATTCGAACACCCGCGCGACGACCCGCGCGTTGGAGACGAGACGGGCGTCGGAGGAAGATGACGGTGGCGATATCGTCGTCTCCGTCGACGTCGTCGTCCGTCATGAATGGTGATGATGACGGCGACGACGACGTTGGTTCGCGAGCGCGTTTGAGAAAAGATGACGACGATGATGTTAAAAACGACGACGACGACGACGACGACGACGACGACGCGATGAAGGGACGAAGGAACGAAGTAAACGACGCGCCGAGGGACGTTTTGACTGGGTTTTGGCTCTCGAAACGGTCGGATAAGACGAAGACGTGGAACAGGCGATGGACGCGAGTCACCGCGAATGCGAGCGCGGGAGACGGACGCTTGGAATTTTTAGAGACCCCTGGGGCAAGGAAACCGACGTCCGGGGTGGCGCTGAACGACGTCACCGGGTGCGTGGTGTCTTCGTTGAATATTCACGGACAACAAGGGAGGGTCGGGTGCGGGATTTACGTCGAAGTGCGAGGACACGCCGAGGGGATTTTTCTGTGCGCCGATACCCCGAGCGAGGCGTCGGAATGGGTGAGCGCGTTTAGAGACGCTCGGGCGCGTTGGAAGAGAGGGGGATCTGCAACCAAGGAGTATGTTAAACCGTTACAGAACGATCGATTGAGACGCGTTTTGGCGGGATCCAACGACGCGGAGAGGGGGCTCGTGGTGTCTCCCAGTCAAGCCGAGTCGCCGGCGGGTTCGATGGACACGCGCGGACGCGTGTTGGACACCTTTGGCGCCATGGAGCTCGCTTTGCAGGCGAAAGACGAGCTTTTGGCAGCCGAGACCGTGGGCAGGTCTTCATTGGAGAGTGCTCTGCGTTCTGAGAGTAAATTGAGCGCTGAGCTGCAGAGGAAGGTCAACTCGCTCAAGGAACAGCTGGGGAAACGAGAACGAGAACTGAAGCTCGTGCGAGAAAGTTTAGCCGCTGAGAAGGATTACGCGACGGAACTCAGGGAGCAGTTGGATGACGCGCTTTTCCACGCACAAGAGATGGAGGACACGGCTGCAGCGGCTGCGATGGAAGTTGAACGTCTGGAGCGCGAGCTGACGGACGCGCGATCGACGAGAGAGAGGATGGAGGAAGCTTTGATGAGCGAAGGCGATTACCTGCGAAGACGAGAAGCCGAGGAGCACCAGCGTCAACGCCAGCTGGAATCGCAATTAAACGACGCGAGGAAGACGATCGAGGAGCTTGAGAGCAAGTACGAAAACGAATTGGCAGACGTGCGTCGGCGTTCCGCGCACGCCATCTCTGTGGCGAGTGCGACGGAGCAAGAGCTATTGCTCAGTAGAGACAGACTGCTCAGCGAGCTCGCAAGAATGCGACGAGAAGGATACGAGACCGTGCTGAACACCAGTCGGGATTCGAGCGCGCCGACGACACCGTCTAGGACGCGCAACGCAGCGGTACCAACGACGCCGTCTCGGCTCGGACAATCCTCTCGATCTCCTAGGCGTGTGACGTTCAAGGATTCGGCGTCTAGAGCGGCGCGCGTGCATCGCGTCAGAGATTCACCTCCGGCGACTCCGCGCTCACACGCCCAGCACCCAGAACCTATCGAGACGCCGGATAGAACCCGTCGTACTCTTTTCGATCGCTCCACTCCGAGCAGACACCTCGACGCCAATACGGTGATAGATAGATTAGACTCTCCCGGAACGCACGGATGTCGAGTTCAGTGATTGCGCGCGTGTTACCTAGATATTTATGTAAAACGAATCCTACGTATAGCCAAATACTAATTACTTTTCCTTCTTCTTCTTCTTCTCCTTTTCATCATCGGCGCCGTCATCCTTCTTCTTCAATAAATCAAACAATCCATCGAGCAGCAGCTTTGTCCAGTAGATTTGGAGCATGTTGAAGAACAAGTTGGTCACCAAAAATCCGTAAGTGACCGAGGGATACACAGCCGTGCCCGCCTTTAAGACGTGCAAAGAGTCCTTCCAAAGCTGAATGGAATACTTGATAAACATAAAATCCCGAATAGCGATAAACGCTAAGAAAAATATCACCTTGGCGACCAAGTCGCGCCCCGGGTATCTCGCCAGCAACTCTGGGTAAAACTTGCCGAGGTCGACGTACACCAGCGGAAGAGAGCTCAACTCGGTGACACCCATGAAGAACAAGCCGTAAAACTGACCGAACCCAATGTGCAAGCCGACCAGGCAGAGCGCGGCGGCCAAGGAGTGATGCAGGAGCATCTCGATCGAGTTGAGTTCCTTGCGCCCGAGAGAGATCAAAAAGTCCCACAGTTGAAAAGCGGCATTCATCAAAATCATCTTCCTCGAGCTCATCGGCACGGGTTTGTACAGTCGAGACTCGGGGGTTTCAAATCCTTCGTTGAGATCGTGCATCCACGACCGGGTACCGGCGATTGCGCAGTACGCGAGCGGTAACAAACACGTCAACTCGAAGGCTAACAGAAAGGGATCCTTGGCGATGTAAGACGGGGCGAAGCGCGGCGCGAACACCTTGTTGATGAGGAAAAACGTAAAGCAGAGGAAGAGGATGATGTTCGAAATCGCCGAAACATCTACCGCGGTGATGCCCGCGGGGATGTCGGCGACAGCCATGGCGCTCGTAGGAAGGGAGTCGTCGAGTGAGGCGAAAAGGTAGCGTGGCGTGGCGTGTATTACAAGGTCCCGACGCGCGTGATTCTCATCATCGCGTCGACGGACGCATGGTTTCCGTGACGAATTTATCTATGTTCTCGTACCCAATCATAACCTCTGCACTTTCGGCGAGCTCGTACGAAAATCCAGAGGCGGGATCATCGTGCGAAGTGCGCTCGCGCATGAAGACTCGGCGAGCGACCAACGCTTGGAGCACCGCTTGCCAATCGCCAAACTCTGGGTGCTTGGTGTCTCCGGCGCGAACGCCGAGCTTAGACAACTGATCGAACAGAGCCTCTTCCGAGATGCACCCGCCCGCAATCTGAACCAGCGCGGCAACGACAATGGCGAGCCCTCTATGTGGCGCGTCGCCCGGCGAGTCGATGAATTTGCGTCGCATCTGTGCCGGTAAAACGCTCCTCAAACTATAGCACTTTGCCGGCGCCGTCTGCGCCTGTTCCACCGTTCGAGCCGGCTTCTTGTTTCTACTCTGCGCCCGCGACGACTCAACCATTTCGTACCCGAAAATCTCTAAAAACTTCCTCTGCGCGAGCGCGATGACGTACGAACCGGCGCGCGCGCTCTTCCCGCCCGCTCCGCCCACCGCCTGCAGCGCCTCTCCAATCTTTTGCCTCGTGATTGGCGCCCCGAAAGTACGATGCGAGCTAAACAACACGAAACGCATCACCTCCGCCACGACTTTATCCCGCTCTTCATCGCTCATAGCGTCCACGGCGACGCCCACTTGCGTCGAGCAATCAGCCACTCTCTGCGTGTACTGCTGCGTCAGCGCCTCCACGTCCACGTCTCGAACCCCGACGTATTCGGTGTTCCCGCGTTGCATCTCCGCGTCTTCCACCGCGTCAACACCCGTTCGTCCTTCCGTTTCCTCGTCCTCCTCTCGCTCGTTCGACGCTCGTCGTCGCGCGGATTTCCCAGTCGAAGACGTCGTCCTTCCTTTCCCGTTCGCCTCGTTCGAGTCGTTCTCGTTTACCGCGTCCTCTTCGCGCGCATCACCGTCGTCGTGATCGTCGTGATCGTCCGCGCGTTTTCTTCGTCGCACCGTCGGCATCGTCGTCGTCGCACCGCCGCGTGTGTCGGTCGTCTCGTCGGGAGATCGATCCTTCGCATCTTTTTCAAACGCTTGAACCCGTCTGTCGCGTCGCACCGTCCTAAACCCTACTAAACCCTAGTCACTCTTAGGGTTTAGGGTTTAGCGAGCACGCACCGAATCGAAACCGAACCTTCCGAGCGGTCGTCACACGCATTCGCCGAGCTCTCCCGCGACGGCGCGCGCGTGGGTTTTCGACTCGGTCCAGAAGAAAAGATGCGAACGAACGCGGCGCGAAGAGCGCTCGTGAGCGCGTGGACGCGCGCCGCCGGGGCGGGGTCCCGCGGTGGATCGAGCGCGAATGGTGCGGCTGCGTCGTGGCAGCAGCCGACGTCTTCGGTGGCGGTTGCGTCCGCGGCGCGAGCGTGGCGAGTCGGGGTCCCGGCGGCGTCTTCGCGCGGGTTCGCGGCGTACGATATCAACTCGAGATCGAAGCCGCACTTGAACGTGGGAACGATCGGACACGTCGATCACGGAAAGACGACGCTGACGGCGGCGATCACGAGGGTCATGGCGGAAATCGGCGGGGCGAAGGAGATCGCGTTTGACCAGATTGATAAGGCACCGGAAGAAAAGGCGCGGGGTATCACGATTTCGACGTCCCACGTTGAGTATGAGACGGACACGCGTCACTATGCTCACGTCGATTGCCCAGGTCACGCTGATTACGTGAAGAATATGATCACCGGTGCGGCGCAAATGGATGGCGGCATTCTCGTCGTGTCCGCGGCGGATGGTCCGATGCCGCAGACTCGCGAGCACATTTTGCTCGCGAGACAGGTTGGGGTCCCATCGTTGGTCGTGTTCCTCAACAAGATTGACATGGTTGACGACGAAGAGCTCGTCGAGCTCGTCGAGATGGAGCTTCGCGAGTTGCTCAGCTTTTACCAATTTCCGGGCGACGAAATCCCAATCATCAAGGGTTCCGCTTTGCACGCCCTCAAGGGCACCGAAGACGCGATTGGTAAGGATAGAATCATCGAACTCATGAAAGCTATCGATAGCTACATTCCGGAACCGGCTCGCGCGCTCGACAAGCCGTTTTCCATGCCGGTTGAAGACGTGTTTAGCATTCAAGGTCGCGGCACCGTCGCGACTGGTCGCGTCGAACAAGGCATCATTCGTACCGGTGACGACATTGACATCGTCGGTATCACCCCGACGAAGAAGTCCACGGTGACCGGCGTCGAAATGTTCAAGAAAACGCTCAACGAAGGCCAAGCCGGCGACAACTGCGGTTTGTTGCTCCGCGGTTTGAAGCGGGACGAAGTCTTGCGCGGCCAAGTGCTCTGCAAGCCGGGCTCCATCAAGCCGCACAGCAAGTTTGAGGCTGAGATTTACGTGCTCAAGAAGGAAGAAGGCGGTCGCCACACCCCGTTCTTCTCCAACTACCGCCCGCAATTCTTCATGCGCACCGCCGATATCACTGGTAACATTACTCTTCCAGAGGGAACCGAGATGGTGATGCCGGGCGACAACGTCACGTGCGTCTTCGAACTCATTCACCCGGTCGCCATGGAGCCCGGTCTCCGCTTCGCTCTCCGCGAAGGTGGTCGCACCGTCGGTGCCGGCGTTGTTTCCAAGGTGCACGACTAGACCTCGTCGAGCTCTTGGACCATCGATCGACATCCGCGGCGTCGTTTTTTAGGACAACACTTTGAGTTTTTTTAACGAAGAGAAACCACCGTAAGAGCAGAAATAAACAAATCGATTTCTTCTTCTCCTTTATTAAAATGACAAACGCGTGATAAATTTCAACGAAGCGGTAACCTAGAACCACCTGCCTCGCTTTTGATCGGCGTCGCGCTGCGCGTCCATCATCTTTTGCTTGAGCGCCTCGCGACCGCTGAGACCGCCCTTCTTCGCCGCCGCCGCGCGCTTGGCGCGGAACGCCTCCTTGTTCGCCTTCTTTTGCGCCAAAAGGGACGACCCGCCTTGCGCCTTGAACCGGTTCTTACCGACGTTACACGTCGGGCACCTGTACGAGGACGGAAGCTTCTTAAAGTTACCGTCGCGGTACACGTAGCCGCAGTCGATGCCTGTGGATAAAACGCGTTTTACCGCGCGTCAGTCTTCTCCTTCGTCGCGCCTCTCCCTTCCCCTCGCCGCCGCACGCGCACCACGACGAATGCGCATCCTCCGGGTCGTCCCCGTCGTCTTCACCCAACGTCATATACCCAACGTCAATCCTCGTCCTCGCGCGTCATCGTCATCCCCCATCGCATCGCATCGCATCGCATCGCATCGGCGCGCACGCACAAATATACGGCGTCGTGTCCACCGCCCCGCCCGAGGCTTTACCACCGCCAAAGTTAAAAAACGCCCGCGTCGGCGTCGCCGCCCCGCGTCGCGTTCGTCGTCCACCGCTCGTCGACACCGCCGGTCGCGTCGTCACTCTCGTGCCCGTCGCGAACGCCGGCGTCGTCATCGTCATCGGTGTCATCATCATCATCGGCATCGTCGTCGTCCGTGTTCGTCACTGTCGCCGCCCGGTCCTCCGTCTCCCGTCTCCCGTCTCCCGTCGTCGTCGTCGTCGTTCCCAAAAGGTTGTTCCATTCATCACCCGACCCGTGGTCTCGGTCCCTCCTCCCGTCGACCGACCGACCGACCGTTCGACCGACCGACCGTTCGACCGACCGACCGTTCGCCCGACCGACCGAAGAAGAGGGTTTCAAAAAAGGTTTCAAAAAAAAGAAGAAAAAAACCGAGCGCGTCGTGTTCGTTCGTTCGTCGCGTACTTAGTAGTGTAGTGTACTTAGTAGGTGATTTTATGGTTTTTGTTTGATTTTTTTATTCTCTTTTTTTTGCCCTCCTCCTTCTTCGGTCGGCGGCGGCGCGACCCAAAGGTGTAGACAGGTAGGTCGTCGAGTTCCGAGTCGTCGAGTCGAGTCGTTTTCGAGTCGAGTCGTCGAGTTCCGAGTCGTCGCAATCGGACGAACAAACGGACGAACAAACCGGACGGATGAGCGAACGGATGCGCGGCGGGCGACACACGCGCACGCACGCACGCACGCCGCACGTGGTAGGCGCCGCCGACCGACCGACGACGTCTCGATACCCGGTCGCGCTTCGTGAACGACCGACCGACTCACCCGGAAGGAATCTCGACTCGAAGAGAGTTCAGTTCAGTTCGCGCCGACGGCTGAAGAAGAGGGATCTTTGATTTGAACGACATCATGATGACGACGACGACGACGACGACGACGGCGCGGGCGACGACGACGACCAGAGCGACGACGACGAGGAGGAATACCGGTGTTGTTCGCCGCGGTGCGCGCGCCGGGGCGGTGCGCGCTACGGCGACGACGACGACGATGACGATGCCCAGCGCGATGGCGATCCGCCGCCGGGTTTCGAGATCCTCGGCGGGTTTCGAGACGACCGAGAAGACGAGATCTTCCGCGGTCGCTCGCGCCGGGGGAGGGGCGGTGGAGATCAACCCGAACGACCCGCCGG
>Ga0181585_10005700_pt1 | contig 10749 bp, 9 predicted proteins | sample 071ome_29_FD_132469 | JGI IMG/M metagenome (GOLD analysis project Ga0181585, IMG submission 132469) | Coastal salt marsh microbial communities from the Groves Creek Marsh, Skidaway Island, Georgia - 071407BT metaG (megahit assembly) | ecosystem: Environmental > Aquatic > Marine > Intertidal zone... | reverse complement strand
TTAGTTTTACAAAATAGCAGTAAAATATTTAATTTTTTGAATATAATAAGTTCTTTACACTGTTTTTAGCAAAATTCTTATTCGACAAGTTAGGCTAAACTTCATATTAGTTTTTCAAAAAATAGCAGTAAAATATTTAATTTTTTGAATATAATAAGTTCTTTACACTGTTTTTAGCAAAATTCTTATTCAATAAGTTCGGCTAAACTTCATATTAGTTTTAATAAAAATAGCAGCAAAATCTCTTTTATTATGAAATTTTATTTTTATGGGGTTTTATTAGATGGTGGGTCAGGTAGGGCTTGAACCTACGACCCCAACGTTATGAGCGTCGTGCTCTAACCAACTGAGCTACTGACCCAATTTGAGTTTTTTATAAGGTTAAAGATTTATTCTTGCAAGAAATTTATATGATTTAAGCTTATTTTTTATGTTTTTTAGGATATTTAATTTCTTTGTTTCGAATTTATGTCCAATAAGTAATAGTGCAGGGGTTAAAAATAATGTTAATATTGTAGCAAAGCTAAGTCCACTTGCTATAGTTGTAGATAATTGTTGCCACCATTGGCTTGAAGGTGAATTAAAATAAACATCTCTAGTAAAAAAATTAATATTCATGCTATATACCATTGGTAATAAACCTAGAACTGTAGTTATTGATGTCAGTAAAATTGGCCTAACTCTTAATTTTGCTGTTTCTATAATTGCTTTTTTAATATTTTTTTCAGTTTTTATATGTTTATCAAAACTATCTATAAAAATTATGTTGTTATTAACAACAATACCAGCAAGTGAAATAATTCCCAAGCCGCACATAACAATACCAAATGGAGAGTTTGAAATTAATAAGGCTATTAATACTCCTGTTGTTGATAAATAAGCAGCGCTCAAAATAATAACCATTTTATAAAATGAGTTAAATTGAATAATTAGAACGAGAGCAATTGCTAATAATGCTAGAATAAAAGCGTTTTTCAAAAAATTTTGAGTTTCTTTACTTTGTTCATCTTCACCTTTAAAATTTACTTTTATTGTTTGATTAAGATTATCATTATTTAGCCAGTTTTTTATTATGTTAACTCCCTCATAAGGTAATTTATCTGTAGCCATATTTGCTTTTATATAAATTACTCTTTTAGAATCACTTCGTTCAATTTTATTGAGTTCTTGCTTTGATTCTTTAGTTATAAAATTACTAATAGGGATGTTTTTTTCATCATCTTTTATGATTTTTAGGAGATCAAATTGGGATAAATTACGATATTTTTCAGGAAATCTGATTACTATATCAACTTCTTCATCATTATTATCTGGGCGATAATTAGTTGCTATAATGCCATTTGTTACTAATTTTATGAAATTTCCTACTTCATTAATTGAAACATTGGCATATTCTGCTAATTCCTTATTTATGTTGAATTTCCATTCTATAGATGGCAGTTGAGTTGAATCTTCAATATCTCTAAATGCCTGGTTGTTTTTAAGAAACTTAATGAGTTTCTTTGCTTCTTCTTCAATAATTTGATTATTTGATGCAGTAATTTCTAATTGAATATCCTTTCCGCTTTGGGGCCCTTTCTTTTCTGCTGCTGTTTCAATTATTATGCCTGCAAATTCTTTATTTAAATCATTTTGTAATTTATTTAATATTTCTTTTGCTTTTGGTCTATATCTCCAATTTGAAAATTGGATTTGTAAGATAGATATTGTATCAGCTGGATTACTATTGCCTCTCATATTTGAATTTGCAGATCCTGCTCTTGAATATAATATTTTTATACCCTCTGGATGATTGTTAATAATATATTTTTCAATTTCTTGGCTTAATTTATCTTTTTCGTAAATTGATAGGTTACCTCTTGCTCTAATTTGTATGGAAGCATTATCTGGTTCGATATTTGGAAAAAACTCAATGCCATTACCATAATTTTTAAAAAGATAAATGGAGCTAATTAAGATTAAAAATATAATGCCACAAAATCTTAGAGGTTTGTTTAGAATTTTGTTAAGAAGATTTTCGTAGAATTTTAATAAATTTTCAAAAAATGGAGATTTAATATTTTCTTTTTTATCTACTTCAAACCATGAACCTATTACGGGTATGAAAATCAAGGCTACAAGCAAGGATGAACTTAAAGTAATTATTAATGTTAGAGGTATATAATACATAAATTGTCCAACAACTCCTGGCCAAAATAATAAGGGCATAAAAACAATTAAGGTTGTTAATGTGGATATTGTTATAGGCATATACATTCTTTTTACTGATAATGCATAAGCTTCTTTTGGTGCTATATTTTCTTTTAATTTCTTGTCTGCATATTCTGTAATTACAATTGCGGAATCAACTATTAATCCAACTGATAAGATTAAGGAAAATAATACTACTACATTAAGGGTAACTCCAATATTTTTTAAAATTAATATTGCAATAACAAAGCATAATGGAATTGAAAGGGCGGTAAGAATTGCTGGTCTTAATCCAACTGTTAATAATAGGGTTAATAGCACTAAAATTATTGCGAAAATAATATTATTCTGTAGATCATAATTAGTGGTTATAATTCTTTTTGAGGAATCTTGAGAATAAATTATTTTTATATTTTCTGGTAAATATTTTTTTTGTTGAGCTATTGTTTTTTTAATAGAGCTTACAGTTTCAATTACGTTTTTTCCTGACCTTTTTGATATTTCTAAAGTTACTGCTTTTTCACCATTAACTCTAGCTATCGAATTTCTGGTTTTATAGCCTTGTTTAATTTCTGCAATATCCTTAAATTTAATTATTCTTTGTTCGTTTTTTTTAACTGGGATATTTGCTATATCTTCAATATTTTCTATCAAGCCAGGAATTTTAATTGCATATCTACTTGAATCAGAAATTAAAGCTCCTGCTGTAACCAATTGATTATTTTTAATTAAGTTTTCTATTAGTTCTGTGGTTATATTATATGATTCTAATTTTACAGGATCTATTATAATTTCTATAGTTTCTTCTAAATCACCAGCAATATTTACATCTAATATATTAGGCAATGTTTCAATAACATCCTTTAAATCTTTAGCTGCATTAACTAATATTTTTTCATTATTACTTCCACTTAAAATTACATTTAAAATTGGAAATTCACTAAAAATAATTTCCTTTATAATTGGTTCATCAATATCTTTAGGTAATTTTGATTTTGCAATATCTATTTTATCTTTGACATCTTCTAATGCTTTTTTAGAATCAAAACCTGCTTCAAATTCTAAAATTATTGATGCTTTTCCTTCTATTGAATATGAAGTTAGATTTTTAATGCTTTCAATTGATTGTAATTCTTTTTCACTTGGTTTTAAAAGTAATTTCTCTGCATCCTCAGGAGATATTCCCTCATAATGCATTGAAATGAATATCATAGGAATCTGTACATCTGGATATTCTTCTCTTGGTATTAATTTATAGGCGTTTAAACCCTGAAATATAAATATAATAATTAGAAAAATTATCGCTTTTCTTCTATTTATTAATTTTTCAATTAAATTCATTTGATGTTTTTATAGTTGTAATAGATTCAAGATATTTAATTTATATGATTTATTTTTTATTTTACTATGATTAATTTTATTGTTTTAAATTTATAAATGGTGAGGTTTGTTATTGCTAACATCTAATTTATTATAAGCTTTGATCTTGCTATGGTTTTGATAAAGATTCATCTATAAATCTGTTAGATTTATTAGCATCAATCATTTATATCTAAATATAATTAAAATTTAAGATGTTTATTTTTTTTGATTAGTAAATTTATATATTAACGCTGATACAATAAATTATTAATGTAACTTTTACGATCTTCCTGGTCTAGTTTCAGAGTTTTGTTTATTAATTATATTTTGAAAATATTTTACTAAGCCTCCTACATTTCCTTCTAATAGTTCGCTACTATCCTTAGCTAGTTGTTTGGAACAATTATTAGATCTTTCAACTATTTCTTGCCAACTATTTATTTTAATAGGTTTTTCAGTTGCTTCTAAAGCTGATGCTGCTACATGTAAACTATTGGATAATGGTGTTAATCCCATACTAGTAAATGAACGCACTACACTTTCATCTAATATTTCTTTTACTTCTTGTGCTTTTTGTAAATATTCTTTGTTAGTTCCACATGAATCAATCATTTCTTGATTAATATTTGTACAGTTAACAACTGCCATATAACGTTGAGCAGATGAAGCTACTTCAGTTATCATTTTTTGCGATTCCTCAATAGCTTTTCCTGAATTAGATAAAAATTCACGTAAATTTTCAGATTGTAAAGATTTTTTTATGCTTGTTGTTAATTTTTTGGATGCATTTCCTAAATTTCCTCCAATTCTTTGTTCTCTATTATATGGATTAAGAGTTTTATAATGTTGGGTATTTGTTGATGATAATTCATCAATTACCTTATCTGCTGTGTCAAGAGCATGTTGAGCATTGGCCATAGGTGCTGAACAAGATATTAAAAGATCAGAAGCGTTTTTTAACAGTTTTTCTGCATCTTCTTTGCTTTCATTTTTAAAAAATATATTACTTATTTTATCAGCAATATAACTAGTGGTCTTTTTTAAGGTTGATAATTTATCTTTTAAGGTTCGTAATTTAGGTTTTTCAAAAAATCTCATAATCTTCTCTCTTTTTATTCATCAGATTACATTATATCAGAATTTTGCAATTAATGCAAATATACTCTATATTATATTTTTAATCTCTAATTGAGTCTACTATATCATTAATTTCTACTAACCCATGGCCTGTAGTTATAATTTCTAATTCAGATTCTATATTGTTGATATAAATATAATCACCTTCATCACTTAAAATATCTGCTTTAAGGAATTTCACTTTATTGTCTTTTATGATTTTAATGCCAATATTTCCTTCTGTATCTATTGTTAAGTAGGATGATTTAATCTTATGAGCTGAAATTTTATCTATTGTAAGATATGTTGTTGCAGTCATACCATCTTTAATGATTTTTTCTTTATTATTAATTTCTAATTCTATTTCAAAAGTTTTAGTCTTAGAGTCTGATTGGTTAGAAATATAATTTATTTTTGCTGTTTTCCTAACTGAATTAATAAATTCTATTTCAGCTTTAATGATATTTTTAAGTTTTTCATAAAGTTTTTCAGCTATATAGCTTGTTACAACTATAATATCATCATTTATAAAATTTACTAGATTGCTATTATAAGAGCTTATGATCTCACCTTCTTCAACATATATTTTTTCTATGACACCAGAAAATGGAGCTTTTATTTCTGTATTTTCTAAATTAATTTGGGCAATTTTTAATTCAGCTTCACTTTTACTTAATTCTGCTTTGCTATTATTATATTCTGTTTTTGAGGATAATCCTTTTTTATAAAGTGCTTTTATACTATTAAAGCTTGTTTTTTTGCTGTTAAAATTTGCTTTTGCTTGGTTGTAGCTTGCTTGATATTGTTTTTTATCTAATATAATTATTGTTTCTCCTTCATTTAATATATCTCCTTCTTTTTTAAGAATTGTTTTTATTTTTCCATTTATTTCACTTTTTAAGATGATTTTTTTGTGAGCTTTACTATATCCATATAGTTCTAATGTTTGGGAATAGGGTAATGATTTCGAAAATATAGTTAAAACTTTAAAGTTTTCTTTATTATTAGTTAATTTTTCTACTTTGATTTCTTCTTTATTAAAAATACCAGTTGCAATCCATATTATTGATGTTAATGCGATGATTAAAGCAATTTTATGTGTTTTTTTTATTTTATAATTTCTTGTTTTGTTCATCTAAAATCTTTCTGATAACCAAATTGCAGTTTTTGAGGATTTGGCAATTATATTAGCCATGATTTTGTAAAAAGGGGCTTTTAATGCCTCGTTTTTTAAGGCGATATCTTGATGGTGCATTTCATCTTCTTGGAATTTTTTTATTTTTTTACAAAGATTTATTTGTTCTTTATCTTTGCTGTTTTTCAATTGATTTATTTGTTTTTGATAATGATCTTCAATAATTTCTTCAACTGCGTATGTGCATGCCATAGCTGATTTTTTTCCCATAATTGCAGTTACAGCTCCTAATGCATAACCTGATATATGCCATATGGGAAATAATATGGTTGGTCTGATATTTTCTTTTGCAATTTCTTTATTAAAAAAATCTAAATGCTCTTTCTCTCCATCGAGCATTTCCTGAATTTTAGCTTTTTCATTAGGGTCTTTTGTAAAAGCAATTTGCCCTTCATAGATTCTTTTTGCGCCATATTCACCAGCATGGTTAACTCTTATTATCTTATGAATTATTTCTTTTTTTAGCATATAGAAAATATATTTTGTTAGAAATATTTACGCAAGTAAATTTCTGATTTTATTTTTAGGTTAGATGTTTCTTGAATTTTTGTTAATTTTTACGTAAATATGAATTCTAATCTTGAAGGAGAGGTGGCCGAGTGGTTTAAGGCGCACGCCTGGAAAGCGTGTTGACGTCAACGTCTCGCAGGTTCGAATCCTGTTCTCTCCGCCATTACTCAAGAGTACTATGGAGTACTCACAACTTCCCTCGTTTGACTTAAGAATACTCATCATTACTCACAAATCCTTTACTAATATGACCTCAGAATTTCTAATCAGTTTTTACTTTTTCTAGAACGGAGACTGGATTTTTTAGGAAATACTCAAAATTTCTAATTTGGAATGTTAATATTTTTGAAGAAATTGCCTAGATATAATTGTTAAATTCCTTTACTAACATTGATGTTTTTGGATTTGCTGAAGTGTATCCTAAATGGATAAAGAAATTATTAATTTTTTATTGCTATGTGTATAGTTTGATATTACCTTAACTAAGGAAATGAATAGTTATTTATATTGTAAACCATTTCTATAACTTCTTAAATATTTAACAAAGATTAAAACTAATAAAATGAAATTTATAATCAAAATTCTTCTTCTATCATCACTATTACTTTCTGCCAGTTGTTCTTCAGGATTAAACAATAATCAGAAACGTAAATTAATTGCTGTAAAAAATGAATTTCCCGAATTATATGAAGAAGAAAAAGATCCAGTATTAGCTGTGGCTCTAGGCTTGTTGCCTGGTGGAGGATCTTTTTACACAAGGAGCTACGGAACAGGAGCTGTAAGCTTGCTTTTATGGCCATTATCAGTTCTATGGGATCCTATAAATGGTCTTAATGGTTCTCAAGAGATAAATTATTATGCTACTACTAGGAATTTAAAGAGAGCAAAAAAGAAAGAATTAAAGAAAATAAAATCTGAATATTCAGAAAAGAAGATTTCTGAACAACAATTTAATATTCAAAAAATGGATATTGATGAAAAATATGACTTGGATAACCTATTATAATAGGTTGTTTTTGCAAATCTTGCTGGTTTGTTATGTTATTTAGTAAGCACCTTTTTTTAATAAAATTACAAAAAAAGTTTTATATAAAATCCATAAATTTATTTTTAATGACTTATTACTAATGTAATATCTGTCAAGTTTAGCTCGTTCTTTAAATTTTGAATCACTTCTTCCGCATATTTGCCATAATCCAGTTATGCCTGGGGTGGTTTTAATATAATATAATTACTAATTTCTGGCTTGATACCAAATAAATCAGTGCCAATGTAATATTGAATATAACCATTTAAGGCATAGAAACTTAAAACTATCGTTAAAGATATTAAAATTAACTGATAATTTTTTTATCATGCATAAATAAATATTGGATAGTAAGAGCAATAAGTGGATATTTAACAAAGGGTAGTGCTCTTGAAAAAGTAGCTTCTGGATATTTAGCAAAGAATGAATTTATAATTAAATATAACCATAATATTATCGCAATCTTGAACCAAGATGCTTTAAATATAAAAAAGTCTTTTTTTATAATAATATAAATTAAAGTAGAGAGCGCAATCAAGCTAAGATTAATATTTATAGCTGCTCTGCCAATTACTGCACATAGAGGAATTAGCAAAATTAATAATCTAGAATAGTTATTAAATTTAAAGATTTGTGCAGGATTAATTATATGAATTTCCTTAACTAAAATTTGTGATAATTTTCTAATTCAGATATTTCAATTGAGAATTTAACTTCTAGTTTTTGTTTTGATTCAAGAAAAAAACTAGTAAGTTTTTTGCTAATTTCATTTGCTAAATTATTTTTGAGTTCATCTGATCTGCCCGGCATGATTTTAATTGTAAGATGAATAAAGGCATTTTCTTTATTATTAGCATCTCCTACTAAAAATGATTTATGTTCAATTGCTCTTGTTTTGCATTCTGAAATTTTTGCTGAAATTTCTTGCTCTAATAATTGATGAATTTCAGGGAATAATGATTCTAAATTATTTTTTTCAATTATATTAGAGCTATATTCAAATATTATGTGAGGCATATTGTGATTTTTTGTTAATATTACTTATATTTGATGTGAGTTAAAAATCATGTTATAATTTTATTTTATATTAAAATTATGGCAAAACCAACATTAAAAAGCGCACTAGAAACATTTGGTTATGATGAGTCAAAGATTGAAGCAATAGTGCAAATATTTCATATATTGGGTATTTTTGAAAATAAATTTAATGGTTCTGTTGTAAATGGTAAATTATCAGATCAAGAGTTAGAGAGAAAATTAAATTCAGATTTTGAATCCAGTAATATAAAAGAATTAAAAGAGAAATTCAATAATTTGGGGCAAGTTGCCTTTCAATTTCTGAGGGGTAATGGTGAAAGACAGCAAATGCAAGATATTGCTTGTGATGATGAATTAAAAGGTTTTTTAACTAAATTAAATAATGTTCAGGAAATTAAACCTGATAAAAATGCAGATATTTATGCAGTTTTTGGAGCTAGCCAATCAGGATTAGAATCAAGGCTTAGATTCTTCAAAGAAAATATCTCTGATTTTAAAGATAAAAAGATATATATTTTAACTGGAGATCGAAAATTATGGCCAGTTTATATAGGAGATAATGAAGTTATAAAAAGCAAAAATATACTGGAGAAAATTTAACGCTTAATTTGATTAAGAGTAAGTATCCTTCATGTAATATAACTGAAATAGAAAAGGATATTAATAAAATCTTTGAAGAATATAAAAATAAAGATTTTAATCTTACCTCTATAAGGAAAAGAATTTGTCATGATATTGAAGAGAAATATAAAATAAAATGGCCAAATGAATCAGATTTATCAGATAAATTGGCACGAGAAATGTTTCCAGAGAAGGAAATAATAATTTGTAATGGTGCGAAGGATCTAAAAACTGTAACAAATATTAACAGACCTACTACTGAAACAACTTTAATAGCTTTTAGATATATGACTAGAATGGAGCAGTTATCTGGAGCTAATTTCTGTTTTGTTTCATCTCAGCCACATTGCAAAAGGCAGATTGAAATGGCAAAAACAATAATCGGATCTAATGTCACAGGATGCGAAAGAGCTGCAAGTAATGCAAGACCTAATATGGTTTTAGAGTCTTTATTAGGAGAAATAAATTCATTAACTCAATTAAAATCTATTGAGCAAGATAATGGTTTTTGGCAAATTTATATGGATAGTACAACGAAAATAATTTCAGATTTAACTAGGTAATTATAAAAATTTTATTTTTGATAGATTATTTATTCCAAGGCATTTTCATAAGTAATTTAGCTAAACCACACCAGCCGGTAATAGCTGCATTTAATAATCCCAAAGCCATTATTAAGGGTATTAAAAGAAATATTTCATTTTTAGTAATGTAAAAAAGCGTTAATCCAGTTAAAGATAATAAGCTAATTGATAATTGAACTTGTCTTGAAATTGAGATTATATTTTTATTTTCAATTATGGTAAAATTATTTTCCTTCCATTCGCTTATTCCGCCATTTAAATTATAAATTTCTATATTGGGGTTGTTTCTTAATTTTTCACAGGCAAGTTTGGATCTATTACCAGCTTCACAATGGATAATGATTTTAGTGTTTTTTTGATTAAATAATTTATCTTTTATATTAATTTTATCTAAAGGTATGTTAATTGATTTTTTGATAGAGCATGCTTTATGTTCTATTTTTTCACGTACGTCGATAATTGTAATTTTTTCTTTTTTAATTAATTTTTTTAACTCTTTAGCTGAGATATTTTTTATCTTGGACATTATTTTTTTGTAGTTTGTTATATTTATTTATTGATATAGTTTTATTTTAAATTTTTAATAATTATTTAATAATAAAATAGTAAAAAATATGGATCCAGTTTCACAAGGTGCATTTGGCGTTGCTCTATCACTTTCCTATGCTAAGAGAAAATATTTTAAATATGCTTTGATTATCGGTATTATTGCCGGAATGGCTCCTGATTTAGATATTTTAATTTCTTCAGATGATGATTCTCTTTTAGCTTTGGATTTTCATAGGCATTTTACCCATTCATTATTTTTTGTACCAGTTGGTGCATTTTTAGTTGCTTGTTTTTTTTGGCTTTTATTTTTTAGAAAAAAATTAAAATTTAGATATATCTATTTATTTTCTTTTTTAGGTTACTTAACTCATGGAATATTAGATAGCTTTACTAGCTATGGCACAATTTTATTTTGGCCTATTTCAGATTATCGTGTAACTTTAGGATATATTTCAATTATTGACCCTTTATTTACTATACCTTTAATATTTGCAATAATTTTATCTTATATAAAAAAATCTAAACTTATAATGAAATTGGGCTTAATTATAGCTCTT
>Ga0181585_10005698_pt1 | contig 10751 bp, 8 predicted proteins | sample 071ome_29_FD_132469 | JGI IMG/M metagenome (GOLD analysis project Ga0181585, IMG submission 132469) | Coastal salt marsh microbial communities from the Groves Creek Marsh, Skidaway Island, Georgia - 071407BT metaG (megahit assembly) | ecosystem: Environmental > Aquatic > Marine > Intertidal zone... | reverse complement strand
GAAGCCTTCTAACGTTAATTCTATCTAATGCTGTATTCTCTAACTGTAGTGTTTTTTGACCCCAAACAACGATTCCTTGGCCCGGATACTCTGCAATAGGATTAATATTTGCTTCATATAAGTTATCTAAATTATCTCTGTTTAATCTTACATTAGGAATTTCAACAGTTGATAATGCACCTCTTGTAAAACCTGCAGGAGCTGTCCAAGGATGACCTAGTCTATCGTTAAGAGCAAATGCACCTAAAACTGCAACTGATGGAGGAACTGCTACAAGCGTTTGTCTATCCGGATCTGTAACTGTTACATTCGGAAAATAGCTAGCAGCAAAAGATGTATCTAGTGCTCTATTTTTAAAAGCAGTAACAGTATTTGCAACGTGTGGTTTTTGCACAGAAGAAGTTATAACAGTATTAAACTGATCTCTTTCTTCAATGTCCATAATATACATTGCGTCAAATCTATTTTCAACTTTTTGAATTGCATAGTCTGTAACTGATGCATGTCTTAAACCTGGCGTTGCAAGAAGTTGAATATCTACATCGTCCTTTGACGCCATAATATCAATTGCTTTTCTGTAGGCTGTTACTGTACTATCACTCACACCCGCAGCAGTTGAATCATCCATTTCTCTTTTTGCAGCTTCATTTGTCAAATTAGCTTTGTCAGAATTAAATATATTTAAACCATCAAATCCGCCTTGAGCAAACATAGTAAATTTTGCAAACTTAATATTTGCAGTTTTTCCTAAGTCATCAACATCAAAACCACGAGTCTTGTTTGCATCTGAAATAGCAATATTACCATTTCTTACATAAGATGCACTCAACCATTGATCCGGATCTGCCAAACCATCTGAACCGGTTCTAATAAGAATGTTTTCTAAAGTAAACTTATTGTTGTTAAATCTATCACAGTCTCTAACTGTTCCTGCAACATCAGCTACTCCTGGGTTGTTTCCTTCTGAAAAGTTAGGATAGTCTAATCGATGATTAGGAAAGTGCTTTGCAAAACTTAATAGAGAAATATTTCTGTAAGTATCAGCATTAGGTTCTGCTAAGGATTCTTTTTGGTTTGTTTGTAATCCCCAGTAAAAGCGTGCATCTGATCTTTTTTGAATACCTTGACCAATAGCAATATTTTCTCTATAAGGCACGGCCGGTTGGACTAATCCTTGTGTTGCTGTGCTAACTGCAAAAATACTGTCTGGCTGATTTACTAATAAAGAACCACTTGTTAACAAATGATCAGGCCCTCTAAATCCTAGCGGAAGTGCAGTTGCATCAATGCTTCCTTCTTTTACTTCGTCGGCCACTTCAACCCTAATATATCTTGAATTAACTGGGTGACTTCCTTCAACTACTAATTTTTGACTGGATGCTGCAACATCAAAATTATAATAGATATGCTGATCGCCAATTACTCTTGCAATATATCTGTCAGACGTAGGATCTAAACTTAGCCCAGACCATCTTTCAAGCACGATAGGTTTAGAGTCAGTATCATAAAAGTTTCTTATTTCTAAATCAAAAGTACCGTATTGATTAACTGTAGATGATGATTTTCTGATGTTTAAAATTGAAAACTTGTATTGTGTGGCAGGGCCTTCGCCATCAGACAATAAATGAATTTTAAATAAATTTTTAGGAGACGCACCAAAGTTTTGTGAAATTACAAAAGGTGTTTTCGCATGTGAGTATCTATCAGAAAAATCTTCATAGACAGGTTTGTTTGCAGCGGTTGAGCCTCTTTCAACTGAAGAAGTGAGCAATAATGCTATATTTTCTTTTGTATTATTACTACCTGGAGAGTAAGATCCGGCTGTGATGATACCGCTACCTGTTACTTCTGCATAAGTAGGATGAATATCATACTGCGCATATAGTAAATGTCCTGCTTCTTCAATTTTAAGAGGATCTGTATTTAATACCTGACCATTCCCAAAATAATTTGGACTACGCATATCAAAAGAAGCAGTTACGTGTGTTAACTTACTAGTATCTGAGTTATTATATCCGTTCATTAGAAGAACAAACTCTTGTGTTGACAAATCTAAAGATCCTGTAATTCCACCCTGAGTGCTGTCTGTAGAAATATTTCCTTTTGTAGGTGCTGCTGATGATGGATTTCCACTTGCACTTAAGTGAAGAATAACGCCACTTGGCGCAAGAAGCACACCTCTTAAGATAGGTTTAGCTTTGTTATCTATTTGTATACCGGCATCAGAAAAAATTGTTGACCCGTTTGACTCAGACATAAAGCAACCAAGAAAGTAAACTCTTCCTTCTGCCCCACCAATTGCAGCATATGGATTATGTCCGATATTACCGTTGGCTTGAGTTAATCTTTCACCAGCGGTAAATCCTGCATTTGTAACTTGACCGGTAGTTGTATTTCTTTGCTGACCATTCCCAGCACCTAATACTCTTAAGTAAGTAACAGACTCTGCACTAGACAACCATTGATTGACAGCGATAGGTCCGAATTTTTCACCGTCAGACTTTCCAAAAACAGACGTAAAATCGCTATAATTTGCAAAAGTAATCGGAACAAAAGCTGGGCCCATCAAAGAAGTGCCAATAATACCAGCTGGTACTCCAACAGGTGCAGATCTCGTTGGTTGTGTCAAATCAATTTCTCTTGACTTTATACCAGGTGATTTAAAAGTTGTTTCTCCCATAAATTTTCTCCGTTTATCTTAATTATTCGAAACTTACGCCTGAATTTGTAATAATGAAATCTATTGCAATAAATTCAATGGCACGTGTCGGAACCAACACAATTTTACCGTTTAATCTGTTTTGCTCAACATCTGATTGTGTATTGTTGGAACTATCCATTATTACTTCAAATCTATCAATACCTTGCTGTGCTTGTATTGTTGCTAACTTAGGTGTCACTTCAGCAACAAACCTTGCTCGTGTCTGGGGCGTGTTTTGTTCAAAAATAAGCTTATTAGCAATATTTGCGACTAGTCTTTTAACTTCTAGTAGCATTCTCCTAACATTAACTCTATCTAAGGCTGATTGATCCTGCTGTAAAGTTTTTTGTCCAAATATAACAAATCCACCGTTTGGAAAATTAGCAATAGGATTGATTCTTTCTTCATAAAGAATGTTTCTATCTTCCGAATTTAATCTTACACTTGAGTTAACAACGTTATTTAAAGCTCCTCTGTTAAATCCTGCAGGTGCAAACCAAGGATATGCAACTGAATCATTATACCCTAAAGCCTTAATTGCAGCAATTGATGCAGGCATATTGACGTGCATTCCTAATCTGTCATCATCAAAAATAACATCTGGAAAATAAGCTGCTGCATAATTATTGTCAATTCTTCTTCCGGAAAAAGCATCAACTGTTTCTTGAACGCTAGGTCTTTGAGAACTACCAAATATTCTTGTTGATGCACCATTTGTATCCGGATCAGTGTAAGTAGGAATATCCATAATAAAAATAGCTTTGTTATACTCAGCAGTTTGATCTGCAACGTAGTCTGTTACAAAAGCATCTCTAATTCCAGGTACAGCAACAATATTAACGCTAGTTGCAAAAGGATCTGTCATAATTCTAGCAGCTGTCCTGTACGAATTGATAATATTGTTTGTCTTTCCTGTTCCTTGTGAAGCATCAACATGTAAGTTTTGATGCGTAAAGGTTCCGTTTGATAAATTAGCTTTTCCACCTTCATCAACTGACGATGCTCTATCGTTCATTAGTCTGTTATCTTTATCTAGTATGTTTAAACCGTCCCAGCCTCCATGCATAATATTTGTAAATTTTGCATAGCTAGTAAATCTATTAAAATACTTTTCATTAGTCGCTGCTGCTAGTGTTGCAAATGTAATTCTTTGTCTTGATCCTTCATCATCTAAGATTGTATAGTTTTTAGTTTCTAGTGTTCCGTTTCTTAAATAAGCCACTTCTTTAAAATGCTCATCTGCTGTACCGGTTATTTCGCTAGCGATAGAACCATCAATTGTTGATGTTGTTTCTATTTTATTGAAAAATGCAACTTTTGAAAGCGAAAACTTATTATTATTAAATAGATCTGCTCCTGAACCTGTAACAAGCATGTCTAGTTTCTGAATACCTAAAAACTTTGCGTAGCTAGATACTAGTGGGTTTTTATTTGATGATTGATTCGGTTGTAAAATTGCATCAGATACAGTACCAGTTAGTGGAAGTGTTTCAGTCTTTACACCCCAATAGTATCTATTATCTGCCAGCTCTAAAGCACCAGGCTCACCGGTAAATACAGGTGAAGATGATTTATTAGCAGCTCCTCTAGTAGCTTTAAATCTAAAGGGCAAGGGAGGCAAAATTGAACCAGATAATGACGCACCGGCAACTTGTATCTCTGCCAGTGAAGGGTCTCCAGATCCGGTAACATAAGCCAATCTGTTTCTAACACTACCACCGGCTAGCGTAGTGCTACTATCTGTCAGACTGTCATTTGTTTTAAGTGCAGGAATTCCTCTAAATCCAAAAGGTAAAGCGTTATCAGGAACCAAACCTTTCTCAACATCTGGGTTCATTACTATTCGAACATATTGTGATCTATTTGGACGCTTTCCTTCTACGTTTAGTCTTCTTTCAGATTCAGTTTCTGCATTAAAATTGTAATAGACTTTATAGTCACCAATTTTATTTGCAACATAGTTTTCATCAGTAGGGTCTAATGTACACAAAGGATACTGCTCAAGTATTTTGACATTAGTATCTGTGTCATTATAATCTCTTACAAGTACTGTAAATGTACCAAACTTATTTTTTGCATTCGTAGATCTTTTTAAATTAGATATCGATATCTTTACTCTTTTGTTTCCAACTTCACCATCGTCAAGTGACTCAAAGTGAAATAGATCATATTCTTTTGTCCCGAATGGTTGAGAAATAAAAGATGTTGTTTTAGCTGTAGTATAGCGAGTATCAAGTCTACCGAAACCATCCCTAAAAGATAAAGACGTATCACCGCTAGTACTACTAGTTGCTGACGAACCTGAGATTATTGCAACGGTTCCTTTAGACGCATTGTAAGTTACTCTTGCTAATTCATCTTCAACAGCAAAATCAGCATATAATAAGTGTTGTTCTTCATGAAACTTATCAGGGTTTGTATTTAAAAACTTTCCAATGTAGTGCTTACTGGTAGGATTTAAAGAAGCTGTATAAATTCTTATACCTGGCTTTCCTTCATCATTTCCAAATGTTGAACCTAGTGCACTAGACAACACAAGTTTAAAAGTTCCGTCTGTTTCAAGAGGGGTTGTATTGTATGATGATATTTTTGCTAAATCGTCCAAATTATTAGTAGTAGTAGGATATGCTTGATCATGATCTAAAATTTGTAGTCTCGATCCTGTTGCGTTTAATATCATCGCTCTTATTATTTGTGATGATGTACTAGTATCAAATGAGTCACTATCAGTTAGCAAAGGATAACCGTTAACTTCATATTCATTAACATCGTGGGATGCAACTATAAATTGGACAGATCCTGCATGTCTATTTTCTCCTGTTATTGGGTTGGGTGTTTGGGCGCTAGCTGCTGTTCCTTTAATAATCAATCCGGATCTTGGTACAGTGCCCTTTGTTTCAAAAGCCTGAATATCAGCAGTTGAGTCTGCACCTCCTGCTCCAAGTACTCTAATAAACGTGACTGCAGTCCTATTAGCTAACCATTCCTTAACAGCAAACGGTCCGTATTGATCTTTATTTAATGTTCCAAATTTTCTCTCAAAATCTAAAAATGATCCTAGAGTGACAGGAACAAAAGCAGGTCCTAGCTGAGATGTACCAATTATTCCTGCAGGTACACCTTGAATTTCTTTTGTTCTCTGAGTTAAATCAATTTCTCTTTCGAAAAAACCCGGAGATCTAAATGTTTGTTCTGCCATCAATCTCTCCTAAAATTACAATATATAAGTATCATAACATATCCTAATTATCTTTTTAATTATTCAAATTGACTGTCAATTTTTTTGACAACACGAGAGGAAACTATTGACTCTCCTGTTCTAGAGTTAGTATTTTTAATTCTTAAAAATTCTGATTCCCCTTCATTAGCAAAAGGATTATTTACAAATCTTTCTATCTCCTCATTTGCTTCTCCGCGTTGCACAGTTAACTCATTAATGTTTGTAATATCTGACAATACATGTCTAGTTACAGTTTCTTTATTTGTCTCTGGCTGATAATCTACTTTTACAGGTGAGTTAACTTGATTGTAAGTAAAATCAATAAAAGGAGCAGAAATAAAGCTTCTAGTTTGTGTTGGTAAACCCGGAGTTTTAGTATTAAGTATGTATCCTGGAACTGTCATATCAAAGTTATATTTAATAATTCTATCATCATCTGACATGCTGTCAAAATTATTATTAAAACTTATTGATTCTCCCATGAAAATAACTAATTCATAACCGCCGTCAGTCTTAACAGAAAATTCTGCACCCGGAACCTGTAATTTAGTTAAAAGGTACTCAATCATTTCATTTCCTTGGGTCATATACTGACACCAAAAAGTAATATCATATTTAAGTGCAACAAAGTACGGGTAAGGAACTTGAATAATTTCATAAATATTTGTATCTATTTGAGGCTTAAGATTAATTTGTGCACCTGGCGAAAAAGCATATCCTGTATTTTTTCTTCTTGATGTTGTATGTCCTTCTTTTGCAATTAACTCATTTGCAACATCAACAAAGTTATTTTTTGCCTTGACGTTATCTTGATTTTTAAGCCCTTGTTTATTAATTAAATTTTGAAAAGATCGATCTTTGTCGCTTAATCTTCTTTTGATCGTGTAATTTGGTTGTGCTCTAAAAGATATTGCTGTTCCTTTACCCGATTGTCCCGGGCTAGTATCGATACCTTGGCGAACAATCGATATTAAAGGTAAGATATTTGCATTATTTTTGTCTCTTAGCGGCTTTTTTCTACGGGTCAAAGCAAATCTTTCACCGGTTGAAAATATGACAGGTACACTTCTTACTTCGCCCTTAGAAGATATTTCAAATTGCAACTCTTTGTCAAAAAGGTTGAAAACAGCTCTGTCTATATCCTCTAAACCAATTGAAGGTAACTCAAAATCATCTGGTACGTTGTCGCCGTCAAAGTTTTTAATTAAAACTCTTTTTTGTGGTATGCTTTTCTTAGTCATAATTATTCATCATCATAAAACGAAGATCCGACATTTGTACTGTCTCCTTTTGATGATACCTCCTTCGGCCCTGTAATCGGTGTATCTAAGACACCGTTTTTCTGAAGATCTCTTACATCTCCTGTTGCACCCAGCTTGTTATTTTTAAAACCTCGTTGTTGCACAAACGTTTCTTGAACAGCATCATCATCAGTATAAGTTTCACTAGTAGGTCCAAAAACTTTTGAAAGAAAAAGATCTTTTCTTGACTGTCGCCCTGAAATTGTTATAAATCTTTCATGTTCAATTTGACCCATGATAATATCTGTACTTGGCGCTTTAGTAATTTCATAAAATACTGATCCATAAGAAATAAAATCACCTTCAAGTATTTCAATGCCTTTATCTAATAGATCTCTTGCCTGTATATACACTTCAATTGTAAATACTTTTTCGGATCCAAATCGATCAGTGACAACTTGTTGACCGCTATATTTTACTAAACAGTCTAATTCAATAGGTGTGTCAAAGACTTTATCTTGACTTTCTTCGTAAACGTCATGAACCTTTGATTTAAATTCTGAAATTTGAAACAAATATATCTTTTGACCAATTACATCTTTTATCACTTCTTTTGCAATGTCATTAATAAAGTTAATTTCTCTTGGTGTTATAAAAAGTCTTGGCATTGCATTATCCTATTGTTATTGCTTTTCCGTTAGGAATTGGTATGTATTTAAGTTGTTTTTGAATTAATTCTGATCTTGCTGATTGAACTTCCATAAGTTTATCATAAGTCATAGAGTCTAACATTTCTCTTAACTTCTCTTTTAGACTGTCACGATCAGTCCTACCATTACTTATCATATCTGAAGAGTTGAGAGAAACATCAGAATTAGGTATGGGGATGCTTCCAAACTTACCCCTAATATAACCTAGTTGCTCCATTGAAATAGCTAGAGTGTAACTTCTGATCCACTGGCGTCCTATACTGTTAATACGATTGTACTTGACATTTCCAAACGGTAGATTACTCATATTAGAAACGCCATGAATAGTATTGTCTTGATAAGAAGGAGATAAAGGATCAGGATATTGGCGTATTCTTAAAAATAATTTTGACTCAGTTGTCGGTATCGGGTAAATTCTAAAATTATTTCCTGATATCTTATAAGAAAAGTTAGACCGTCTTACACGATTAGACATGTCTAACTGACCACCTCTAAGTATATCTTCATATACAGGTAAGATATAAAATACAGTTTCAGGTGTAAATGATTCAAAACTAAACTCATTGTTTAGATAGTTGATTGCACTTGTTGTGTCAAAAAACCTATAAGCAGCTTGAGGATTGTAATGAAAGACTTCATCAATTCTTATCTTTCCTCTCGTGTTATCAAATAACCCACCATTTGCACCGCTAAGTTCTGTATATATGTCGTAGTCTTGCCTACCTATTTCTAATTGTATTGACCCTGACAATGTATTATAAGAGCCTCCAATTCCAGCTTCCATAGCATAAGGCTCAGCAAATCGACCTAAAAATTCTAGGTTTTCTCTAATATATTTTTCTTCACTTCCGCTCATACTCCCAGTGGCATAACCTAGGAAGTTTACCAATTGAGATTTTGCTTGATATTGATTTAATATTGAACTGTATTCTAAGGTTGCTTCTTCGAAGTTACCCCAGATTTGTTTTTTAGTAAGCTCAACTGAAAGAATATCATCACCTAGTTTGCGCTTAACAAAAGTAACGATGTTATCAGCATCAGAAATAAATTCTGTTTCGCTATCATATATTCCAAAAGGAGTCGGACTAGATGTATTTTCAAAATTTGCCACGCTTTTACCTCATATCTTTATTTATAATTAGGCTAAAAACTCAACAAATACTTTAAATTATTAGTTTGACTTTAAAAGCCCATTCTTTGACATGCCATGGAAACTCTTTGAACACAATAATCAGCATATTGTGGGCACCCATAGTCTTCGCACATTTCTTGACACATCATTTGTACACGTGACATGTCACATCTGCCTGCATGAATGCAGCTCATAATGCATCTTTGAATGATCTCAGCTGTGTATTCATATTCCATAGAGCCTTCCGGTGGAGCACCACCTGCTGGCATATGACCCATGCCCATTTCAGATAAAATATTTTTTGCCTCAGCAATAATCATTCTTCTTAATCTGTTTCTATTTAAATTGTGTTTCATAAATACGCCTCTTTATAGTTTATATATCTTTTATTTTTTGTATTTTCTATTAGATTTAAGTAGATCTTCTTCATGCCCAGCAATACCATGTGATTCATGCGCTTCGCCTAAATCATCGCTGTCTTTTACTTTTTCGAGTAAAATAGCAGGAATATCTGTTTCTATTCCGCTACTAGGCCATTCTACATCGTAAATAGCAACATGACCTCTTTCATCTAGACTATGCCACAAAACTTTACCTACTTCGCTAATAGCGGAATCCTTCCGCTTGACATGTGTCAGTCACGTATGTCCTATAATGTCGTTAGCAGCTTTATCTCTGTTGATTACATGATCTAGACCATATGTAAAGCCTTGCTCTTTGCTGGCATACGACATTCTAGCTAACTCTTCAAATATAATTCTTCTGATCTGATTTTTATTTAATTTCATTTTTTTATAAATTTTTTAAAATAACTAATACAATCTTTTATCTGTTCAAATAGAATAATTGTATTAAAATAGATTAAAAAGAGAATCAAGACAATTTCAAATAATCCAATCTTAATTCTCTTTTTAGCCATATTTTAATTTTAGATATATCTGGCAATCTTAGGATTAAACTTTATTAATCCTGCTCTAAGTGCTTTATCCTGAGCAACGACTGCTTTTTGCGGATGATCATGTTTTTCTAATTTGACCGCTAAGCTCTCGACTAACTTTTTAAGCTCAGAAATTTCTTTTAACAATTTTTTATTTTCATCTTTGAGTAAAGCAACTTCTTTTTCAACCAAATTAGCTTTAGAAGCAACTGATGTTTTTTTAACCTGTGGCATTTTTTCTCCTTTATATAATTATAGTAAAATGTCTTAAATAAGTATAAACAAGAACAGTAAAGTTAACAAAAATTTGGAGAACTCATGAAACCTATAATCATTAAATCTGATAAAATCACAAAAGCACTCTCTATATTTATTTCAGTCGGTGCTATTACTCTTTTTCCCTTTATTATCGTGAGATCTGATTATGACAACCCAATCACAATAAACCACGAAAAAATACACATAGAACAGCAACGTGAACTATTTGTGATCTTTTTCTATGCTCTATATGTTTGCTATTGGATGAAGGGTAAAGTTCAAGGAATGTCAAACGATGATGCTTATTTCAATATTCCGTTTGAAAAAGAAGCTTATGGTAATCACTACAACAAAGACTACTTAAAAACAAGAGAAAAACACGCTTGGAAGAAATACCTTAGTTAAGTTAGTTTTTGGATCGACTGTTTTGAAATGCTTTGATTTCTTCTGGCGTAGGAGTGTTATCATAAGCGTTTCTAAAACCTGAGTATCTTTTATTTTGCATCCGATCTTCACCAATACTAAAATCCAAAGCTTTGGATGTGAGTTCTT
>Ga0181585_10005678_pt1 | contig 10773 bp, 17 predicted proteins | sample 071ome_29_FD_132469 | JGI IMG/M metagenome (GOLD analysis project Ga0181585, IMG submission 132469) | Coastal salt marsh microbial communities from the Groves Creek Marsh, Skidaway Island, Georgia - 071407BT metaG (megahit assembly) | ecosystem: Environmental > Aquatic > Marine > Intertidal... | reverse complement strand
GCTAGAGCAAGTTTTTGATCTTGTCTATCACGTTTTAATGCCAATGTTGAAATACCGTTTGCCGCCATATACTATTACTTATATTTTTCTCCAACCCAATGCTTCAGCATTTTTTAAACTTTGGATTGCTATTGTTGAATCTGAAGCAAATAAACCATTCCGCCATCTAAAACGCACTTCTACAGAAGCAAAGTTTTTTGTGTCTTTGTTTTCAGGTTTAGAAAAATATGCTAAAAAATTAATTCCTGTTTCTTGTCTTTTTGCTGTTAAAGGCTGTGTGCTGGAAACTAAATCTCCTACTTCGTCTGCTGTAGGTACTTCATAAATTCCTTTTGGTGAAGCATAAAAATATGGCTTGTCGCCCATCTGTAAAAGACCTTTTGTTTTAGATTGATCTTGTAGTACTGATTCCATTTTCTTTTCTATCAATCCCATAACAGCCTGTTTAAATGGCATCATGTAAGGATCTTTTTGTTTTGCTCCATCTTGTACATACCAGTCACCAAACACTCGATGTTGAGGTAAATTTATTCCTGCGTTCTTTAAAATATCTCCTTCGCTTATGTTTTGTAATAAAGGTCCTATCTTTTGTCCTTTACCTTGTAAATTGAAAGTATTGTTCTCTGAATTAAATTGTAAAAAGTCTCTTTCATTTTTTACAAAGAAAGGTTGGTCTGGTTTTTGTTTAGCCAAATTGATTACAGCCTTCATACAATTTTCCATCCACTGCTTGTATTGTTCTGAAGACAAATTAGCAATTTTATCTCCTTTGCCTTCCAATCCGAAATCTCTCATACCAGGACTTTTCAAAGTTATACCACCTTTATCTTTAATTGAAATTCCACCGTGTTTAGAATTTTCAAACAAAATATCAACTGGACCTAAACCTTGATTTTCTCCTGCTATCCATCCATATCTTGATGGCTCTTCCCATACTTGAGATATTGCTGGTAATAATTTATTTTGTGCCCAAGTGTACCATGCTTTCAAACTGTTAGGGTTTGCTTCGATATGACGTGTTACGTGTGTTTTAATATCTTCTTGAATTTTTGACAAATTCATTACTTTGTCTTCGTTAATATATTCGCCAACATTATTCAAATCGACTTCATCGATAGGCGCCTTCAACACTCCTGGCATTCCCATAAATGATCCTAGTTCGCTGAGATACCTTACAGCATCTGATTTGCCACCTTCAGCCAATGGCTTCATAACTTTGATCAGTTCATTTTCAGTTAATAATTTGAATTCTCTATAACGCATAGCAATATTTATCGGATGGATAAATATACATTTAGTATGCGATCCGGCAGTAAAACTAAAAAAACAATCAGACACACCCTAGACGGCGGCGATGCCTTTCAAGTTGTAGAACTAGTCAAGTTCATGGAAGATGCTTTAAAACACTCTAGACAACGTTATCAGATCAGAATAGAGATTGAAAGTTGGGATCATCGTGCTTGTAGAAATTTTGAGAAAGACATACTGGGTGAACCGCATTGGAAACCGTTAAATTTCCGATACAGTAAACCCAGTAGAAGTTTTTTGTTTACTAGAAAGTAACTACCAGTTATTTGTAGATTTTATAGATTTGTGTGCCAACACTTTGCCTTTGTTTGGGCCGTGTTTTACCACATATCCACTTGTACCGTTTGCATTTATGTCGACTTCGCTTCTAGAAGAGAACATTGCTTTGGCTTTTTTAAGCAAAGCACTCTGCTCAGAACGTTTTCTAAATAAATGAGTGAATCTGTCTATCATATCACCCTCCTTGTTAAAGTTAGGTGCGTTCCTTCGGTAATACCTACTTCCGGGCCTGATGCCTGAACGTATATGTATTTAGCATACGTGGTATGCGTTTAACACATAATGATTATTTTTCGTGTTCTAATCGTAATTTTTTGTTTTTGGGGATCCAATCCAGTGGAGGATCATCATAATCTTCTGGCCCAATCTTGTGCCACATGGTTTGAAACATATCTTCAGCATCATGACCTTCTTCCATGTCACCAAAATGTTCCATTATTTTTTCACACGCCTTCATACACTTTTCTTTGTTGTATTCTATTTTGCGTTGATAATCCCAATACTCAGGCATGTCTTTATACTGTGCTTCTGTAATCATATCATTATTTAATAGCATCGGGATCGCCATTATCTACTGTGTGTTTAACAAGATTGTTGGGTTTGTCTATTGGCAGTCCACCTCTATCAAACCATCTGCCGTCAGCAGTTTCATATACATGGCTGAAGAAGTTGTTACCGTCTATGCCTTTAACTGTGATTCGTTTCTTTTCAATTTTACCAGAATAGACTGTGCCGTCTTTGTTCACCAATCTATCTTTGCCAGTGATCCCACCGTACAGTCTATCTCTGTATAATTCTTTTCCGTTTTCGTCCCAATCATAAAAATTAGAAAAAGGCACCTGAGCATACAAGGATTGTGGTTCCTTATCGGTCTCTTTTTCTGTAATGGACTTTAATTTGTCTAATAATTGCTGTGTTTTTTCACTCATTTAATTCAGTATAACACATATAAATTTGATTGTCAAGCAGTAGAATTATAGTACCATTTAATAAATACATCAAACAAGGAGAACAGATGCCTAAAGAAAGAATATTTAAATTTATAGATAAAACTGCTCCAGAAGAAGAGCAAGTTAAAGAAATCACTGCTATGAGTTTCAAAAAAGCAGTTAAAAGTTTCCAAGGTGGAACCAAAGCAGAACAAGTTGAAGTAGAATGGACATCTAAAAAAGGTGAAGAATTCTGCATCACACAAAAGTTGCCAATAGGTAGAAAAATTAGACAAGCGGCAATTACAGAAAAGAAAAGAGCGGCTCTAAAAGCGGCTAGAGAAAGGATGAGTAGATAATGGCAAAACTGGCAAAAAATTATGTGGCTCATGAGCGTACACCTAAAAAAACAAGTCAAGCATCAAAAAAGAACAAATGTAAATTGAGTTCGATGAATAAGTCAAAGAAACGAAGTTTAAAATTTAAAGTAGGACAAGGTAGATAACAATGGGTGGCGTAAAAGCACGAGGTATCATAACAAATCACGGCACAAGGTATCACAACGAAAGAGAAATTATCCCTTGCAGATTTATTGGTTCAAATGGTGGCAAAGGCATCATGGTTGCTCAATATAAAGATACTAGAGATTTAGTTGTAGACGAAAAAGGCAATCCTATTGCTTGGTCTAGAGCATAATTCAAATGATAAAAATTGGCACCAGAGGTTCCCCTCTCGCCATTAGACAAGCAGACGGAGCCGCGTCAGGTTTAGTTCAACCTTACGAACTGATTCAAATAAAAAGTCAAGGTGATATAGATCAAACAACTCCTATTCATGAAATGGGTGGCAAACATATTTTTTGTTCTGCTATAGAAGACAAATTACTTTCAGGTGAAATAGATTGTGCTATACACAGTGCGAAAGATGTTGGTATAGAAATTGCTGACGGCACAGAAATATTAGGTTGTGTATGGGATCGCGGAGATAGACGCGATGTATTAATTGGTCCTTTCGAAAACTTTGATTCTATTCCTAGCGGATACAGAATAGGAACAAGTGCTCCGCGTAGAGCAAAAATGTTATCAGACCAAAGACCTGATTTACGTTTCTTACCTATTCGAGGAAATATTCAAACAAGAATAGATTTAATTTCTAAACAAGAAGTAGATGGAATCATAATGGCAAAGTGTGCTCTAGATAGATTAAACATTCAAGTTCAACACGCTGTGATGCCCGAAGAAGAATTATTGCCTGCGGCAGGACAAGGCAAAGTTGTTGTACAAATTAGAAGTGATAATATTAAAATGAAAGACATATGGAATCCTCAAATATTAGAATGGCCAACAATAGAATTAATTGCTGAACGTTATGTGTTAGAATTAGTAAATGGAAATTGTCAAACAGCAATAGGTGTTACCGCAGATGCTAGACCTGAAAAAGGAATGATGCAGATACGTTGTTCCTATCATGACGGAACTAAGGCACATCATATTCAAGAAATCGGCGAACTTGCCGAATGGAAAATGTTAGCACAAAAAGTTGTACATGGATTTATGCCACAATAAATGTTGGAATAGTAGCAGATAAAATTCACAAAAACTTATGTAAATAATAAAGAACAAAACAAAATGTTTTGTTTATTAAGGCAAACTAAAAAACACAAACAAGGGAGAAAAGGCTATGGAAAAAGTCAAACAAATAATCACATTCGTGATTACTTCAATTAAAAATTTTTTTACAAGGATATACAACAGATTAGAAAAATTTGTTGAAAAAGCCGTAAAAAGTTTTGAAAATTAATTGATTTAAATCAAACAGCAACCAGCCTTAAAATTCTAGCCAGGTATTAATTGTGTACTTCGGTCCAGATAAAGGCTGGTTGCCTCTATGTGTATGAGTATAGTTTCCAGGAAAAATTAACAGAGTTCCTGCTTCTGCTTTGAGTCTTCTAGGATAATATAAAAATTCTGTTTCACCACCATCTTCTACATCATTTAAAAATACTTGTATGACCATAAAACGTGTTGTGTCTGATCTACTACTTTGTTCCCAATGCCAAACATGATAACCTTCGCCTGGTGCAGTTCTTTGTATTTTCATTTCATACACCATCTGCGGTGCGCCTTCAGTTTGTAGAGATGAAAATTGATGTCTATAAATTCCGTTGTAACATGCCCAAAATGTATCTAAAAATTTATCTTGTACTCCAGGAACTCCAACAATGCTTAACAAGTTTTCACCTTGCGAATATAATCTAGATGTGTTAAAGTTTTGTGTGTCTTTTAAGTGTCTTGGTGCTCCAGATATTTCTTGAATGGATCTACCAAAACCCATCTTAGTCATTTCATCAAAATATTTGATTGCGTGGTCACACCACTCTTTGGTATATGCTTTTTTAAACACACCCACAAAGTCTTTTATTTCAACTTCCATTTCTGGATTGAAAGGAGGTTCATTACCATCCTGCCATTGTTTTAGATTGACTGTTTTGTTTTGAATTTCGTTTGACATACAATTAATTATGTCTATGTCAATATTCATAAGCATACTTTGGCATATAGAATGCCCTGAATATTTGCCTTTTAAAGCGTCATACACGTCGTTGTACGGGCCATGATTACCTTTCATATATGTGTGTCTATCAGCACCAAAACCACACCTACAACACACAAATTCAGCAGTCTATAAATATTTTCACACATGAACTTTAACATATATCATAGGTATATCCAACTACCATTTACAATGAGCAAACCCAAATGTTTTGCCAAAAGTCTTGAGAATGATTTCATCACTTATGTCAACAGTGACGAACTGCCAGACGAATTATTCAAATGGCTCGCACAATACAATTTAAAAATTTCGAATGTCATAGAAGGTTTTTATACCAAACCCAACGGCGGAGCAATTCCAATTCATAATGATACTGTTATTCCTCCAGGTCAACGAGATGCCTGTAAATTAAATTTTACCTGGGGTCCTGACACTAGCACCACAAGATGGTACAAGTTGAAAGAAGATAAAAAATATATCGAAGTGAATCATGATGAAACAGAAATAAACAAAAGTTTTGAACAAGCAGGCATTGAGCCTGATATAGATTGTTACAAGTGTTACAGTGCTGAAGAAAATGATATTGAATTAGTACATGAAGCAGTGATCAACAAACCCAGTCTAATGAACGTGGGACAATTACACAACACACACAATCCAGATCCTACACAAGATAGATGGACACTGTCATTGACTTTGTTGAAATTACCAGGAGATCATTTGAGTTTTGAAGAAGCATTGTTAAAATTCAAAGACAGTATTGAATATGAATAAAATTTTTACACTGCGTTGTCCTAAAGAAAACGACAGGCAATATTTTAGTTTAGAGAAACATCGGTATAAAAATAATCTTACTGTGATGATCAATGATGAAGTTGTGTTTGAAAATATAAATGATGCAGAAGAAAATTTACCTATAGTGATGAACGAACAAATATTATTTGATTCCAACAGTGTGAACACAGTTGATTTAATTTATAATATTTCTTTTGGCGATGTTAAAGAAAAAACTGATGTTAGTTTTGTATTTGACAGCAACAGTTCAATATGCACAACTTATTTCAATAGAAAAAATTTTGTAGAAGGCAGTGAAAAATTATCTAACGAATATCTTATAAAACTTAAAATTAACAATCAGACTCATGCATTTGACAAAACATTTCATGAAGGGGAAACAAAAAATATATCAGTGCAGACATATGTTGATATGGATCTACCCATCACGGTGAGTTTAGAATCAAAAAAACAATTTCTGGATTCTGACGACATCACATACGATCAATTGGAGTTTGAAATACAATAATTAAGAATATGAAATCATTGAAAGGACTTATACCAGGCGTACAACGATTAACCAATGTTGCGAAACCGCATTGGCAATATGGCTACCTTGAGGACGAAAACAAAGTGATTGATCCATTGTTACACTATGGCTGTTTCACATTGGGTTTTGATAGACACGATATATTGGATTATGTGTATGACAATATAAAAGTCAAACCAGAAATAGCAGAAAGCATAGTGAAGAATGAAGAACTGTATCTCAACGAACCCAGTTATCAATTGTCTGACACACTGTATCATATGACAGGATACAAAAGTATTTTTGCTCTTAGTGGTAGTGATGCCAACGAAGGTGCTGTGAAACTTGCCAGTGCTTATCAAAAACTGATTGGTCAAACACAACGCACAAAAATTGTGTGTTTTGAAAACAGTTATCATGGATCTACATTTTTGAATTACAACATGGGAGACAGTTTATTCAATGATCCTTTTTACACGCTCAAACCATATGACCAAGTGATTCGATTGAAAAGAGATTTCGATATCAATCAAACCGATTGGAGTCAAGTGATGTGTGTGATGTTGGAAACTTGTTCGTATGGACAACAGTTGAGACCCAACACACAAGAATTCTGGAACAAAATTAAACAGATACAACAGCAAGGAGTTGTTGTGATAGTGGACGATATTTTTATAGGTGGAGGCAAAACAGGCAGTTTTGTTGGATGGCAACAGACGCCAATCGAACCTGACATATTCACTATGGGCAAAGCAATCACAGGAGGATTTTTTCCTCTCAGTGTCACCATGTACAACAAAAAAATTGATCAAGTGTTGCCGGAAGATTTTGATTGGGAACATGGATTCACATACAATTACAGTTTGCCTGGTGTGTTGAGTTGTATTAAATATATTGACATACTGCATCAAGAACAGTTGATGTCACAACATGAACAAATTGTGGCAACAGCAAAATCAATGTTTGAAGAAGCAGGCTACAACATCATAGGACAGTTTGGCACACTGTTTGATTTGCTGAGGGAGGATGATCACAAATTTTTCATTGTGCCCATCAATGCCTCATATGAATATTTTGAAGTTTTAAGGAAACAGATCAAATGATTATAAAAGACAATTTTTTAACAGCAGAAGAATTCAGCAAAGTGAATCAAATGATCGAAGCAGATATCACTCAGCACAATGGACGTTTTGAAAGATATGATGATGAAATGGATCATCATGAAACAGATGATTGTAATCTGTTCTATCTCAACAAAGAAATAAAAGATTTCTTTTTTGGCTTGTTGGTTGAAAAAGGTTATTTTACAAAAGAACTGCTCACGGGACACGATCAAACACTGCGATACCACGAAATGAAATATCCTTATGTGAGTACTTGGCACAAGGACAGATTCCTTGATTGGGACAAAGATGAAATAGATTTCATGGGTGTGACATTTTTCCTAAATGAAACATGGGACTTTAAGGATGGAGGATTGTTCTTGTTCCGCAAAGATGGCGCAGACAGAGGAGAGTATGTTGAACCTCTCTGCAACAGAATCATAATCAACAACGAAGATCTCTATCATGCTGTGACCAAGATTGTGACACCTGATGTCAAAAGACGCAGTCTACAGGCTTTCATGCACGTGAAATATTTGAACATATGATATACACAGAATACGATCCGTTAGAGACAGTGATAGTGGGAGACACATACACTCCTGACCAAGTGAATAATCTGTTGGACAAGTACAATGATCACACACCGTTCAATAAGATACTGGAAGAAACCAAACAGGATTTGGATCAGTTGGCTGACTTCTTAAAGCAAGGCAACATTGAAGTGATGAGACCAGATGTGTACAAATACTATGAGCCAATCACCATGCCACAGTTTGACATACAGGTTCCTATAGCACCTGTTGTGCCGAGAGATGCCATGCTGGTAATGGGCAACACTGTGATACAAACCTACACCAGTTACACAGATAGATACTTTGACTCTGTGAGTTATTACAAAATATTTGAACAGTTGTTTCAACAAGGTCATCGTTGGATTAGCCAACCAGCACCCATGTTGATGAACTTGAATAACAAAGATGATTGGTTTGTGAACGACAAAACCTACAAAGAAAAGTTGATGGACAGAGTGTTATGGCACACTGCCACAATGTACAAGGCAGGCGATGCCATCATTGTTAATCACGAAGGTCCAGGTTCACCCTCAGGTTTAGAATGGTGTAAAAGAGAGTTGAATGACTATAAATTTGTCAACAACACCGCCACACGTTGTAAAGGCTTTGGTCACATTGACCATGGCTTCATCATGATAGATGACGACACAGTGATACACGCAGGCATGGAATGGGTTCCAGAATGCTTACACAACAAACAATTGATAGATGTCAGCGACTGTTTGCCTGAATTAAAAATGGACAGATATGTACAAGATTACGCGGAAGCCAAAAATCGAATGGACATTGACTGGATAGACAAGTACTTGGAGAACTGGAGAGGTTACAGTCAAGAAGTATGTTTTGATCTTAACGTGTTGATCATAGATAGAAACAACATTGTGTTTGCTAGACACATACCCAAACTGTTTGCCAAACTGAAGTCCTTACACATAGACTGCCACGTTGTGCCACAAAGACACTATTTGTTTTGGGACGGTGGAATACATTGTAGCACACTAGACGTCAAACGTAAAGGCGCCAAAAGAAAAATCATAGATTAAAATTGCTTACCGATTTCGCTGTGCTTACCGCTACGCGGAGTTGAAATTTCTGCTTTACCGCTTCGCGGAATTTTTGCTGTCCGCCAGCCATTGCTGGAATGAAAGCAGTTCCACATCTTGACATTCCACATAGTCTGAATTATTATGATGTTTGATTTTGCCTCTACCCACAATAACATCTCCATCTTTGTGACTGAACGGTTTCTTAACTGTGATGTCTATGTATTCTCCAGGACCTATTCCTAGTGTGACAAATGTTACATACTTGCCATTTTTGCCTTTGAAAACTCTACCATTGGCAATAACTCCGGCAAACTGAACATAATCTAGATACTGTTGTTGTACATGACATTTAGGAATAAATCCTCTTCTCCACCAACCAGGTTCATTATCTATGCCCCAACGTTCTGCTTCTGTGTTGTACACCCAACGTCTGTATGAACCTTCACAATGTTTCAAACAAGCCTCCCAAAACTTTTTAGGATTGTGTGCTTTCTGATATGCCAGTGCCCAAATCAATCTGCCCAAGTTGACCGCATGGGCTCTACATAATCCAAAACCAGACAGTGTCATCAGTGTATTGATTGCTTCTTGTTTGCGTGGATGATTACCTAACTTATCTACAAATTCTATAATTTTTTCATCGTTCTTTTTAGCAAATGCTCTGCGATACATATCTGCTTCATACATATCTATACCTATAATCTCAGAAATAATTTCAATAGCATCATCTTCAAACACAATAGAATCTTGTACACCTTCTTTGGTCCAGTCATTGAACATGGATGCTTTTTGTCTACCTGTCATTGCTACCGGTCGTATCATTGCTGTTGCGAACACACAGTCATATACACTTTTAGGTTGTATTGCTCTAAACAATCTACGCATTGCTGGAGACTCTCCTTGTGTTACTCCTAGCACATCTCCTCTGCTCAATAAATTTGAAGTTGCTTCGTCTTCCATAGGATAGTCTGTTAAGTTCATATCAGGATCTATTTCTAACAGTTGACTCAATCCTCTATTAGCAAGTATGTCAACTTTCAAATGTTCTAAGTCTTCAACTTCATATTTGTCCAGCAGTATTTGATTGTCAGCAGAAATTAAACTTTTAGGTAACTGTCTATCAAACATTATGATTCCACCGCAGTGTTTAGATATACATCTTTTCTTGCCTAACAGTTTTTGTTCTATACGTTTTGCTTCAACAGGATCGATATCGTAATCTTCGTATTTGAATTTGCGTGGCAGTTTGCCTTTTGCACCTAAACGCTTTGCCGCTTCACGTTTTGCTGACTTGGGTTGATATTTTACATAGTTGGATATTCTTGCTGTTTTGCCAGGCCACTTTTTAAAGATGCGGTTCATAACTTCTGCTTGTTTGTGATGTTCAAAGTCTATGTCAACATCAGGTAAATCATCACGCAGTGGATTCATAAAACGTGCTACAGGTATGTTCCATTTAACTGGATCAACATCTGTGATACCCAACAGATAACACACAAGACTGGATCCTGCGGAACCTCTTGTCATGTGTTTTAGATCTGATGTGATGTCTAAGATGTCACAAATTTTTAAGAAATATTCTGTGAATCTTTGTTTAAGAATTAATTCGAATTCTTCTGCAAGTCTTTGTTGGTACACTTCACCGTTGGGCATTTGCCTTTTAAAACGTTCAGTGAG
>Ga0181585_10005677_pt1 | contig 10774 bp, 9 predicted proteins | sample 071ome_29_FD_132469 | JGI IMG/M metagenome (GOLD analysis project Ga0181585, IMG submission 132469) | Coastal salt marsh microbial communities from the Groves Creek Marsh, Skidaway Island, Georgia - 071407BT metaG (megahit assembly) | ecosystem: Environmental > Aquatic > Marine > Intertidal zone... | reverse complement strand
GTTGCCATGCTTGTCTTTTTGCAAGTAATGTTTGGCAGTAAGGAGGGTTTTGACTGTTTTTTCGCTGTTACGGATGCAACGGCATAACCGTATAGTGCGGTTTTTCGATAGCGCACTTCTACAAAGACCAGGGTTTGCCTGTTCATGGCAATGAGATCAACTTCCCCTAAGCGGCAATGATAATTACAGGCCAGGGTTGTCAGCTCGCGCCTGGCAAGATAGCGCCTAGTTTTTTTATAGTAAGCGCCGCTGCCTGGGCTGTGTTTTCTTCGAATGAAGTCGCACATTCTGGAAATCATGGTCGCTTTCTTGGCCGCATGTTGCTTAAGGCTAGGGCAGAGCTGCATCCAGTTGAGCAAGGCCGTCAGTAACCCTCGCCCAGGTAAGTTTCCGAATAATGTTATTGTTATCGGTGAGCCGCAGCAGGCCCGTAGCGCCAAAAATCTGGCTATCAGGAACGGTCTGCAGTTGTTTCAGTCTTGGATACAGCCTGAAGGCATCTATACCAAAAGCCTGCAGACGCAGAGTCAGTGCATTGTTCTGTGGAAAGAGCTGAGTGGCCTTGGCTTTTAAATCATCCTCAAAGCTCAGCAGCCAGGGACTGTCCCCAAAAACGACACCGTTAAGGTCATTATCGACCAGCGGCCTTGGCAGGCCGGAATAGATATCCTGACTGCCATAAACAGGAATGTCACCAGCGTAGAGGTAGGCAAGGGTCGGATTAATTTGTCGGGCAGGCCCCGGCTCAGCGATTAGGAAGATCATGTCTATATCCTGGCGGCGACGCTGGGTGAAAACCAGCTCCTCGCCGATCAGGTTACTGACCGCCTCCATTCGTGTTTGACTGTCATTAATGTCCAGCAGTCTTGATACAACACCGGTGTAATTCTCCCTGAAAGCTTCCTCCGCGACGATATTTCCGCCCAGTGCCAACCAGTGTGCCTTGAAGCTTTGCTTCTTCCTTTCGTAGAAATCATCCAACGTGATAGCAGGGCTAAGAATAGCGGCATAGCGATGTCCGTCCTGCCATGCCCGCTCGGCAATCTGAATGGCTTCGTTTTCTGGAGACAGTGCAAACAGGAAGAGGTTGTCAGAAAGAGGCCTTGAGCCTTCAATATTATTAAGTGCTAGGGTGGGTACCGGCAGTCCGCGTTCCTTATGAAGCATTTCAACGTTTTCTTTTAGAAGTGGCCCTATAACCATTTCTGCACCTTCAGCCACGGCCCGGTTATAGACACTGAGGATACTGTCTGTTCCTGACGTCTCATAAACACGGATAAGTGGGACCTTCCCGCCAATCTGCATCACGTCGAAGTAAGCGCTCATGAAACCATCACGGATCACGATGCCAGGCTGCGAGTCTACCGGCAGTAAAAGAGCAATGGTCTGGGGACGCTCCGCAGCCATGGTCTCAACCAGTTTGAGTGCCTGAGGCATATAAACCAAGGCAGGATGTCTTGTCCAGCTGGACTGCCAGCGTTCCAGCTCAACAAGCTGACGGTCAAGGTTGTACTGGTAGGCTTTGCCGATTACTGCAAGCTTATACCATCCCTGGAATTCATAACGGCGCTCGCTGTTGGCCAAAGACGTCAATGTGTCTACATCGACGGCGGTGAGCGTATTCCAGATGTTTTCATGGTTATGCGGAATCATGCTCTCAGGAATAATTTGATCGGCATGAATTCGCTCGCTGGCACTGGCAAGCATGTCACCCGTTTTTTGATAAAGCTCGGCACGCAGAAAACGAACGGGCATTTGCCTCTTGTCTGGGAGTTGCGGCAGTTGATCGAAACGGGGACTGGTCAGTATCTGCAGCGCCAGCTCCGACTGGCCATATTCTAGGTAGAGCTGAGCCCGCAACATCATGATATTAAGCGCCAGCTCGAGTGGAGCCGGACTGGTATCCAGTGAGTCAAGCAGTTCAAGTGCATCATTGACTCGCTCCATACTGACCAGCATGTTGGCTGCCTGGTACATTATTCTCTCTTTTTCAGGGCTGGTAGCGGCCACCCCCCGGGAAAGTAGGGCCTGTAAGGCGGCTTCACCGCTATTAAGCTGGCTGCTGCTTAGACTGGAACTGCTGCTGGCGTTATCACTGTTTGGCGTTGATGCACAGCCTGACAGGAGCATTACCAGCAGTATTAATATCCACTGCATGCCCGCTGTTACTTCAGCTGGTCTGAATTGAAGGCGCATGGTCATAATCATTATTAGGATAGTATATCCTCGATCACTTGTGGCAACATTGTCACCCTTTTTGTTTATGGAATACAGGAAGAATCATGGCGTTAACTTCATCGAACATGCTGCCACTGGGAACAAAGGCACCGGCTTTTTCTCTTACCTCAACGAATCAGGAAACTGTCTCACTCGCGAATTTTAACAATGCCGAGTTACTGCTGGTTGCCTTTATCTGCAACCACTGCCCCTTTGTTAAACACATCCGCTCTGAGTTTGCTGCCATGGCGAATGAATATCAGCCAAAAGGGGTGGCTGTTGTCGCCATCAGTTCCAATGATGTCGTAGCTTATCCGGACGACAACATGGAAAACATGATTAGGGAAGTCGCCGAGGTGGGCTACCATTTTCCTTACCTGTTGGATGAAAGCCAGGAGGTTGCCCGTGCTTATGATGCTGCCTGTACACCGGACTTTTATCTTTTTGACCGGGACAGGGCGCTGATTTACCGTGGGCAAATGGATAAAAGTCGGCCAGGCAACGATGTTCCGGTTAGCGGAGTGGACCTCAGGGCTGCGATAGATGCTGCGTTGGCCGGCAATGCGGTGCCGGAGGAACAGTTGCCAAGCGTAGGTTGTAATATCAAGTGGAAGCCCGAAAATGTGCCCGGTTGAAAAAGGCTGTCTTTATATCGTTGCGACCCCCATCGGTAACCTCGACGATATTACCTATCGTGCTGTCCAGGTTCTGATGGAGGTTGATGCCATAGCCGCAGAAGATACCCGTCACAGTAAAAAACTGATGCAGCACCTGGGTGTAACAACGCCTCTTGTTGCCCTGCATGAACATAACGAAAATGCGCTGTCTGAAAAAATTATCAAGAGGTTGGAGCGGGGTGAAAGCCTGGCACTGATCAGCGATGCCGGGACTCCACTGATCTCTGATCCCGGCTTTCCCCTCGTGAACCAGGCGCATAAGGCAGGGCTTAAAATTATTCCTGTTCCAGGCGCCAGCAGCGTACTGGCCGCGCTGTCTGTTTCTGGACTGCCGACTGACCGTTTTGTTTTTGAGGGTTTTTTACCCTCAAAGAAAACAGCCAGGCAGAAAAGGCTAAGGGAGCTGGAAAAAGAAACTCGGACACTTATATTATTTGAGACGCCTCATCGGATTACAGTCGCCCTTGCTGACCTTGCAGAGGTTATGGGGGAGGACCGTGAAATATTTATGGCCAGGGAACTGACAAAAACACACGAGGAAGTGAAAAGGAGTTCAGTCGGCCAAGTGTTGGAAGCAGCCAGCTCGGGAGCGCTGCAGGAACGGGGAGAGTTTGTGCTTGTGCTAGCCGGTAACGGCAATAAACAGTCAGCCGTTGATGACCAGGCATTAAAGATTTTTGACTTGCTGTTGGAAGAGCTGCCGCTCAAGACATCAGCATCACTAGCAGCAAAAATCACTGGGCTAAAAAGAAAAGATTTTTATAACGAAGGGCTGAAAAAATCCCGGAAATGAATAGAAAGCTAGGGGGTTAATTGCTTGCCTTCTGGCTCTCTGTTTTCACTCACGCTGATTATGATGTGCTTTTCTCAGCCAGCAGTTCAGTGTTTGCCTCAGAACCTTTAACCCATGCAAACCTTCTCCAGTTCTTCCTGTGAAACCCTTGGCATTGTGATAGCCATTGATAGCGATGAAAAAAGAGCTGTGTTTAAAATTACGCTTACCTTGATAGTAGTTTCCTTATCATATTCTCATCAATTCTTAGCCATTATTTAAAAAGCAAATTTGTTTAAAAAATTTGTTCTAAACAAGTCGGCTTTGTGATTAAGACGACAGTCAGCACAAGTGGGTTTGAAAAAAATATTTTGTGTAAAAGTTTTTGAAAACGGTTTCAAAAAAAATCAATGAATTGTCTGTTTACTCTAAAAAGGTAATTAAGTAATCTGCTGCCATGAGTTGGCCAGGCAATCGCTGTTGTTTTTAAACAGCAGAGGAAAGTCCGGGCTCCACAGAGCACAGTGCCAGGTAACGCCTGGGGGGCGCGAGCCTACGGAAAGTGCAGCAGAAAATATACCGCCCTACATGCCTTAACCGGTATGAGGGTAAGGGTGAAATGGTGCGGTAAGAGCGCACCGCATGGGTGGTAACACGCCATGGCAAGGTAAACCCCACTGGGAGCAAGGCCAAATAGGAATCCAATGGTGTGGCTCGCACTGGATTCGGGTAGGCTGCTTGAGCAGGCTGGTGACAGACTGCCCAGATGAATGATTGCCCTCGACAGAACCCGGCTTATGGCCAACTCTTTATTCTTAATTTTTGCAAAATTCACCCCTGAATTTTTCTCTTTCGCGAAAGCAGGCAGAGAGTGCCTCCTTTGCGCCGTATTATCCCTGGTTTCGATAAACACTATACAATTTAAGGACACAAACGGTCTTCGCTTTACTTATTCAGTCTTCAATCAGGCATTTTTGCGGCATTTCGAGCCTAAGCTTGAAATCCTGAGCTAAGAAATATATAGTTTGCAGTTGTGTGAGGCCTCTCGCGCAATGTCACATCGCAGCAAAAAGCCCGTCAGTTCCTTCTAAACACCAGAGAAAAAGGACTTTTCTCAAAAAAAGCCAAAAAAATCCAAGGCCATAAAAATCTTAAGACATTACTTTAAGTTTGATGCATAGCTACATGTAAATCTTAGATATTCCTGAAGATTTCTTAAGTCATTTTTGAGTATTTTCGACGCATTTGGACGCATTTAGGTTCATTTTCCACTCAAAATAGGCCCATTAAGTGCTTGATTTGTTGGAATTCACTCCCTATAGTGCGCAGAAAGTGGCAAGAAGTAGCAGAATGTGGGTTTTTATGGGTTCGTATGGAGATTAGCGGTGTTCCATCCCAAAACCCGACTCCTTTTTGCAGTTTTTCTTTCCATAACAATAAATACAGAGCAGCTAACACGCAGCGTAGGCAAAACCAGTGTTATTTCGTGGATTGAATTCAATAAATCTCGATGCGAAGGGGCGTATGGCCATTCCTTCTCGCTATCGGGGCACTATTAATGATCATTGCCACGGAAAAATGGTTATCACCATCGAAGCCACGGATGGTGAATGTCTCGTTATCTATCCCCTGAATGAGTATGAAGAAATCCAGCGCAAGGTGGAAGCATTGCCGAGCTATTCCGCCATAAGCAAGCGCCTCAAAGGACTATTCATTGGTCATGCTACTGACGTTGAGCTGGACAGCAGCGGCAGAATCCTCGTGCCACCAACCCTGAGATCTTATGTGGGTCTTGAAAAGAAAGTAGTCCTGGTGGGGCAGGGGAAGAAATTTGAGTTGTGGGATGAAGATGCCTGGAATGCCATGCGTGAAAGCTGGCTGAACCAGGAGCCTTCAGAAGAAGAAATACCGGAAGAGATAAAAGGTCTGTCCCTGTAGTGACAGAATTGACGCATCAATCTGTTTTGTTGGAACAAGCTGTTGATGCGCTGGTAACCGACCCAGACGGTTTTTACATCGACGGGACGTTTGGCAGGGGAGGACACAGCCGCTTGATTCTGGAGCGGTTGACGCAAGCTGGAAGGCTGCTGGTCATCGACAAAGACCAGGAAGCTATAGAAGAAGCGGTTGGATTGCAGGAGCAGGATGAGAGAGTAATCGTGGCGCATCAAAGCTTTGCAGGCATAGAGGAGCTCGCTGATACCTACGGTGTCAGCGGCAAGGTAGCCGGCGTCCTCTTGGACCTGGGCGTGTCCTCTCCCCAGCTTGATGTTGCGGCACGCGGCTTCAGTTTCTCAAAACCAGGCCCCCTCGATATGCGCATGGACACTAGCCAGGGGCAGACAGCAGCTCAATGGTTGGCAGAGGCATCAGAAGAAGAAATTGCCAACGTGATTTTTGAATACGGTGAAGAAAAGTTCTCGCGCCGTATGGCCAGGGCGATCACCCGCGAAAGAGAAGAGCGCCCCATTTCAGGCACGCTGCAGCTCGCGGAGCTGATCAAAAAGGCCAACCCGGCCTGGGAAAAGCATAAGCACCCTGCAACAAGAGCATTCCAGGCAATTCGAATTTTTATCAACAGTGAATTGAAAGACCTTGAAAAGGCCCTAGCTGGAATCGTTGAGGTGCTCAAGACCGGCGGACGAATGGTGGTGATCAGTTTTCATTCGCTAGAGGACAGACTGGTTAAACAGTTTATCAGCAGGCAGGAAAAGGGTGATGACTATCCGCGGGATATGCCGGTTACCCAGGCCCAGCTAAACCCGACGTTAAAGCGGGTAGGCAAACCTTTAAAGGCTGATTCCGGTGAGTTGGAAGATAACGTACGTGCACGCAGTGCAGTGCTAAGAGTTGCCGAAAAAACAGCATAAACCCTGGTTATGAAGAGCAAGAGCCAAGTAAAAAGTCGCCCGATTACCTTGAAGACCATGGTGCACCTGGTCATTCTGCTCATGCTGACCACTGTCTCGGCTACCGGCGTCATTTACTCAACGCATAAGAGCCGCTACCTGCTGAATGAACTGCGGCAGCTGGAAAGGCAAAGGAACAACCTGCAGGTCGAGTGGGGGCAGCTGCTGCTTGAACAGAGCAGCCTGGTCGCACAAGGCCGTATCGAAAACCTGGCAATATCTGAGTTGGGCATGAAAATCCCGACCGTGGAGAACGTGGTGGTAGTGACAGGTGACTGACACTAACGTAATTCATAAACAATCCCTTTGGAGGTTCTGTTTTGTCTCCATGGCAGCTATCACACTTCTGAGTATCATTACCTGGAAAATCCTGGACCTGCAGGTCCTGAACAACGAAGTGTTGCAGGAGCAGGGAAACCGACGCACTGTTCGCAATGACGTCATCAATGCTCACAGGGGCAATATTGTTGACAGAAACGGGCAGGCGCTTGCCGTAAGCACACCCGTGCAGTCACTCTGGCTCAACCCCCGAGAGATTCTGCCAAATCCCGACGCCTGGAATAAGCTTGTGCCGGCCATGGCATCAATAAATGTTAATACAGATGTTTTGTGGAACCGGATCCAGCAAAACGCTGAGCTGGAATTCATGTACATCAAGCGCCGCCTGCCGCCACTGGATGCACAGGCCATACTGGACCTGAGGATTCCCGGCGTTTACGCGCAGGAGGAATACAAACGCTTTTATCCCCTCGGAGAAGTTGCTGTCCATGTCATTGGACTGACCAACAGCGATGATGTTGGCCAGGAGGGTCTTGAGCTTGCTTACGAGGAATGGCTGAAGGGCACTCCCGGCTCAAAACAGGTTCTAAAGGATCGTCGCGGTGGAATCATTCGTGAGGTCAGAATTAATGAAACAGCTGAGCCTGGAAAAGACCTGGTGCTCAGCCTGGACAGCCGCATCCAGTTCCTTGCCTACAAGGCCCTTAAAGAGGAAGTGACTCGCCGGCGCGCTTCGGCAGGCACAGCGGTCGTGCTTGATGTCGGTACCGGTGAAGTGCTCGCCATGGTGAGCCAGCCGTCCTACAACCCTAATAACCGCATTAATCTGACCGATGAGGCTATGCGCAACAGGGCTATCGTGGATTTGCTTGAGCCGGGTTCAACTGTCAAACCGTTCACAATAACTGCGGCGCTGGAAAGTGGGCTTTTTGATACCACCAGCATTATCGATACCAGTCCTGGCTACATCATGGTTGATGGGCAGACAAAGAAGGATCCTGTGAATTACGGGGAAGTCGATCTTGAAAAAATCATCACCAAGTCCAGCCAGGTCGGCGCCATCAAGCTTGGCCTCGCCATGGGTGAGGGGCAGATGCTCGACATACTGTCCCGGGTAGGCTTTGGAACTGCAATTGGCACAGGCTTTCCCGGCGAAACTTCCGGTGTACTGCCCAACCATTCGCGCTGGAGTAAATCCGATATCGCCACCCTGGCCTATGGATATGGCTTCCAGGTTACCCCCCTACAGATTGCGCAGGCGTATATGATTTACGCCAATAAAGGCATCAACAAGCCTGTCACGCTGTTAAAGACTAATGGCCCTGTGACTGGTAACCGGGTCCTCAGCGAAGAGCTCGCTGTCACTGTTAGCACCATGATGGAGACAGTAGTCAGCACGAAACTTGGCGGCACCGGAATCCGCGCCGCTATCCCTTCCTACCAGGTCGCCGGAAAAACCGGGACAGCCTGGTACTACAACGTTGGCGGCGGCTACGACAATGAAAACTACAACTCCTACTTTGCTGGATTCGTCCCCGCGCGAGACCCCCAGATTGTTGTTGTCGTGACAATCCATGAGCCCAAGGGCGAAGAATACGGCGGTGGCCAGGTCGCAGCACCTGTCTTCTCAAAGATAGCAGCAGGGGCGATGCGCATTCTTAATGTACCGCCGGACAGTGAAAACTCTGTAAACAGCCAGATCAGTATGACCGGGAGGCTGCCCGACCATAATCAATCCAGTCAATGGAGAGACTTGTGAACACGGCAGAAATCATGGCGAGACAGATGAGACTTTCAGAATTACTGGCAGAGGAAGTCAGCATTGCTGACAGCATGGATGCTGAGTTGACCGGTATAGAAAACGACTCACGGCGAATTGATCAGGGTGACCTGTTTCTGGCCTACAAGGGTGCAAGTAATGATGGAAGATCGTTCGTTGATGTTGTTATTGCGAATGGAGCAGCTGCAGTAATCGTGGAGGCAGACGAAACCTGGAATGAAATAGAAGTCAGGGAAGGGGTGCCTGTCATTCCGGTAGAAAAACTTGCCACCAAGATTGGCAAGATTGCAGCCAGGTTTTTTGATTATCCGGCAGCAGACTTCTGGCTTGTGGGGATCACCGGTACCAACGGTAAAACCAGCTGCTGTCAGTTTATCGGCGAATGTTTTTTCGGTCTTGGGTACAAGTGCGGCATCAGCGGCACGCTGGGACACGGCATTTACGGTGAATCTTATACCTTTGATAAGACAGGGCCGGGCACAACGCCTGATGCCATCAAGGTGCAAACCATTTTTGAAGAGATAAGATTTAAAAACGCTGATCAGATGATTATGGAAGTGTCATCTCACGGCCTCAGTCAGAACCGTGTCAACGTCGGCGAATTCAATGTTGCCGTTTTCACTAACCTGAGTCGTGATCATCTAGATTATCACGGCGGTATGAAGGCCTACGGTGATGAAAAGCGTAAATTATTTCTCAATCCAAATCTTGAAATAGCCGTGGTCAACATGGATGACATGTTCAGTGCGAAGATTCTCAACGGCCTAGCCAAAAATGTAAAAAGTTTTACCTACAGTCTGCATAACTCCAAAGCAGATGTGTTTCCCCGGGCGCTTGAATTCAAGCGCTCGGGTTTTTCAATGGATGTGGTTACGCCATGGGGTGAAGGAAAGTTCAGCAGCGCCCTAGCGGGATCATTCAATGTCAGCAACCTGCTTGCGGTGCTTACAACAGTCATGGCAACCGAGGCAGAAAAAGCAGATTTTAACTTTGAAAAAATCCTGGCAGCCGTCTCTGAAGTCACGCCGGTCAAGGGAAGAATGGAAATACTCAATGACCACCCAGTTTCTGTTGTTGTTGATTATGCCCACACACCTGATGGTCTGAAAAATGCTCTGGCTGCGCTTAGGCTGCACTATAAGGGCAATATCTGGTGCGTGTTTGGCTGCGGTGGTGACCGGGACAAGGGTAAAAGACCTCTCATGGCCGAGATCGCCGAGAAGGGTGCAAACAAGCTGATCATTACTGATGACAACCCCCGCAACGAGGACTCCTCCGAAATTATCAGGCATATCCAGGCCGGGTTAAGTGGAAAAGCTGAAGTGGTTGTGGAAAGCGACAGGGCAAAGGCAATTGATTACGCCGTGAGCCACGCTGGTGAAGGGGATGTAGTGCTGATTGCTGGCAAGGGACACGAGGAATACCAGGATGTGGCCGGCAGTCGCATGGTTTTCAGCGATGTAAAGCAGGCACGGGTGAGTCTGAACAAGCGTTTTAACGATAAGTAGTCGGTAGAGGAACATAAAGTGATCGGAACAGTGAGCTTGCAGGAAGTGCAGAAAAAAACCGGAGGGGTTCTCTCCGGTGATGCTAGTTTCTCTGCTGTTTCTATCGACACCAGAACTCTTCAGCCGGGAGATCTATTTGTTGCGCTCAAGGGTACGAATTTTAACGGAAATGAATTCGTAGCACGAGCCACCGAACAGAAAGCCAGTGCTGTGGTTGTCAGTGAAGATGTTGAAACAACACTGCCCATGCTGAAAGTGGACGACACACGCAAAGCCCTAGGGTTAATCGGCAATCTTAATCGATCACTGGCAAGTGCCTGCGTCATTGCGCTGACTGGAAGCCAGGGCAAAACATCGGTAAAGGAAATGACGGCCTCGATTCTGGGCGAATGCGGCAACGTCATGATGACACAGGGAAATCTCAATAATGACCTGGGTGTTCCGCTGAGCCTGTCCCGAATAGTTGAAGATAATGATTTTTCCGTGATTGAAATGGGCGCCAATGGACCAGGCGAAATTGCCTACTTGGTAGGACTGGCCCAGCCACGCATTGGACACATTACCTGTATCGCCGGGACACATCTCGAAGGTTTTGGCGACCTTGATGGTGTGGCCAGGGCCAAGGGTGAAAT
>Ga0181585_10005671_pt1 | contig 10779 bp, 10 predicted proteins | sample 071ome_29_FD_132469 | JGI IMG/M metagenome (GOLD analysis project Ga0181585, IMG submission 132469) | Coastal salt marsh microbial communities from the Groves Creek Marsh, Skidaway Island, Georgia - 071407BT metaG (megahit assembly) | ecosystem: Environmental > Aquatic > Marine > Intertidal... | reverse complement strand
TGATTTTGATAAAAAATTTAAAGATTCAATTTTTGTAGGCGATACTACTAATGATGGAAAAAGCTCAAACGAAAAAAAAATAAAATTCATAAGAGCAAATTATGGCTATGGATGTAACGAAAATTGGTCAGAGGTAAAAATTTATGATCAGATAGATTGTTTTAGGGATATTCTCCCCTTAATCAGGAACTTAATTATAAAGTGAAAACTTAAATAAATAAAAATTTGAATCGATAATAATATAAATACTTTTACTAAATCATTAAAAACATAATCGATAAAAAAATAAGGAATAAGCATTTGAGGAAAAATAAAAAGAGTACAAATGCTATTGGGGTGCTTAATTTTTGTTTTTTTAATATATCTAAATAAAAGATTATGATTGTGATCGAGATCAGGAGAGGTTATGTTTTGATTATTGAAAATTCTCCTTAGTATCGTAAATAATACTTCGAATGATGGATAAAATAAAATTACAATCGCATTCCAAGTAAGGACTTCTGGATTAGAACCAAAAAAATAAATGACTGAAATACCACATATTATTCCAAGAAAATATGCACCAGTATCTCCCATAAAAATTTTTGCAATTGGATAATTAAAAATAAGTATTATTGAAAGAAAATAAATCATAATAATCGAAAAATAAATAAGATCGCTATGACCAACAATAATAGAAAGTTTGTATAGGCAAAGAAACATTGATATAGATGACAATATCAATAATCCATTTAATCCATCAATCATATTTTTACCATTAGCAACAATCATTAAACAAAATATATAAAAAATATAATAAAGATAATCATGATTATTAAAATAATTTCTAATTACTGGAATATCAATTATTGGTAAATCTAAATTTAGTGACATTATCAAAATACAAGAAAACATAATAAAAATTATTCTCACTAACGGATTCACATTTCCATATAAATCCTCATATAAAGAAACTAAAATTAAAGGGAGTAAATATATAAAGATCGAAGAAAAAATACTAATGAAAAAATCAGTAAATGTATTGTCAAGATTCTTATAAAAAAGAAATATGAATAGAAATGTTAAATAAAGGAAAAATCCACCTAGTCTAGGAATTTGCCCAGCATGAATCTTATGCTTTTCGTTATATATGGTATTAATTTTTAACCATATTTTTCTATTCCATAAAAAAATTATAAAAAAATTTAAGCTAATGAAAATTAGTGTGAATGGAAAATACTCAGCGAGAACTTTAATCATTTTATGTGTTTAAACGGTAAAAATTATATGAATCTATAACCATCTCTTCTATAGATTTTCTTGCAAACCAATTAAGGTCAGTATTAATTTTTGTAACATCAGCAATTGAAACTGGAATATCACCATTCCTTTTTTTACAAATTTCATAACCTATATTTAAGTTATTGTATTTACAAAAATAATCAAACAATTTTTTAACAGAGGTTCCAGTACCTGTACCAACATTATATACAGAATATCTTGAATCATCTGAGAACAAACTCACTACATCTAGATGTGCAATAGATAAATCTAAAATATGAATAAAATCTCTTATAGCAAATCCATCTTCAGTATTATAGTCATCGCCATATATTTTAAATGTATTGTTATTTTTTAAAGATTTAACAATTGATGGGATAATATTAGTTGAATATTTTCCAATAAAGTCGCCAATTAAACCACTAGGATGTGAGCCAATTGGATTAAAATATCTCAATGAAATTGCTTTTAAATTTTCATTTAAATTAACATATTTTTCAATAAGATTTTCACATAAAATTTTAGTGTGTGAGTAAGTGTTCTCATATGTAATTAACCCATTTTCTTTGACAGGATATGAGTTTGATTTTGAGTAAACGCATGCGGAAGAAGAAAATATTAAATTATTTACATTGTTATTTAGCATACAATTCAAAACTGAAAGTAAACTTATAATATTATTTTCGTAATATTTATTAGGGTAACTTATTGATTCCTGCACAGATTTATATGCGGCCAAATGAATAACATGATCAATCTGATTTTCTTTAAAAACTTTATCCAAAGTTAATGAGTTATTGATATCCAGATTATAGAATTTAATTGATTTACGTGAAATTAATTTCAATTTCTCTAGAACAGAAATTTTTGAATTAACCAAATTGTCAACTATAATTACATTATCCCCTCTTTCGATAATATCAATAGAAATGTGGGACCCAATATAACCAAGACCGCCAGTTACTAAGAAGTTGGAAACCATTCGCTAAAACTAACCTTGAATAATAAACAAAGGGATAAATAAAAATAAAAATATACAATCAATAAATTTTCTTCGGCAATTTAAAAAATTAAAAATAATTAATCGATAAAATCGGAGGTTATTTAAATCATATGATAATATCCTATGAAGAAGATATATATCTTTCTTCCAATCACCTTTTGCAATCTTTAAAAAACGTTCGTAACTAGCTTTAAATCCTGAGTGTACGCCAACAAGGTTGCTGTAATGTTGCCGATATATAAATTTGGCATTATCATCAATAATCCATTTAAATCCTTGTTTTCGTGCAAACGAATAAATAAGCCAATCATGCCATTTAAAATTATTTAGTAAATTATTACTCAAAATAAATTTTTTTAATGAAAAAAATAGTTCTTTTTTAATCAAAAAAGAACAACCAGGGCCAGGAGCTTCGAATAGAAAATCATATTTTTTTTGTGGATAAGATTTTTTAAAATATTTAATTGTTTTTTTCTTGCTTGTATAAAAAAAATCTGAAGAATATCCAAATGAGTCTGTTTTTTCCAAAACTTTGATTGCATGTATTAATTTATCATGGAACCAAATATCATCTTGATCAGAAAGTGAGAAGTAATCGTATTTTGTTGGAGCGTTCGCAATAAGGTAATAAAAATTTCTAGCGGCCCCGATATTTTTATCTAATATTGAAACTTTTATATTATTAAATTTTGATGCAATATTTTTCAAAATAATATTAGTAGTATCTGATGATGAATCGTCAGAAACATATAAATCAATATCAACATCTATTTGATTAAGAATACAGTGGATTTGTTCTTCAATATGTGATTCACCATTGTAAGAAGCAAGAAGAACACAAACTTTTGGTTTATTTGTTTTAGACATTATTCTTTTTTTTGAAAAACCCACCAATCTTGCTCAAAAAGACTTGGTTCTGTACATTTTATTTTTTCCAAAATTTTATATTTTGAAAAATTATCTATTAAAAATTGATCAGGATGATAGGACGCAAAAATTCTTGAACCTTCCTTAACATTACCCCTTTCAACAAACTTACCTGAAATGAATTTTTCTATCTCATCATTATTTAATACTGATGAATTTTTATCACCATGAAAAGTTGAAATAAAAATACCGTCATATTTAAGAATCCTGTAAATATCATTAATATACTTAATAGATAGTTCTTCTGATAAATGTGTAAAAACAGATATACAGTAAATCACATCAAATGAATTATCATCAAATGGTAACGGTGGTTTTAGTTCATTTAATGAGATTTTAATATTAGGAAAATTTTTTTGTGCCCAATTTACAGATTTTTTATTATAATCTGAGCCAAAATAATTAATTTTATTTTCTGGGAAATTATTTGGTATCTGTCTAAGAACCCTCATAGGTCCACATCCCCATTCATATATCGATTTAGCATTTGGTTTATATTTTTTTATTAAATTAGAAACAATATCAGCATGTTCCTTACCTAATTTAATATAATGATCTGGGACCAAATCAGAAAAAGCATCATAAGCAATATCATATGGTGGTAATGGAAAATTTTTATTATTTATTTTAAAAAAAATAATTTTTTTAAGAGATCTAAAGTAAAAAAAGAAAAACCTCAATTTTTCAGCAAATTTTAGGCATCTTATATTTCTTAAAAATCTTATAACTGATTGTTTTACCATTATTTTATTACTTACTATTATGCTAATAGTAAATTATAACAGCTATGTTAAATTATTAATTTTTACTATAAAAAATTGTGATGCAGAGGTTTTGGATCTACTCCAGGTGAAATTTTTTGTATTCCTTTAACATGATTGTCTAATGCAACATTTACATAATGTTGTATTGGAAGAGTTCCCATCATTGTATGTGCGTCAAAATATGGGGACGCTAAATAATCCATTGCCTTCCAATATCTATCAGATTTAAATATATCAATAAATCTCTCTTCAACATAATTACCTATATGTAGTTTTGAATGTTTTGCATTAAAGAATTGACCTGAGGGTGCAATAAGACCACTGCCGCTAATTTGTAATAAAAATTGCGGTCCAAAATGGCGGTGATATGATGGTTTATCTCCATCTTTAATCTTATCCCATTTTACTATTACTTTAGTGATTTCATTGCTCATCATTTCAGCTTTATGCATTGTTTCATACATTCTTTCATATAAAGAATAATCAATCCCTAAAGTTCTTTGCTCGTCATCAGAACAATGTTTAATAACAGCGTAATCAACGCCAAGATCAATACCCAATTTTGCAAAAGGTATAATTTCATCTTCTAGATCTGGGGTTAAAACCATTTGAATACCAAGAGTAACATCAAGGTTAAGTTTCTTTTTTAATGCGACAGCATAAGAAATGTTTTTGATTGCTCTGTCAAACACTTCGGTATATTGAGGACCTTTGTACATATGAGTTGCATACCCTTCAGGAGTGCCGGCTGCAACAGTAAATCTTACCCAAGTTAAATGCGGTAATACTTGGTCAATTTTTTCTTCTTCCCATTCCCATGCATTCGTTGCATTTGCAACATCAATACCTAATTTTTTAGCATGCTGTATAAATGGTACATAAGCTTTTGATAAAGTGCTTTCTCCATCAGATACCAGAGAAACACTTCTAACTCCTATTTCTGCAAAATCATCAAGAAGATTTAATGCGTGTAATGTTTTGATTCCTAATCGATTCTGAGACTCTTGCATCATAGCGTAACAAAATGAACACATTGCCCCACAACCTCTTGTTAAAGCCATATCAACACTTACTGGAGCAATTCTTTCTCCATTTTCCCATGCTTCAACCCGGTCCATATGATAAGAAAGCTTGTGAGAATCTAAAATTAAATTTCCATGTTTAGTTTCAATACCTTGGCTCATTAATTATTTTCCTTTTTAATGTCAATACCTCTTAATTTTCTCAATGAATTTTTATCACCCATAGGTTCTATATTAATAAATAAGAATTCTCCTACTGATTCTTTAAGATAAAATTCCAGATCTAGTAAAAAGCTTCCTCTTTGCGAAGAATTAATGTCTTTTTTAATTTTAAAAATCACTTGACCATCAGTTTTAACATCAACAAGCTCAATATAAGTATCATCATAATCATATTCATTTAGAGCTTTTTTTACCTTTTCATATCTTTCTTCATTTTTAGAACCTTTCCACTCTTTTGAAGGTTCAGGAGTAATACCAAGAGCATTACTTCTTAAAAAATCTTTAAATAATTTTGTCATAAAATTCCTTATAATGGCTTTACAAACATCTGCTCATAAAATTCTTCTCTGTCTAAAAGAGGATGTGAATCTTCAATAGGTCTTCCAAATAAAAGTTTAGGGTATATTTGTGATTTTTTTTCCATTTGAATATTCAAAAGCATAGGGCCTTTAAATTTAAAAATTTCTGGTAATATTTTTTTTAATTTTCTATGATTATTAATATTTTTTGATGGTATGCCATATGCCTGAGAAATTTTTACATAATCAGGATCTGGAAGTTTTCCTTCTACTGGATCAGATGCACAAAACATTGAATTTAACCATGCCTGCTGAGTTCCTTGAATAATTCCATGACAATGATTGTTTAATACAAATATTTTTATATTTAATTGATGCTTATATATTGTAGCAAGCTCTTGTATATTCATCTGAAGACCGCCATCACCGGTTATACAAACAACCATCTTTTTATTTTCACAAAAAGCTGCACCAATACTTGCAGGTAATGAATAACCCATTGGTGAGTGATTCCATGCGGAAACAACTCTTTGATATTTTTTTACTCTTAAGGATTGCATTGTCCAAATCAAATTACTTCCTGTATCGGTAAATATATTTATATTAGAGTTCAAATTGTTTGACAATTCAGACATGAAAAAATAAGGGTTTACCAATTTTTTTTGATTTGCACTTTCAGTGTCACATAACTGATATTTTTTTTTCCAAATCGATATATGATTAATCCATTGAGAGAAATTTTTTACATCAAATTTAATTTTATTAACCGAAGGTAGAAAATATCTTAAATTCATAGTTAATAAAAGATCAACCTTAAATCCCATTTTGCTATATTTGTTTTGTTCAGACTTATCAAGATCTATTATTATTCTCTTAGCTTCTCTCGCAAAAGTTTTTATATTAGAACCGACCTCATGAGTATCTAATCTTGTCCCTAAGCAGATAATTAGATCTGAGTTTTGAACTGCAAAATTACCTGAACGACTAGATGTAACTCCAAAAGATCCAGCATATAAATTATTATCATGCTCTATAAGATCCATAGCTCCCCATGTTAAAGTAAATGGAATATTCAAATTTTTTATAAATTTTTCACATTCATCTTTAGTGTTGGAATGTCTTACACCAGAGCCAATTATAATTATCGGCCTGCTTGATTCATTCACAAGAGATTTAATTTTTTTAAGCTCAGATTTAAGTAAAGATTTTTTTTCTTTTATTTTGGGAGGAATGAATTTTTTAAGTTTTCTTGGATTTATTTCAGCTCTTTGAACATCATCGCAAATATCAAGTAAAACAGGTCCTTTTCTCTGGGAAGTAGCAATATAATATGCTTTCTCAAGCTCATATCTTATAGTTTCAGGATTTTTAATCATTTTTACATATTTTGTGACTGATCGAAAAATTGATACTACATCAGTTTCTTGAAAACCAATTTGTCTCGATTTGCTATTTTCCTTTAGCTGAGATGTTGGAACCTGACCAGTTATTGCAAGCACAGGGATCGAGTCATAGTATGAACAGCATATTCCAGTTAATAGATTTGTTGCTCCTGGACCACTTGTAGCAATAACTGAAGAAATATTATCAGAAATTCTAGCATGTGCGTCTGCTGCCATTGCACAGGATTGTTCATGTAATAGAGGAATATACTCTATTTTTTTTCTTTTATTAATCGAATCAATTAAATGAACAGAGCAGCCACCCGATAAAACATAAGAATGAGTAATGTTTTTTTCTTCAAGAAATTTTGCAACGTAGTCAGATAATTTCAATAGAACTATATCCTTATTAAATCTTATTAATGAATATAATCATTTATAAATTGTATTAATGAATTTCAATAGATCGACCTTATCAACACTTTTGCTGTTACATACAATCTGAACATCAATAGCAGCAGCTACTGAACCAACGAATGTCGACAAATCAATATCGTTTTTATTAGCCATCAGTATTGATGATAAACTTAAAAAAGCATCACCAGCACCAATCCTATCCACAACTTTTGGAGCTAAACTTGGAATTTCAAAATATTTTTTCTTTTTTTTATCATAACTCAAAACACCTTGCTTACCTCTTGTAATGGAAATAGTATTAGATTTTGTAATATTTGAGACTATCTTACGACAAATACTTTTAATGTCGCTAGATCTATCATGAGAAGAAAGACGCGCCTCAGGCTCATTTAGTGAAATAAAATCTGCCTTAAAATATCTTCCAATTGCATGGTAACCTCTGTTACCGCTATTTATTTGAGTATTTACGGCAAGAAATTTACTATTATTGGTCAAAATTTTTATGATTCTATCGTTTATAAAACCATTTCCAAAATCAGGAACTACAACTACATCATATTTTCTTATCTTATCATTAATTAACTTTTCTATTTTTTTAGATTTGGAATATTCCATATCCATTAGATCATCGCAAATATAAACCTCAAAAAATCTATTAAGGTCTTGATCAACATACCTACTCTTTGTTAACGTTTCATCAAAAATATTAAATATATTTAATTTTACATTCTTTTTTTTCATTGATTTTAAAAATTGGGTATCTTGTTTGTTCTTTCCAACTACAGAGATGACATCAACTTTTTTTACAAAATTTGAAATATGATTTGCAACAGCAATTGCACCTCCAGCATATTTTTCTTTTCCTACAAAACGAACAGAGGGGATATTACCCTTACCTGTTTGACCCAAAGGATTTACAAAATTATATTCATCGATAATAGCATCACCAACAACCAAAACATTCATGTTTTTTAAATCATTAATAGAACTAAAAATTTTTTCTAATGAATATTTTTTCTTAAATGTGTATAGAAAATTCTTTACTGTTTCATCTATGGTAGAAAAGAATTGATTCAGAAGATTAGATGAGCTAAAAGTAATTTCATTTGTATATTTAATATTTCCTCCGAATTTTTTTACTGCAGAAATTTCTTTATTTATATTGCCTGATAAATCATCCTCAGGATTAATATAATCACTGCCTTTAACATAAAAATCTGGCTTTAAAGCTTCAATAGATTCAATTGCAGTTTTACAATGAGAGATATAAACATAATCAACACATTGTAAAGCCGAAATACTTTCCATTCTGAGTTTTTCATTAAAAACAGGTCTGCCTGGTCCTTTATTTATATAAGAGTCCGCAGTTAATGAAACGACTAAAATATCTGATTCCGATTTTGCATTTTGAAGATGCTTTATGTGACCCATGTGCATGAGGTCAAAAGCTCCATGACACAATGAAATAATTTTTTTATTATTATTTTTTTTTAAATTTTTTAAATCATTAAGCGTGAGTTCTTTATTCATGACTAACAATTTCCACAATATTTATCTGCTATAAAATGAAGAATGAATTGATGTGATATCTCAACAATTCCATAACTTTCTGATTTATTATAAAAATTAATATCACCAAGTTTACGTAATTTATTATTTTCGCTAAACCCAGATAAAGTAACAACTATATTATTAGAGTTTTTAGCTTTAAAACTATTAACTGCGTTAATGATATTATCCGAATTACCAGAACTACTGATGGCAAATAATATATCTCCAGAATCAGAGTGACATTCTAACAATTTAGAAAATGCATTTGAGTATCCATAATCATTAGTTAAGCAAGTCAAAACAGAAATATCATGAAATGTTTCAGCTTTAATATTGCACATGTTGATAAAGTCGTTCGCTGCATGTGAAGCAATTCCAGCGCTTCCGCCATTGCCGACGATGTATAAAGATTTATTACTCTCTTGCAAAATTTTTAAATGGTGAATAATTTGTTTAATAGAGATATCAAAATCTAATAAATTTTTATTTGACGCGCTTGTTATAGTAGTGCTTATAGAATTAAATAGTTCATTGAGTCTTTCATTCATAAATTGCAATTAATCTCCCTTGAATTTAAACCATGATTTTGTTGCATTTTCTATAGATTTTGTATCCCACAATGGTGCATCTTTCCATAAATGAATATTTTCATTCATAGTTCTTACACCATCCTCAAATGAAACAGATGGATTCCATTTAATTAAATTTTGAATTTTACTAATATCAGCAAATGTACAGTCTGGTTCACCAGGTCTTTTAGGTATATATATCTTTTCACCGCCTAGTAAATCAACAAGATGATTTATTGAGTATGTATTTCCACTGCCTACATTAAATATTTCTTGTTGTACATCTGAAATTGCTGTTTCATAAAATGCTGAAACAACATCCGAGACAAAAGTAAAATCTCTAGTTTGGCTACCGTCCCCTACAACAGTCAATGGCTTGTTATTAATTTTTTGACTTAGAAAAACTCCAAAAACCGCTCCATATGCCCCAGAAGTTCGAGATCTTGGTCCATAAACATTAAATAATCTCATTGAATTTACCGGCAACTTATAGCAGCTTCCCCAGTGCATAACTAATTCTTCACCCAAATATTTAGTTAATGCATATGGATACTCCGGCTTAATAGGCGAACTTTCTTTCGTTGGAAAATTTTTTGCGAGGCCATAACAGGATGATGAGGCCGCATAAATGAATTTTTTTAATAATTTTTGTTTTCGAGCAAACTGTAATACATTTAAAGTTCCTGTAACATTTGACTGAAAGTAATTAACAGGATTCTCAATAGAGGGAACAATATCAGCTATACCAGCAAGGTGAAAAATATAGTCAAAATCAGTTTTAAGGGAATTAAATAGATTTTTTTTCGATATATCACCTTCGAGAAATTGAAATTTTTTTTTAGGTAAATTATGTTTAAAGTTGTTTGGCGATCCTGAATAAAAATTATCAACAACCAATACTTCATGACCGCAATTCAATAACTTATCAACTAGGTGACTCCCTATAAACCCCGCTCCACCTGTGACTAAGCTTTTAATCATATAAAATTTTTATGAGGTACATCTTCATTAACAAGACTATACAAATATCGATTAACTTCATCCATACGACAGTTTTTTCGGCACTCAATGATATTTAAATCATTTTTTATAAAGTGGTAATTCTTTTTTCTTTTTTCACTATGCCAAACGTCAATAAAACTATCTTTCATTAAATTACCATAAGCAAATCTTTTATCCAACAAATAGGCGCTACATCCATACAGCTCTCCATCAGCCATTAAATAAGCCCATGCAAAAGGTGTTGCATTACATTTTTTATATCTATTGGAGGAGTCTTCAGAATACTTTTTCATGGTATTACTTCTAAAAATTAAATTAAAATTATCATCAGTGTATTCCGATAATTTATTTTCTAAATCTA
>Ga0181585_10005663_pt1 | contig 10786 bp, 10 predicted proteins | sample 071ome_29_FD_132469 | JGI IMG/M metagenome (GOLD analysis project Ga0181585, IMG submission 132469) | Coastal salt marsh microbial communities from the Groves Creek Marsh, Skidaway Island, Georgia - 071407BT metaG (megahit assembly) | ecosystem: Environmental > Aquatic > Marine > Intertidal... | reverse complement strand
GAGTAAACAATACCATCAAAGGATCTTTTACAATTAATTCAAAAATTGACAAAAATGAATTGTCTAATTCTTGAACATCAGAAGATATTCTGGCTACTATGTCTCCTCTTTTTTTCTCAGAATAGATGGAAAGAGATAATTTAATTATCTGTTCATATATATCGTTTCTTATATTTTTCACAACACCATTTCTAAGAAATGTTATAAAAAACATAGACATATAATTAAAAATATTTTTCAATAAAAAAGTAACAATGATCACCGAGACCATAAAAATTAAAACATCATCACTTCCAGATGCTTTTTTTGTGGTTACAAAATAGTTTAAATAACTTTCAACATAATTTGCTGCCTCAGCCATTCCTTGCCATGAAGGTGGTTTATAAAGCTGTTCAGTCTGGTTAAAAAGAACCTTTAGCATTGGAAACAAAGAAATCATAGATAGTGTTCCAAAAAATGCATAAAAAATATTTGATATTATATTTAATACAAAGTATTTTTTAAATACCCATGCATATCCGAAAACCCTGTTAAAGTAGTTTGTTTTCATAGATCTATACTCTTAATAATTTCTTGAATTTTATTTTCCAATATACTATTAACTGATTCAAACTCGTTTATGCTATCCAAATTAGTATTTACACTAATGTACATTTTAATTTTTGGTTCGGTTCCACTTGGTCTTAATATAATTTTATATCCATCAATTGATTCAAATTCAATAACATTAGACTTTGGTAATGATATTTTTTCATTCTTATTTTCAATTAAATTTCTCTTTATTGATGTTGAATAATCACAAAAATATTTCACCCTTGAGTCTGAAATAAATTCTAATGGATTTTTTCTGTAATTATCAATAAGATTTTTTATTTCCTCTTGACCTTTTTGACCATGTTTGACTATAGAAATTAATTTTTCTTTATAAAAACCGTGAAGACAATAGAGTTTTACTAATTCTTCAAATACACTGCTTTTATTTTCTTTATAATATGACATCATTTCAAATGCAGCTAAACTAGCGGTCAAAGCATCTTTATCTCGAACATCATTTCCAATCATCAATCCATAACTTTCCTCTCCACCAACAAGAAATTCTTGATTCGGAAAATCCTCAATCATTTTGGCAATCCATTTAAAACCTGTCAGGCTTAATTTACAGTCAACATTGTAATATTTAGCAATATTTTTAATCATTGGTGTTGAAACAATTGTTGAAGCGATAAAATGGTTTTTATTTAATGTAGTATTTGCTTTTAATCTTTTTAAAATATAATCAAACATTAATACCATTAACTGATTTCCATTAATCAAGGTCAAATTATTATTTAAATCTCTCACAGCAACTCCTAATCTATCTGCATCTGGATCTGTACCTATTATCATTTCTGCATTTTCATGCTCTCCTAGCTTTAAAGCTAAGTCAAGGGATTCAACTTCTTCTGGATTTGGCGATTCAACAGTAGAAAAATTTGGATCAGGATCCATTTGAGATTCAACATATTTGATATTTTTATATCCTACTCTTTTTAATAACTTTGAAATTATAGTAGATGATGTTCCGTGTAAAGCAGTGAAAATAATTTTACCAGATCTATTTTTTAAATCAGTGTTTAATCCGTTTTTTAAGCAAATATCAATGAATAAATCGTCAATTTCTGAATCAATAATTTCAATTAATTCTTCCTTGAAATTAAAGTTGATATCATTGAAATTTACTTGTTCTATTTCATTTATTAGTAAGTTGTCAATCGGAGGAACAATTTGACCACCATCCTGCCAGTAAACTTTAAACCCGTTATATTCAGGTGGATTATGTGAAGCAGTTAGAACAATTCCACATGAACAATTTAATTTTCTGACTGCATATGAAAGTTCAGGAGTAGGTCTTAAGCTTGAAAACAAGAATACCTTGATATCATTAGCGGAAAACACCTCAGCGACAGTTCTGGCTAACTCTATACTATTGTGTCTGCAATCAAAAGCGATAACAGCAGATTTTTCACCGTCAATACTTTTATTTAAATAATTTGATATTCCTTGAGTATTCTTTCCTATGGTGTATTTATTTATTCTGTTTGTTCCAACACCCATAAGTCCACGCATACCACCAGTTCCAAACTCTAAATTTTTGTAGAACGCATCATATAATTTGGTTTCATCCTTTTTAAGATTATTTATTTCTTTTTGCGTCTGCTCACAAAAAGGATGTTTAGACCACTCTTCAATATTTTTATTTACTATATTTTTCATTGAATGAATTGAATTCAAAATTATGGTTTAACAAGATTATATCAGAGGTAATGTTGTTAAATATATCACAAATTTGTTTGCTTTTGTATTACGTACTGAGGTCTTTTATTAATGTTTTTTAACATTAATTCACCGATAAAGCCCATTGAGAAAAATTGACTACCAATAATCATTGTAACTAAACTTATGTAGAATTCAGGTCTTTCAGTGATCAGCCTACCAAATGGATTGACAAAAATTTTATCATAACCTAGAAAACCAGCAAAAATAAAACCTGTTGTTAGCATAATTAGTCCTAAGGAACCAAATAAATGCATTGGTCTTTTTCCAAAACTAGAAATAAACCATATGGTGAGTAAATCTAGAAAACCATATAAAAATCTGCTAGGTCCAAATTTCGTGTTTCCATGTTTTCTTGGTCTATGATTTACAATTTTTTCACCGATCTTTTGATATCCTTCATTTTTAGCTAAAACGGGGATATATCTATGCATTTCTCCGTAGACATTAATATTTTTTACGACATCTTTTTTATATGCCTTTAATCCACAATTAAAATCGTTAAGCTTTATTCCTGACGTAACCCTTGCGGCAAAATTGAAAATTTTTGAAGGTATGTTCTTGAATAAAATTGAATCAAATCTTTTTTTCTTCCACCCTGAAACTAAATCAAAGTGATCATTTACAATCATATCATACATCGCAGGTATTTCTTTTGGATCATCTTGTAAATCTGCATCCATTGTAAAAACAACATATCCTTTCGAACTTAAAAATCCAGCGTGAAGTGCTTGAGATTTACCGTAATTTTTTTTGAATTTTATTCCTTTTATTTCATTATTATTTCCTGAAAGAATTTCAATTTCGCTCCAAGACTCATCGTTACTTCCATCATCAATTAAGATAATTTCATATGAAAAACCATAAGTAGACATTACTTCAGAAATCGAGTCACATAATTCTTTAAGAGATTCTTTTTCGTTTAAAAGCGGTATGACTACAGAAATATTCACTTAGTTTTTTTAAGATTTTTTAAAGATTAAAGCTATAATTACCCCGAAAATTGCATTTCTTAGAAGGGCATTTGCATAATTTTGAACAATTGCCATGTATGAAAAAGAGTGATTATTTTGCATTTCATCCATTGTTACAGCGATTATTTCAGATGGGGTATTAAAGTTTTCCATCATGCTTTTTGTAAACACCATTATTTCTTCATGAATTATATCCGCTGCTGCAGGGTCAATAAATTTAAAAAGAACAATATTACCCATTGTAACAATTAAATAACCTATGGCAACACATAAAAAATATGCTGTAAAAGCCTCTTTGAATGTTATTATTTGATTTTGAATTGACCTGGCGCTGTAAACCGAGTAAATACTCACTGCTAATGTAGGTAGCATGAATGCTAACATTATATAAGAATTTGTAAATAATTTTAGATCAACTACATAAATTAAAGCGGTTATGATAAATAAAAATGTACCTAGCTTGATTCCAAGGTCTATTGAGTTTTTTTTAAGGTTAGTTTCCATTATTTTGTGAAATTTGATTCAAATATACAAAAACGATATTCCAAAAAAACTAAATTAAATGTCGTCAACTATTGTATAGTGTTAAAAAATCTATAAATTTGCACCTCAAAATTAGTAAAAATGAAAAAAGGTATACATCCAGAAAATTATAGACTAGTAGCTTTCAAAGACATGTCTAATAACGATATTTTCCTAGCTAAGTCTACCGCACAGACTAATGAAACTGTTTCTGTTGATGGTGTTGATTATCCCCTAGTTAAATTAGAAATATCAAGAACTTCTCATCCTTATTATACCGGAAAGGCTAAATTAGTTGATACCGCTGGTAGAATTGATAAATTCAAGACTAAATATGCTAAATTCAACAAAAAATAGTTTAAAAAATATAAACTTAAGACCTCTCAAATATGTAATTGAGGGGTTTTTTTTTTTACATTTAGGTAAATGCATTAATATATATCTGATCTTCATTTTAGAAATATTGAAAAAAAAGATTTAGAACAAGTATTCGTTCTTTTAAATCAGTTAAAAGAAATGGATGTTTCTAAAATTGATAATGAAAAAGCATGGAATGATTTTATAACTAATTCAAGCTCAAATTCAATTGTTGGAATTTACGATGACAAGGTAGTTGCCTATGGTAGTGGTGTTGTAGAAAATAAAGTTAGAGGCGAAGTGGCTGGTCACATAGAAGATATAGGAGTTGATACACAGGTGAGGGGTAAAATGATTGGTGTATCTCTTATTAAAGAACTGGTAAAAGTTGCTAAAAATAAAGGATGCTACAGAATAACATTATTTTGCAAAGAATCGTTAATTAATTTTTATTCAAGAAATGGTTTTGAGGTTAACAATGTTGTAATGAAAAAATACCTCTAATCTACTTTTCTAACTTCCCTTAGATCCAACAAATTAGTTGCGTTTATATCCATGCCCACAACATTTTTAGAAACAAACCTCACAACTTCGTCATAGAATAACGGAACAATTATTGATTTTGACATTATAATAGAATCCATTTTTTGATATAATAATTTAGATTTCTCGGGGTCAGTTTCACTTAAAGAATTTTCATAAATCTCATCGTATTCATAATTGATAAAATGAGTGTAATTTGGTCCATCTGGAGCAAGATTTCTACTGTAAAAAAGTGATAAATAATTTTCTGCATCGGGGTAATCAGCAATCCAACTAGCTCTGAAGAAATCTAACTTACCGTTTGCTTTAGCTTGCTTTAATGCAGATCCAGGTATCACATCAATATTAATTTCAATACCCAACTTCTCAAGTTCTTTTTGGATAAATTCACATAAATCTAGATAATTACTGGAAGTTGTTAATGTTAACGAAGGAGTAGTTTTGTATTTTTCCTTATAAGTGTTTACGTATTTCTTAGCAAGTTCTGGATTGTATTTATTTATATTATTTTTTTTATAACCTGGTAAACCAGATGGTATAAATCCAGCTTCTGCTGGGATACCAACTCCATTTCTTAAAAATTTTAACATCTTTCTTTTATCAAATCCAATATTAATTGCTTTTCGGATTAGTTCTGATTTAATTTCATTTTTTTCTGATTTTAAGAAAAATGCTAAATACTCAGTGTTTAAAAAAGGCCCACGCAACATTTCAATTTTATCTTTGTACAATTCTCTAAGTTTACCGTCATTAGTTATTATCTCGTCCTTATATGAATTGTCAATTCCAGAAACGTAGTCAATTTTTCCTTTTACTAATTGTAAAAATTCACTTTGTTTTTCAGGGAGAAATGTTATTGAAATAGCTTCTAGGTGAGGTAATTGATTTCCAATTGAATCTTTTTGAAAATAGTTTTCATTTTTTCTAAGTACTAATTTGATGTTTTCTTCCCATCTCATAAATTTAAAGGGTCCTGTGCCTATCGGGTTTGATCTAAATTCGTCATTATAGAATTCAACTACATTTTTTGGTACAACTGAACAATATTTCATTGTTAGTAAACCTAAAAATGCGTTAAAAGGGTTTTTCAATTGAATTTGAAAAATTGAATCATTTTTTGCCTCAAAGTTATCGACCTTATCAAATATCCAACGTCCAGGCGAAGCATTTTTAGGGTCTAATAATCTGTTGAAGCTGTATTCAAAATCATATGCAGTAACATTTCTTTTTTTCAGACTAGGATGCGGATGAAATTTTACAGATGTGTTTATATTAAATGTATAAAGCTTTCCGTTTTCTGAAATTTTCCAACTTTTAGCAATTGAGGGGACAACATTTAATTCTTTATCCATTTCAACAAGACCATTAAAAAGTTGATTTACTGCTTGTATATTTGCAATATCTTTTGCAAAAATTGGATCTAATGAATTTATATTCTTATGTTCATTATATCTAAATACAGTATTTAAGTCTATAGAATTTCTTTCTTCACATGAAGAAAAAATTATAAATAAAGCAATCAATTTGAAGTATAAATTTTGCTTAAAAATTAAGATATCATTTTTGGAAAACATAATTAGTCGTAAATTTACAATCCTTTTAGGATAAAAAAATGCTAGCAAAGAAAAAAGTCGCATTTCACACACTTGGTTGTAAATTGAATTTCACTGAAACTTCAACTATTGCAAGATCATTTATAGAAAATGGTTATGAATTAACAAATTTTGCTAATAAAGCTGATTTTTATGTTATTAATACTTGTTCTGTTACCGATAATGCTGACAAAAAATTTAAAAACATTTTAAACAAAGCAAATAAAAATAACCCCGATGCATTTAATATTGTTGTTGGTTGCTATGCCCAACTTAAACCTCAATCAATCTCTAAAATTCAGGGAGTTGATCTGGTATTGGGTGCCAATGAAAAATTTAATGTAGTTGATTATCTTGATTCTCTTACCAAAGATAATACCCTTGTATACTCTTGTGATATTAACGACGTAAATTCATACGAAAGTAGTTACTCAGTTGATGATAGAACGAGATCATTTTTAAAAATCCAGGATGGATGTGATTACAAGTGCACATATTGTACAATTCCATTGGCTAGGGGTGTTTCAAGAAGTGATAGCCTCGAAAACATAAAAAACAATATTTCTCAAATTTCATCTAAGTCTGTAAAAGAAATTATTTTAACTGGTGTAAATATTGGTGATTATGGAAAAGGTGAGTTTGGTAATAAAAAACATGAAACTACATTTCTTGAGTTAATTAAAGAATTAGACTTGACCACTAATATTGATAGATTCAGAATTTCATCGATTGAACCAAACCTGTTAAAAAACGACATTATAGATTTTGTTTCAAAAAGTAATTTATTTGTACCTCATTTTCATATACCTCTTCAAAGTGGTTCAAATAAAATTCTAGCAAAAATGAAAAGAAGGTATAAAAAAGAACTTTATGAAGATAGGATTAATCATATTCATTCAAAAATAAACGATTGTTGTATTGGAGTTGATGTTATTGTTGGATTTCCAGGTGAAACAGATTCAGATTTTCAAGATACCTATGATTTTTTATTAAATCTTGAAATTTCATATCTACATGTTTTCACTTACTCTGAAAGAGATAATACTGAGGCTGCATTGATGTCAGATTTAATCCCTAAAAACATAAGAAATCAAAGAAGTAAAATGCTCAGGTCACTTTCAGAAAAAAAGAGAAGAATATTTTATAATTCTCAGTTAAATAAAATTAGACCTATTCTTTTTGAAACTGAAAATAAATTAGGTTACATTCACGGATATACGGATAATTACATAAAGGTTAGACATCCATGGAACCCTAATCTTTCAAACAAAATTATATACGCAAAACTATCAAAGATTGACAACGAAGGTTTTGTTAGGCTTGAGGCTTTTGAAAAAAAAGAAAAAGACAAAGAATGTTTAAATTCTAATTCCTACTGGTAAAAGAGACTTGTATTTTCTGTTTTTTCTGATAAACTTTGTAATGATTGCCGCGGTTGGCACAACACTAATATTTCTTTCACGAATTATTTCTAAAACTTCTGAGATAAATAGTTCTGAAAACTCATCTTTAGATTTCATTTCCGGCACAAAAATTTTTGTTAAAAATATTTTTCTTTCTTGAACAGAATATTCAATTATAGCCAAACCTCCACTCACTTGGGTTTCAAATTGTCTTAAAAAGCTGTTATCAACTATCTCCATATTAACATAACTTTATTAAAAAGTTAAATGCAAAAGTAATAAATTTATACTAAACCATTAATTATCAACGTGATTACAGATAAAGAAAATCATATATATATGATGCCGGGGCTGGCTGCTAGTTCATTAGTTTTTGAAAATATTAATCTTAAAAATTCAAAATATCAACTTCATAGACTTGATTGGATTCAGCCAAAAAAAAATGAAAGTATAAACTCCTATTGTAAAAGATTATCTAAAAAAATTAAACACAAAGAACCAATTCTTTTAGGAGTTTCTTTTGGCGGTATCATAGTTCAGGAACTTGATAAAATATTAAATGTAAAAAAATTAATAATCGTTTCTAGTGTTAAAACCCATCATGAATATCCTGTTGTTTTTAAAATAGCCAGAGATTATCAGCTTAATAACGCGCTTCCTTTTGGAATGTTTGATAATTTTGTAAAATTTTCTCTTAAGCTTAATATTAATAAACTATACAAACGGATAGATCTAGCAGAAAGATATTTAACAGAAAGAGATGAGAGATATCTTGAATGGGCTGTTTGGTCATTACTAAATTGGAAACAAGGTGAAATTAGAGAAGATATTATACATATACATGGCGATAAAGACAAAGTATTTCCAATTAATAATATTTCAAATTGTATTAAAATTAAAGGGGGTAAACATGAAATGATAATATTAAGAGCAAAGTGGTTTAATGAAAATTTAGTCTCCTTGATAGAAGAATAAAGTTACCTTCTTCTCATGTTACTTCTTCCAAAATGTTGATTCGGTATGTTTGTTTTTTTCATCTGATTTTTCATCATTTTAATCTGATCGGTCATCATACCATTTTTGTCTAAATCTTGTGCTTCTTTGAGCAACTTTTGTGCTTCTAGTTTTCTTCTTTTTGTAAATAATATTCCCGCTAAGTTTAGTTTTGCCATAGCTAAGTCATGATCCATGTTTAAACCCAATGTTATTGCTGTACGAAAATATTTTTCAGCCTGGTTCATATTTTCTTGAGAAAGAATTAGACCTTTTAAATAATTGTAATAGCCATGTTGCTTTGTGGTTAAAGCTGATTTTGGATTTTTAATTCTGTTCAGCCATCTATTAGCACCTTCTAAATTCTGTTTTCTTAACTGAAAAAATGCTAATATTAGAAATTCATTTCTAAAAAATAGAAGTACAAAAACCAATGATAATAAAAATAACATTACTCCGTTACCAGTGGAGCCAACTGCACCATCCAAAAATTGTTGAATTGAAAAAGCAAAAATTAATAATGCTAATACTATTTTAATGTACTTATTAAACATTTTTGTTGCGGATTAAAAATTCATTTAAAATTAATAAAAAACAAATTGATAATAATTAAATAAATTGATTTGTTTAACTAAAAACTCTTTGTATATTTGCCCGCAGTTTTAGTTTTAAAACTTTAAAAATTTAAAGATGAGCAAAAGAACTTTTCAGCCTTCAAAAAGAAAAAGAAAAAATAAGCACGGTTTTAGAGAAAGAATGTCTACTGCTGCTGGAAGAAAGGTGCTTTCCAGAAGGAGAGCTAAGGGCAGAAAGAAACTTTCAGTTTCATCTGAAAATAGCCCAAAATAAAATGATTAACAATTGTTAATATATTATATGGTGTTACTAATAGTAACACCTTTTTTTTTATTTTTTTGATTAGTACATTTAAAAAACTTTAATTCAATGCCTAAAGATTCTAACCTCAAATCTCTTTTAATAATAGGTTCTGGTCCAATTGTGATAGGTCAAGCATGTGAGTTTGATTATTCAGGTTCCCAGGCTTTAAGATCACTTAAAGAAGATGGGATTGAGACTATCTTAATAAACTCCAATCCTGCAACTATTATGACAGATCCAGTTATGGCTGATCATATTTATTTATTACCTCTTAACACTGCTTCTATTGTTAAAATATTAAAAGAACATCCACAGATTGATGCTGTTCTACCCACTATGGGAGGACAAACTGCACTGAATCTTTGTATTGAGGCTGACGACAAAGGAATATGGGATGATTTTGATGTAAAAATTATTGGTGTTGATATCAATGCTATTAATATCACTGAAGATAGAGAACAATTTAGAAATTTAATGTTAGATATTGGAATTCCAATGGCTCCTCAAGCTACGGCTACTTCCTATCTTAAGGGTAAAGAAATTGCACAAAAGTTTGGATTTCCCCTTGTAATTAGGGCTTCATTTACCTTGGGTGGTACTGGCGCTTCATTTGTATATGAAGAAAAAGATTTCGATGAATTATTGACAAGAGGACTAGAAACCTCTCCAATTCATGAAGTTATGATAGACAAGGCATTGATCGGATGGAAAGAATATGAATTGGAACTATTAAGAGATGCAAATGACAATGTTGTTATCATATGTTCAATCGAAAACATGGACCCTATGGGTATTCATACGGGAGATTCTATTACTGTTGCTCCAGCGATGACGCTAAGTGACGTCACGTATCAAAAAATGCGTGATATGGCAATAAAAATGATGAGGAGTATAGGAGATTTTGCTGGAGGTTGTAATGTTCAATTTGCTGTCAGCCCTGACGAAAAAGAAGATATTATTGCTATTGAGATTAATCCCAGGGTGTCTAGATCTTCTGCTTTAGCAAGTAAAGCAACAGGATATCCTATTGCAAAGATAGCTGCAAAGTTAGCAATTGGTTATAATTTGGATGAACTTCAAAATCAGATTACAAAATCTACATCTGCTCTTTTCGAACCAACATTAGATTACGTTATAGTTAAAATCCCAAGATGGAATTTCGATAAGTTCGAGGGTAGTGATAGAAGACTTGGACTTCAAATGAAAGCTG
>Ga0181585_10005660_pt1 | contig 10788 bp, 9 predicted proteins | sample 071ome_29_FD_132469 | JGI IMG/M metagenome (GOLD analysis project Ga0181585, IMG submission 132469) | Coastal salt marsh microbial communities from the Groves Creek Marsh, Skidaway Island, Georgia - 071407BT metaG (megahit assembly) | ecosystem: Environmental > Aquatic > Marine > Intertidal zone... | reverse complement strand
GTCCGTGTCGCGCGGACGTTCGTTTAGGCCTCGACGGTCGGATGTTTTCGTGGTGACGTACCCGAAGTGCGGAACCACTTGGATGACCCAAGTTTGCCATCAGATTCGATGCGCCGTGGCGGGAAAGGATGGCGAGGCGTTCGGGGAAATCACCGAGGTGGTACCGTGGGACATTCTCGCGCTGGATTGCGGACAGGACCTCGATGCGGATCAGACGTGCGAGCCGCGCATTTTCAAGTCTCACGAAAATGCGAAAGACTGCGCTCGAGGCGCAAAATACGTCGTCGTCGTCCGTGATCCGCGGGACGTCTTCAACTCTTTCTACGAGTTTTTACCGGCGTACATGGGTATCGGAAGCGGGGAAATCACCCCGGAGGAGTTTGCGGACGCTATATTCGCCGGGGCATCGCACTCGGGTGGCTTTTCGGAGCACTTTTTGTCGTGGTACGACGAAATGGTGGCCAACCCGGAAAACGTACTCATGCTGAGCTTTGAGGATATGAAAGACGATTTGGGTAAGGTGACTCGTCGCGTCGCGTCGTTCATGAACGTTGAGCTATCTTCTGAGCATTTCGACCTCGTGCTTGAGCGAAGTGGATTTGCGTACATGCGAGAGAATACGATGTTTGATGACCATTTCGTGCGCGACAAGATTAAGGCTCAGATTGGACTCCCAGAGAATTCGGAGTTCAAGGTTGGGAAGGTCCGCGCGACTGGTGGTACCGTCGGTGAAGGCGCGAGACAGCAACCGAAATCCGTCACGGCGGCTATCGACGCAAAGTGGGCCGCGGAAATGTCTCCTCGAGGTTGGCCGACATACGAAGAGTTTAGGCGCGAAATCGCGGCGCGTGCATACAAACGCACGATTGAGAGCATCCGATGCCTACATTAGTAAATTAGTTTTACATTCTTTTGCATGAATAGCACTGCCTAGTTTGATTTCCGAAGCCTGAGCTCCGCTCGTTCGGTTTCGCAAAGTTCCAATTTCTCGAGCGCAAGAGCCAAGAGCTCGTTCGCCTGCGTGAGAGCCTCCTCTAGCACTGCCGCTCGATTTTCAGCTCGCGATGCTCGATTATTTGCGTCCTCGATCGCTTCCGCACAGGGCCCGTCGTGCCATTTCCGGATGATTCTTTCTGCAAATACTCTCAATTTCCATCGGCCGAACGCGTACGCACGCGTCGCTTTCGATTGCGCGCGCGCGGACGCCGAACACGCGTCTACCATCGCCTCCTCTCGACGTTTGAGTTCTTCTAGCTCTTTTCGAGCGCTGCGCAGCTCGGTTTCCACCGACTCGCGGGTCCTGATGAGCTCCTCAGCCGCTCGTAACCGCTCCTGGACCAATCCGAGCTCTCGCTCGCTTTCCTTGCCCCGCACGTCGACCCCGCTCGTCTCGGCGTCTCGTCTCCCCTGTCGCTCCAAGACGACAATTCGAGCGTGTGCTGATGTCAAATCGTCCTGCGCGCGCTCTAGCGCATCCTCCGTCGCGCGCAGGCGGGCGTTGGCGTCCGCCAACTCCTCAGCGAGCGCTTTAACAGCCAGTCGACTCTGACGACGCACTGACGCTGCGTCGAGCGCCGCCGACTTTGACTCTCGCACGATGTGCCCGAGCGCTTCTTCGCTCGCCGTCACCATACCGAGCGCGCGCGCGACGAGTCGCCGTGTGGCGAGGTAACGGGCGCTTTCTTCATAACTGTCGTTATAATCAGCCTCGCGATGCCACCCGTCTCTACCGCTCGCGCGCGCGCATCCACCCCTGGAGCGTCGACACCGGCTCGTAAACGCGCGCGGCGCGCATCGAGTCGCGTCCCCGCGTCGTCGACGGCGACGACGACGACGTCCCCGGAGGTGGAGGTGGAAACGAGACGCGTCTATGAGCTCAGCAAGAAGGGTGATATATCAAATCTTCGACTGGTCGAGCGACCGCGCGAGGTGTTGGCGCCGAATGAGGCTCGAGTGCGCGTCAAGGCGATCGGATTAAACTTTGCCGACGTGTTCACCGCGCTAGGGTTGTATTCCGCGGCGCCGGACGGAGCGTTTGTGCCGGGTTTGGAGTGTTCGGGCGTGGTGGAGGAGCTCGGCGCCGACGCGAGCGGAGCGCTTGAGGTTGGCGATGAGGTGATGTGCGTGACGCGATTCGGCGCGTTCGGAGACGAGATTGCGTGCCCGGTGACGCAGATTCGTAAACTTCCAAAGGGATGGTCGTTCGAGGAAGGCGCGTCGTTTTTAGTGCAAGGTTTGACGTCGTTTTACGGATTGAAGCGATTGGGCGATATTAAAAAAGGATCCGTCGTCTTGGTTCACTCCGCCGCCGGCGGGTGTGGATTGATGGCGCTCGGTATTTGTGAACGGGTTGGTGCAAAAGCTATTGCCGTCATCGGGAACAAGAGCAAGGTGGACACGCTCAAGGAGCGTTTCCCAAGTCTCAAAGCCATCATCGTGCGCGACAGAAAACGATTCGGCGAGCAAGTCCGAGGCGCCTGCGAGGCCGTCGGAGCCGAGGAGGGCGTCGACATTGTGCTCGACGCGACGCTCGGAGACTATTTCGAGGGTGGATGGGATAGGCTGTCGCGCGGAGGGCGATATGTCGTGTACGGAGCCGCGGATTTGACGCCGCAAGGCGATCGAATCGGCGTCCTTGGTTGGATCAAGCTCGCGTTCAAATTTTTGAGAAGGAAAAAGGTTGACCCACTCATGCTTCCGGGTGAAAACAAGGGTATTTTAGGCTTCAATTTAATTTGGCAGTTTGATCGCACCGAGGATTTGGCATCCTTACTCGGCGAGTTGCAAGCGCTCGATTTGCCCGCGCCAAAGGTTGGGCGAACTTTTGATTTTGCCGAGCTTCCCGACGCACTTCGTCTATTTCAAACTGGATCGACGACGGGCAAAGTCGTCGTCAAAGTGTCAGATTGATGTTGGTTTGGTTTCGCATATCTTCGAGTATCTTGTTATTAGTATCGCTATGAAATCTGTCTGCTAGGTGCTCGCTATGCGATCTGTAAGTTCTTCTATGCGCTCGTCGATGAGAGAAATAATTTTATCCCCGCTGCCGTACATGCCCGTTCGCATCAGGTCTCCTCGCTCCGTGACCAGTCTGCGCACTTCCCGCTCGGCGGCTCGCTTCTCCGCCATGGTATCAGACTGCGCGACATCGGGCGCTAGGCGCGCACGCACGTCTTTTTCGCCCTTTGCTCCGCCTCCGGCTTCTTCGTCAATCTTATCGAGCTTGGACGGAAGCGGCATTCGATAATCCTCCACTGCGCGAAGGTTTGGGCGCGCAACCTGCGGCTTCGCGACGTTATCTCCACCGATCGTTCCATTCATCGACACAGCCGCGACATCCGCTTTGAAGCCTCTCATGAACGCATCTGAATCCTCTCCGTCGCCCGAAAGTATGTCATTCATGAATTCGTTTGCGCTCGGCGCCATTTGTGAACGATGCGAAAGATTCAAACCAGCCCTCTCCATCGCTCGCCGCGAGTGCGCGCGCTCGCGTTCTAGAGCTACGACTTGGCGCGCCATCTTTGTCAGCTGTTTCTTGTATCTTTCCTTGAGTGCCGCTTCTTCTTCAGCGCGCGCTTCGGCGGCTTCGCAGCGAGGTGCGAGTCGAGAAACTTCAGCTTGCAGCGTCGCTTCGTTCGTCTCCAATGACGCCTTTTTGTGCGCGGCGAACGCGACTTCGATTTGCGTCAGATTTGCCTCTGCGTGTTCCAATCGAAGATGGATCGCGTCCCGCTCCCGAATCGCTTCTCGCGCTTTTTGTCGCTCAATCTCAACCTTGTGGTTACACGTCTCTTGATTACGCTCGACCGAATCCTTCGCCTCTTCCCTCACTCGTGAGGTTTCGCGCTCCAACTTGTGTTTGCGATGTTCAAAGTGTTCTTCGAGCTCGACCAACTTTCTTTCGCGTCCTTCGAGCGCGGCGGCGGCTTGCTGCAACTTTCTCTCCATGGTTCGCAAACGTTGCGTCGCCTCCTCCATCTCGCGGTTCCTTCTCGCTTCGTGCCGGCGCCATTCATCTTCCAGAATGCGCATGCGTGCCGCCTCCTTGTTCGCGAGTTCGTCGTGGAATTTAGTCATCTCGTGTTGCTTCCAAACTTCCAAATCGTACGCAACCTTGTACTCGACGCCCGCTCGAGGATCCGCCTGCGCGACGTTCGACGTTTGACGCGACGGCGGAAGCGCTACGTGACGCCTCTGAACTTTACAAGCCGGTGGCGGCGGTTTCTGCGCGCTCGGCACCGGCGCCGGTGATAACTCGCGCATGCCATCCGCGTCAATCTTCTTCCTCGAGCCGCCAGTTCTCTTTGGCGTAGACGCTGGTTGGCGCTCGGTCAACGAGCCGCGCGAATCCAACCGCACGCGCAGCCGCGCGCGACCGACGACGACACCTCTATCATCCGTCACCTCTGCTCGGTAACGCACATCCTGACGACGCAAGAGCTCATCGATTGCAATGTTTGCGCTCGCAACCCTACTTTCATCCTTTGACGACCACACATCCAGAAGCACGCACGGCTTCCCCGCGAGCGTCGTCGCCAGCGCCGTCGGAGCGCACGAGAATCGAATCGAACCGCTCGATCGCTCAAATTCCGTCTCGTCGACGCCATCGACATCCTTAACCCGACCCGACGGCGCCGTTCGAATCAGACACGACGCATCCACCACGTTCAACCCTAAAATCTTCGCCAAGACGTCGTCCGCCCCGACGTTCGCGGTCAACGGCGCGCTCGAGTCAAAAGACGTCGCTCCGATGCGCTCAAACGATTCGACGCATAAAGTCAACTCAAACGCGTGCGTCGATTCGTGGACGACGACGCTCGACCCACCGGCGGTAGGTTTAACCACCGCGACGCGGTGTGCATCAAACGTAGGTAATCGTGCCTCCTCGTCGCCATCCTCCTCCTCGTCGTCGTCGTCGTCGTTGCCCGTCGCGTATCCAGTCGCGTATCGCCGCTTCGGCGTCTCCTCTTTGGCTCGCACGCGCGACGCCTTCTTTGCCTCTGCCTCCTCCCCGTGAATTACCCTCGTTGCCACCGACACGAAAATCTCCCCCCCAGTCCCACCACCCTTACCCCGAAGTTCCATCCACCTTCCCTCGATCCCACCGTACCGCTCCACCGCCGCGTCCGTCGCCGAATCCGTCTTCTTTCCTTTCCTTTTCTGTTCGCCTACGCCGACGTTTCCAACCGTCTCGCGCGCGACGCAAAATCCCAACGACCGTTCCCCCGGTTGCGCGATCGCCTCCACCCGAACCCCGGCATCCGATCGTCGGAGTACTCTCGCCCGTCCTTCGCTTCGTCGGTACACCGTCGTCGTCGCGTCGTCGTCAACATCGCAATCGTCAGCCGTCGTCGTCGACGCCAGACCGTTTCGAATGCGAAACCGCGACGCGTCCCACGTCTTGACCCTCCGTCGCGTCTCCCCGTCGTACGTCGCCCGAATCTCCACCGAAGTCGTTCGCGGTCCGAGATCGAGTCCGCGCGTCCCGGCGACGTCCACCACCGTCTCGTGTATCCGCATCGTTCCCGGTCGTCGTTCGGTCGTCGTCGTTTGAAGCGCGTTTTTGCAACGAAATTTGACTTTGACTCGCGTCGTCGTCGTCGTCGTCGTCGTCGTCGTCGTCGTTGTTAACTAACCGATGAATCTCGCGACCACGACCACGTGGTCGCGAACGAACGAGCGAGCGAGCGGATGCGGGCTCGCGATGTTTGGTATCCACCAGAGCGCGCGCCGAGGCGTCGGGCGTGTGACGCCGCGCGTCCGTCGTCTCGGGTCATCGTGTCGTCGTGTCATCGGTTCTTCGTGTATTGTAGTGATGTTAGGACCATGTATGCGTTGTGATGGTCGGGCCATCGCGGTCCAGCGTTGGAAATGAATTTCGGATTGAAAATGCGAGCGGTGCGACGTCACTCATCGACCGGTGCGCGAACCTGTACCACGACGACGACGACGACGACGACGACGACGACGGTCATGATGATGTGCGTGACGACGACGACGACCACGGCCTCGTCCTCCTCGGCGGTGTTCGCGTCGGGGAAGAGGCGCTTCGGGGAAGAGGCGATTAGAATGCGACGAACCGGTGGCGCCAGGGGTGGACTAATCGCAACGTCCGCGTCGGCGTCGTCTTCGAGGCGAGGGGTAGCCGCGATGATTGGTGGTGGACAAAGGCGACGTGGGGATGAAGTGTCGGCGTCGGCGTCGTCGTCGGCGGTGAATGGTGGTGGGCCGAAGCCGCCGGCGGTGTCGTTTGAGGGGGAAAAGGTGAAGAAGTGGTTCGAGGACGTCACGGAGAAGCCGTGGGATAGCCCCGCGGCGGGCGCGCGGGAGTTTCTCGCCGTGAAACCGATCGCGGCGGTGGTTGAGATGGATAACGCGACGGAAACGATGTCGGCGAACGAAATTGAAAGTCACGGGTTGAACTTGCCGACGTGCCAGGCGGAAGCGTTGGCGCGCGCCAAGGCAAACTCGGTGCGGTTTCGACAAAACTATATGCAGATTGCCGCCGTGGTGGTGTTGATGGGAAGCGAGTGCTTTGCCTTTGCGTTATCGTTGATTTCGTTTTACGTCTACTTGGCGTTTTCGAGCGATTCCATTCTCGGCGAGTTATCGCTGGCGACCAAGGACGCGCTCAAGTGGAACGATAAAGTCGTCGCGGGTTTACCCAGGGCGACGGTGAAGAAGGCGACGCTGGGCGTATCGGTCGTATTGTTTTTGTTGTCCGACGCCACTGCGAACACGTACGCCGTGCTTCGTTCGCTCGCGTGGGCCACGCTCATCGCGGCGGCGCACGCCGTCACGCGGCCAATCGACCTCAAGGGCACGCTCGGGGATATCGTCAAGGGATTTCGCTCAGCCAAGAGCAAGGAGGAACTCCAAGACGCCGCCAAGGAGGGATTGAAATCCGTTCAGACGTGGTGGAAGAACCGCAAGCCGAGCGAGCCCACGCCAGTGATCTTGGTGCAGAAGAACGGCGGCGCCAAGCCGAACGGCGCCAAGAACGACGAACCGGCGCCGCGTCGCGAGGACTCCAACGGCGCCATCGACGTCGACGCTCGCGAGGCGCAAGATAGAAAACAACTTCCATGATGTGTTAGGCGAAGGGCCGAGGCGGTCTCCTCGTATCGCGCGGTGTGCTGCTAAGTGAAACTTTTAATAACAAAATCCAAGTTGAATAGGCGTCATAGACCGAATCAGAGCTCATCCTTCGCCGCTTCCTCCTCGGGCGTGGGAAAGTACACGCCCTCCGCGCTCACCCACATCGCGTTCGACCCACTGGAGTGCGCCGCGCATACCTCCTGGTGCCCCGCGATCGGTCTACCAAACTTTATTCCGTGCGAGTGGAGATAGGCTCCGGTGTCCGCGTGCTTGAACCGCACTTTTTTCCCTCTCTCCCACGCACCCGCACCGGAGGGTATCTCCACGATCCAGTTATCGCCCGTATCGCTCGACTCATCGCTTCCAAAACACGACACTTCGTTCTGTCCGCTCAACGGCGATCGATGTTCGTGCGAGTGCAACCACGCGCGCGTGTTCGCGTGTTGCAACCGCACCGTCTGTCCGTGCGCGACGGCGCTTCCTCTCTCGCACTCCTCCCCGACCGCGCCGTGCAGGATCCAGTACTGATCCTCCGAACCATCCGGTCGCGCCGTGACGCTCTGCTGACCAGAGCCAGACGCGTACTGCACCTGCTGGCTTCCCAGAAAGTGTTTCGTGCTCGAGTGTTTCAGCTTGAGCGCGCTTCCACACGTGACCGACGCCGGGGCTTCCGCGCGCGCGGCAGCGACGACGGACGCGCACGCGCACGCGAAGAGCGCGAGTGTGATTCGATTCGCGACGTTCGAGCGCTTCGTCGGCGGCATCGTCGACGTCGCGCGCGTGGTACTGTCGCGCGCGCGGCGATGGTTTGATCGATCTGATAATCTCTTCTCTCATCTTCATCTTGTCGTCGCGGCGGCTTTCCAACAGACGACGGGCGACCGCAAACAGAGTGGCGCGTCGTCAGCGCGCGAAATGTCTCGTCGCGCGAAAGACAGCGCGAGAAGAGGGATTCACGGTGAATTCGCGCAATGCTAGCTATTCGTCGAGACGTGGGTGATTAAAAACTAACCAGCCTATTGTCGCTTCTACTTGTACAAACGCTCGGGATGCGCCAACGCGTGTTCGATTCGCGCTTCCAATTCCTCCGGCGTCGCGATCCAATCTCTCGACTGCTTCAGCAAATCCACCTCCCGCGCTTGTTTTCTCAGCGAAAGCGCGTGCTCGCGCTGCCACCGACGCCCCGCTATGATTCGTAACTTTCGATCCTTTGCTCGCTTCAACTCTTCCTGCGTCCGAGCGCTCGCCCCGGCGCGCGCCGCCTTGGCCCGCGCCTTCTCCGCCGCGCGTTCCGCCTTGGCCCGCGCCGTCTCCGCTCTCTCCGCCTCGAGTTTCTCCGCCGCCGCCGCGCGTTTCTCCGCAAACTCTCTCTGCCAAACCTTACGCAGCTCGTTCACTCTCGACTTCCACGACTTGCGTTCGGCGAGAAACGCGTCGTCCCGCTCGCCCGATTCGTTCGTCGCCGACCCCGACGCCGCCGTCGCATCACCACCGCTTCCGTACCCGCGGCTCCACACCGCCTTCGTCGTCGTCGTCGTCGTCGCGTCCACGCGCGCCGCCGTCGCCGCCGCCGCGCGCTCACCTCGCGTCGCCGCGTTGAGAATCCCTCGCCCAAACCTACGAAGCGCCGCGGACGCGACCGAGGACGACGCCATCGAACCTACGCGACGGCTCGCGTGCTTCTTCGTTCCCGGCGTCGCGCGACCCGTTCGTTCCCGGCGTCCGGGCCCGCTCGATCGATCGACCCGTTCGACGGACGTTCGACGCGACGTTCGTTCGTTCGTTCCTCCGTCGACGACGACGTCGAGTGCTCGAGTGCTCGAATGAGGGAGCGCGTCGCGTCCACGGTTCCGTTCCGTTCCGTTCCGTTCCGTTCCGTTCCGTTTCGTCGTCAAAAAACTTTTTTATCCTCCTTCGTATGTCCGTTCGCGGTTCACGACCCTTCGGTTCACGACCCTTTTTTCGTCTTCGTCGTCGAGAGTCGTCTTCGAGCTCGTTCAGTCCCGGCACTACACTGCGCGACGCGACCGCGGCGTCGTCGATCGATCGACCGATCGATCATGTCGAAGCGAAGCAGACTGGAGGTGGGTATCGCCGCGACGGATCGCGGGGTTTACGAAGACGACGCGGAGACGGAGGACGAACCGCGGTCGGGCGACGGGGATTCGTTCCGAGACTCGTTTCGTTTCCCGCGTTCATTTCCATTTCCATTTCCACCCGCCGGCGCGAGATCGATTCGATCTCTGTGTCGCTCGTCGACTCCGCCGCGCCGACGGGTGAACGGCGACGACGGTTTGTTTTCGATCGACGACGCGGGACGGGAAGAGGGCGAAAAGACTGACGCGACGCGACGCGACCCACCGCGCTCGGGGGTCGGTTTCGCGTGCGAACGCAGGATGGATCTCGCGGACGGGACGGACCGACGGATGAGGATTTACACGAGCTTCGAGACGTGATCATTCACTGCGACGGGTCGGTGGAAGTTCTCGGTGGATTGTCCGAGGACATCGCCCGGGACGTGCCGGTGCTGTGTGAACAGGCGAAGGATTTCGTGTTGGAGTGCGTGACGGAACTGCCGGTGAAGACACCGGTGTACGCGGCGTTGGTGGGTCTCGTTAATTCCAAGGAGGGGGAGTTTGGCGAACGCGTCGTGGAAGCGACGAGAGAGGCGTTGGTTGAGTCTTTGAATGGGGAAGACGTGGGTCAGCGCACGCGTGCGAGGCTTTTGACGAGGTTTTTGTTGATGCTCAGTACCGTGGGTGTGGTGAGCCGCAAGGATGCGCTCGAGTATTTGAGCTCGCTGATCTCCTCCGCCAAGGACCTCGCCGAGGGCGGCTCCGTCGGATGGCAACCGCGCGCGGATTGGCTCGCCTACGTCGCGCTCTCGGCGCTCCCGTGGGGAGGCGAGACTTTGTCAAAGTCTGAGGTTTCCAACGAGATGGAGGCTCTTCTCGACATGGCGACAGAGTACTGCTCCGCGCGAACGACGCACCCCGACGCGGCTTCGACCATCATCAAGTCTGCCGACGGTCACGAGATTGACTGGTTCGTCGATTTGTGCAACAGGCTCAACGCCGCGCGCACCGACGGTAACTGGCACATTTTGTCCATACCGACGATTGCCGAACCATTCGTCGAGACTTTGTCGAGCGCCGCGAACGCTCACGGATTTGCCGCCATCAAACTCGAACAGAAAAAGTACGCCAACCACACCGAGGCGGTGGCGCAGTATCCAGGTCGATCGATGCTCAGGTACGCGAACGCTTCTCACTCGACCGTCAAACTTTCACCCTTGACGACGGCGATGAAGACTCACTTTTTTATATCTCGTTAATCCCCTGACCTCGTGCTGATATGAAAAACGAAAATTTCCGAGCCGTTCTCCTGGATGGGAAACCGCGGCTTTGCGGGCGAAGCGAGACCGACTGACTCTTTTTTGCTTTTCTCGCCCACAGAATTTTGGATCCAAACTTCACCGAAGGCACCGGGAACGCTGACGCGTGGGGTCCGCTCGAGCGATTCGTCGCCGAAGAATACATCATCGACACGATTTGGGCTTTCGAGCCTGGGTTCCGTCGCTCTGCTGTGATTCCCGTCACCGAGCAGCTCGCGTCGTTGCCGCTTCCCGCGGAGCACCCGGACCAGTGCCAGTTCATGGTCGCGGAAACTTTGTTTGCAGAGATGTTGGCC
>Ga0181585_10005655_pt1 | contig 10797 bp, 14 predicted proteins | sample 071ome_29_FD_132469 | JGI IMG/M metagenome (GOLD analysis project Ga0181585, IMG submission 132469) | Coastal salt marsh microbial communities from the Groves Creek Marsh, Skidaway Island, Georgia - 071407BT metaG (megahit assembly) | ecosystem: Environmental > Aquatic > Marine > Intertidal... | reverse complement strand
GGCTTCCGAGTCCGACGCATCATATGATGAAATCATAAAAGACCCATCCCATGTGGAGTTTCTTGGAAAGGTTGGCAACTGGGAAGTGCTAATGCCAAAATCCATGCTCGGGTCGATATCTTGCGATATCTCCGGTGACGACACAACGTGGTGCACAACAAAAAAGGATGGGCAAAATCTGTTCTATTCTTATGTCGGAAGAAGAGCCGGCGAAGACGTTACTCTATTCTACGTCATGGATTATACAAGAACTCCTAAGATGAAAAAAGATGAATATGGTGTCGCATGTGTGAAGGACTGTGACGCTCGTCTATCATTTGGATGGACGGAGCGAGGCATTCAACTTAAAGGTCAAGACGGAAGTTTGTCGGTTAATGCCGGAAACAAAGGATTGGGCAAATATAGTAGACGTGTCGGCTCTCCAGACCAAGCCATCGCAGAAATTTTTGACATTTCCGAATGGAAGCAAATTAAACAATTAATGCAAGACAAGTGGGAGTCCATTGATAAAGGCGCAAGTCACCCCGCAAAAGAAATGCTCCAAAAGTCCGCGCAAAACGTCATGCTATTAAGGAAGACCATCAAAGACTACAATAAGCAAGAAAAGGACGACTACATTCGAATGATAATGAATGAACCCAGCATGGCTCCCGAGGTTGAAATATTCGTTGCAGGCCAATCATGGAAATGGGGAGGAATGATTGCCTCAAGAACAGAAAGCCCCAAGGTTCTTCGAGAGATATTTAAGTTTTGGCCAAAATATCCTTCGCGCGAGTTTGTCGGACATATTCTAAAAAATCCAAATTGTCCGGATGAAATTTTAAAAGAAGTCTTGAACACTCCCACTCTCTTTAAGGACGAGGACGTCCAGAAGCGACTGGTTTTGTCAACAAAAATAACGGAGCAAGATCTTGCAAAAATAGCAAAAAATGCCGCGAACAAAACAATTTTAACTCGCATTGTTATAAGCGGATCAACAACACCTGAGATTCTCGATGTGGTTGCAAGACATCCTCTCTCTTCAAGAATTGTGTTCGCAAGAATGCTTAACTACCATAAAGATGATGTTTTGAATAAGACGCTTGAATATATCGCACAAAAAGCGCCCGTTATGAGATCGCAAGTTAATGATGTTTTAACAAAACGAAAAAAATAATGTCCAAAAAAAGTTAAAAGTTCCGGAATAAACTATTGAAAGGAAAAAAAATTGGCGAAATCTCCTTTCGGCGATTATACTCCAAGAGTCGAACTATTTATGTCTGAGAAATGGAGATATATCCTATGGGCATAAAAATAAAAATCAAAAAGCGTTTGGACGAAATGAGCAGCGTCTCAGGAGGGGCAATACAGGGGTATGGAGCGCCTTTTGGAACTCCGAAGGGTATTGATGCCTTCAACAAGAAGGAAGCCGAGGAACAGCGTTTAAAGGGCGAAAGATTGGATGAAATGTTTTCCTCTTCTGGCTTGTCCGGAAGAAACCGAAGACCTCTTGTGTCTGGAGAGGATGAGCATGCTGGTCATGTGGAAAGATCGAGACATCAAGGTCTTAAAAATGTAATGCAAGAAGATGACGATGCAACATTTGACTTGGGAGATGATTCTTTTGAGGATACCTTCTCTGATGAACCTGACACTGCTGATGCTTTATCTTCTGCTTCGAGCAAGCCTCAAACAATAGACGACATTGTTCTAGATCAATTAGAAAAAAAAGGTTTTGAACTTGGAAAGAAGCTTGGAGAAGGAGCCTATGGAAGAGTGTATGCTGGTGAGTCTCATGAAACTGGTTTAGATTGTGCTATCAAGGTTGTTGGTCTTGGATCGCGATCCATCCCAAGAGAAGCAATAGTGAAAGAAATTAATGTCTACAAAAAAACCAGTGATGCTCGAGAAAAGCATGATGCGATATGGAGACACTTCCCTGAGGTTTATGAGTCTTGGATATACGATGATGAAGATGGACTTGGATATGTTCTTGGTTTCATTATTATGGAGAAGCTTGTTCCTGCGACGAATGAAGAAAAAGCTTTTATTCCGGACTTATTTTCTATTCTTGCGACGAGACACCCCATGGACATTGAAGATGTTAAGGGCAACTATAAAATTAAGAAAGATTTGTCAAAAAGAGCAGCGTTTTGGGCGAGAGACCTTAACCACGTAACAAAGGTCTTCGATATGTATGATGATCTGATGAGGAGAAACGAGCCCATTGACTCCTCAGACAAAGAAGAGTATCAGCAGATTCTTTCCTCAGTGTCTCAGTCGGCACTCAAAAGATATGAGCGCATGGCAGATAACGCCCCCGATAAAATCAAAAGGCTCATCAAAGACCGGATGAGGAAACTTGGGTATTGGGCTTTCGATTTTGAATGGCTTGATGGTCGAGATGCACTAGAAAATGACTTGGGTGCAAACTCCTACATTAAACTCATTTGGGCTGATCTAATTTATGCTGTTGCTAGAATTGGATACATGACCAACACTCCAGAAAGTCAAATAAATCAAATGGTAAAGGAAATGTCTGCCGAGGTCATCAACGGATATAGAAAGGGAACAGGGTTTCCTGTCAGTTTCAGATATGGTGGCGAGTTATATCAGACAAATACAGAAAGAGAAAAAGAGATGGCCCCAGCTAGGGATCTATACAAAGCTATGCAGGCCTTATACAAGGTAACTGGATTGTTGGCAAAAGACATGCATGACGACAATGTTATGAAGAGAGAGGGTAGCAATGACTTGGTGATCTCCGACATGGGATTATTTAAGCAATTGTCCATCCCAAAAGACTTAAACATAACGGAAGTGCGCAAATATCGCATAAAACTATTGACAAAGCCCAAAAAATAGGGTATAATAAGGGATGGAGGTGTCCAATGAAAGAACTATTTGAAGCCATGAGTGGCTTGAAAGACAATCGAAATGGAAAGGTTGTCACTTTTGACTTTGATCACACGATTGTTAAGTCATTTTTAAACCAAACTGTTGACGGTGAAGAGCATTATATGTTCGGAGGGGTCAACAAAGAGATAATTAAGCGCATAAAGAAGTTTAAAGACTCGGGAACAACAGTTTTTATCGTCACTTCTCGACGTGCAGATCTCGAACACGATGAATCAAGCGTAAAATCGCTTTTAAAACAACTTGGAATTGAAGTTGACGCTGTATTTTACACCAATGAAGAGCCAAAAGCTCAAAAACTTTATGAATTAGGGTCTCGACTGCACTATGATGACGACCCAGCAGAGCATGAAGCCATCAAGGCGTTCAAAAATCTGCATAAAGACTTTGAAATCGAGGTAAAATACCCCGATGATCTCATTAAAGATATTGAAGCAGTTGCGAAAGGCGTCATTATCACATCAGATCACAAACTAATTATGGCTCAACGGTCGGATTCCTATGAATGGGATGCTCCAGGTGGGCATTTACAAGACGGAGAGGAAGCAAATTATGCGTTTTGGAGAGAAGTTAAGGAAGAATTACACTTGGAAGTCAACGAAGTCAAGTTTCTTGACAATATTACAACTACCTGGAGAGGTGTTGATAAGGATACTTACTATTTCTTTGGGCGTATTGATTACTCTTCTGAGGAATTAGAAGGTATTATCGACCTTCAATGGGAAGTTGCTGACTATTTTTGCGGTGATTGGGAAGAATTGATGCGAAAATGCAAAGGAAACGCCACACAACATCTAGACAACGTACTTCAATTGTTGGAGTCTCAGCAGGAACTCATCGAATCTTATCAACCACACTCAAAAAACCACAAAACTAAGAAGAGACGCATCATTGGTCTCGGCGGTTCTAAGACCACAGGCGCAAAAGGACTCAAGCGTGTGTCGGATTTTAGCCGTGCCAAGTCTGCTCCTCCGGGATTTGGCGTTTTAGAGGAGGAAAATGTTGAAAAACCAACGAAAAAGTACAAAATAAAAATAAAATCCGAACTTGACGAGAAGAAACGCAAGAAAAAGAAGAAAACTACCAAAAGGAAAGGGTCTTCGAAGCGAAAATCTAAGAAAAGGAAAGGGTCTTCATGGGGAATCTATGGTGGAACCTACTTTGATTGGGGTATGTATGACGGATCCGATGGCGGTGGAGACGGTGGAGGAGGTGAATAATGTTCTTCGGAGAAAGAAAATTGAGATCTATTGCCAAAACAACAGCATTTGTTCTATTTATGTTGTTAATGAGCAGTTATTTTGAGCGAGAAACCGTTATCATTGCTCTACTGTGCATGATTTATATGAAAATGAGGGAATAAAATGAAAATTTCTAAACAAAGACTTCTTGAAATCATCCAAGAAGAGTGTGGTATGGCTATGGGGCCTCAAATGGACTATAATATGACTCCGGATGGCGAAATTGACCGCGAAGGACGCATGGCAAAGCGTCAATTGGCCGATATTGCTGAATATGCTCAAGATTTAAGCCAAATGTTGGCTGATGAGACGCAATTGGAGGCTTGGGTTCAGGCAAAGCTCACAAAAGCGGCTGATTATATCAAAACTGTCAAGCATTACGTCGAATATGGTATGGAAGAGGGCGCATATGACCAAGTTATGCCCCAAATGGAGCCGGAAATGCCTCCAATGGTTCAAAATGAGCCCGAAATGGAAGAATATGAGTACGATCCTGTCATGATGGAAGAGAATGACGAAGAATATTGACCAGAACGAGGGTTCTAAGTTTAGAACTATCGAAAATGATGGGCTCGGAGCCTCCAAAACCAAAAATTTGGCCGTTGGAGACCTTGTTGAGTGGGATGCGTGGGAATATAACCTTGTAGATGAGTATTTTTACACTAAAAACGGCCTTTTGGTGGACATAATCAAGGACAGAAGGCTCTCTGGGTGGACATATTTGGCCCGAATTATGCCTTTTGGAGGCGAAAATGAGGTAGAAATACCCCTGATATCAGTGAGAAAAATGAAAGGAACAAACTAATTATAGGTATGCCTTGTAATATTAAAAACCCATCAAACATAGATTTATCGTCTCTTGAGCCTCATGTTCAAGGGATGTATGATTATTTTGATCAAAAACTAGGCTTCCAGAAGCCTCCTACGATGTTTTTTGACTCAGATCCAAGTAATCAGTCTAATGTTCTTGGAAAAACCGCTTATTACGATCCTCAGGCTCTTGAGGTGCACGTTTTTGTTGATGGAAGACACCCGAAAGACATGTTGAGGTCAATCGCACACGAACTAATCCATCACCAGCAGAATCTCGAAGGCAGATTGGACGTTGGTGGCTATATGGGTGAAGGGTACTATTTAAAGAATGAAGAAATGAAAAAACTTGAGCAAGAAGCGATGCTTAGAGGCAATGCTCTTATGAGAGAATACGAAGACAATTTGAAATTAGAGGAGAAAAACAAAATGTCACTCAAAGAATGGAAAAACAACGAATTGAATAGACAACTTCTGAAGAAGTTTGGTATTCTCAAAGAAGAGAAAGAAATCACTCACATGTGCGCTCTTAAAGTTACTCACAAAGCTAGTGGAATGACTGGGCATCCGATTAAACACACCCTTTCTGAGTCTGGTAGAATTTCTCACTATACTGTTGAGTTTGAAAACATGATTGTTGAGAATATTGCCGTTGAGAATCTCGACATTGTTCAACAGGAAGAACATTCTCACAAAAGAGACGATGAGAAGCCCCACGATAAGAAAAAGCCTGTAATGTCTGAGGAAGAACTTGAAGAGGCTGCTAAGCCTGACTATATTGATCTCGACAAAGACGGAGACAAAGAAGAGTCCATGAAAAAAGCCGCTGCTGATGCGAAGAAAGGTAAAAAAGGCGACGATGAAGATAAAGAAGAGATGGAAGAAGGTCGTAACAATCCTCGAACAACAAATGCTGATAAATTTGTTGGGCATGAAGACCGATACCATCAAGATCGAATTCATGAAGAAAACAAAATGAACAACCTCAAAGAATCTATCAAGCGAATCGCTAAGGCAAAAAATATTATCTTAAAATCATCAAAAAAGAGAATTAAATAATGAACACCAAAGATGAAAAATTATTAAGAGAGTTTGTCAGAAAAACTTTCGTTAAAAAAATGTTGCAAGAGCAAAAAGAAGTTATACTGCAAGAGCAAAAAGTTAGGTCTTTTGTGCGGACGCTTATAAACGAAGTGGCCGAAGAAAAGGCAAATACAGTCATCTTCGAGGGCAAAGAGATGGCCAACCCTCATCCCTCAACTGGTATTAATAAACTTCGAGATGCTATTCGTAAAGCGAAGCCTTCTGTTAAGACCAAATTTCAACAACTAACAACGAGCGCAGAGCAGAGAGAGTCTTTTACCAATCACATGCTTGCTGCGTTTGTTCGCTTGTTTGATCAACTCGATGCCCTGTCTGCTAACCAAGAAGCTGAGAGTGGTCTCGAAGACACCTCCGCCGATCTTGCAGGTTTGGAAGAACCAGGGGCAGAAGTTGAGGCACCCCCAGAAGGTGCTCTAGACGATATTGAGGATGATATTGAAGGTCTTCTGGAGAGCATGCTTAATGAAATAGATGTTGATATTGAGGACGAGGCTGAGCAAAATGACATCGTCTCGGATGAAATTGAAAATGAAAAAAGAGCCGCTGAGAAAGATAATTTCAGTCAGGCAGAAAAGGATTTTAAAAGAAAAAAAGAACAAGAAAAAGAGCGTGAAGATTTTGGTGCTGGTTTAGAGGGTGACTCTACTGGTCGTAACCAAGCGTTTGATGCCTTCAACCTCGTTCAGACTTACTTCTCAGACAACTACCTAGATCTTGATTCTCCAGATGATCGAGAGATGTTTAAGAAGTGGGGTCTTTACAATCTAAAGTTGCTACTTGACTCTTATGAAGAAGAGTTAGCACCACAGCTAGATACACCAGATATACCAAATCCACAATAATCCTCCATTAACAAAACACTATACACATAAAACACTTCACCCTATTAATATAACCTATCGGAGATAGTTTGTCAAGAGAAAAAAGAAAAAAAAGATCATTTATTTCTGAACTGAGAGAAGAAGGCAAAGTGGACTCTCGTTTTCTCGACAAAGTCTCTGAGTTAACAATAGAGGAATTAATAGCAATAAAGCTAGAACACAGTGCTAAACTGATGAGTGGCAAACTATACAACTTCCCTCTCTGGTATACTCTTCCTTACATGGTAAGAGATGCTTTAATGAACTTTGTAGATAGGAATTGTAAAACTAAAGCTGACATGTCTAATGTATTAGGGATTCCTTATAATGAATTTCAACAGATATATAGAAAGTATTTAGAATAGAAATAATAATAGTAGTATTATATTATAATATATATATTAATAAAATATGTCTCAGTTTTTTCCTTTTTCACTTTTTTGAAAAAAGTTTCACTTTCTTCTTGACAATCATTTCAGAATGTGGTATATTACAATTACACAACAAAAACACACAACACATTTTAGAAATGGAGACAATATGGATAGAGACATTGTTTTATTTGATATGGATGGGACCTTAACTGAACCGAGAAAAGCCTTTGTTCCTTTTTTGTCCTCCCCCTTGTGGAACTTGGCTAAAGTAGCCGATGTTGGTATCGTTACTGGTTCTGACTATGATTATGTAAAAGAACAATGTTCCCACCTTATCGATGATCATTCTATCCGTTATTGTCTCCACATTCTACCTTGTAATGGAACCAAGTGGTTTTCTCCACCAGACTCTTCAAAGGAAGAGCACAGACTTGTTCACGAAGTCTCTATGGAGAAGGAACTTGGAAAAACGAATTATAGAAATTTAATTGAGATCCTGCTCAAACTTCAGTCCTTTGCTGCATCGGAATATGATATTCCCTTGACGGGCAACTTTATTTCTCCTCGAGGATCAATGGTTAATTGGTGTCCTTCAGGAAGACTGGCTGGAGATAAGGAAAGAGCAAGGTTTAAAAAGTTTGATAAAGAGTGGGGTTTTCGAAGACAGTTTCTCAATAGACTTGGGAATGAAATATCTGATATCGGACTCTACGATGAAATTACAGTAAAACTTGGAGGTGATACTTCTTTTGATATTTATCCCACTGGTTGGGATAAGACATATGCTCTCCGCCACTTCAGTGGCAGAAATGTTTGGTTTGTTGGTGATCGTGCTCGCAGCCCTAAAGGTAACGACTATGAAATTTTTGGTGCTTGCGAGCCTCGGTCTTTTCACACAACAGGGCCAGAGCAAACAAAAGAAATTATCGAAGGCATTACTGATATCTTGGGAGGATAAATGGATTTAACAGAAGCAATCGCAGATTTAAACAATTTTGGGATAGACCTTAAGTTAGAAGAATATGAAGACGAAGTATTTTACGCATCAGCCATCAAAGAATGGTTCATTCTTAATTGTGAGTATGAGGTTTATACGATTGACGAAAGAGAATTCGGAGTAGAATTGGAAGGTGAGAATATCGCAACTATATATATTCAGAACTCTGTGCTTGCAATAAGACCTATTGGAGAGAATCCATATGGTGTTCTTTTGGACGTTCTTGAGTTTGTCGCCCAGTGTCACAAAAAGACAATAGCGGCTTTGGAAAAACTTAAAGAATTGACTTTTGAAGAAGACTTTGCTGAAGACGTCTTTGAAGAGACAGACCCAGCCTCAGAAGAAGATTCGGATGATTGGGAATGGATTTAATGAAAATTTTTTATTTAAACAGAACAGAAGACGAGAGCGGCGTGTCCGGAACTGGGCGTGTCGCTCAAGGCTTTATTTTCGACAATGGAAAAGTATGTGTTACTTGGCTCTCCGAGCATCCCTCAGTAACCGTCTATGATAATATCGGAGAGGTTCATGCTATTCACGGGCATGGAGGAAAAACTGAAGTAATAATGGAGCCTGACTACAAAAAGGCTTTTGGTGAACTTAAATCTTTTATTGACAACTTTGATTTATCCGAGGTTGTAAAAACAAAGATACCAGTTGATGGAAATGCTTCGAAGTTGATGTCGAAGAACTAGTTATTATGTGGAACGGAAAATTTACACTTTAAAGCTAGATGCGGCTTACCAGCCGATTGAAATCATAGAAGGCTCCAAAGGCTTTTCTATGGTATACTCAGGAAGGGCGAGGGTTCTCGAAAATCATAACGAGCAACTCAACGCCCTTTTTTATTATCCGTCGATAATAGTGTTGAAAAATTATATAAGAAAAAAGCCTCTGTATTTATCTCCATCAAGATCTAATATTTATTGGAGAGATGATCACAAATGCCAGTATTGCCTGAAGCATTTTCCACGACCGGCATTAACTTTAGATCACGTCTTTCCAAAGTCAAGAGGGGGTCAAAAATCGTGGGACAACCTTGTGACCTGTTGTACCCCTTGTAATCAAAAGAAAGGCGATAGAACGCCTTCTGAGGCCTCTATGAAACTATTTAGGAAACCAACTAGGCCTCGCTTCACAATTGTGAGAACAAAGACTGGAATTAAAATACCGACGAGTTGGAAAAAATTTATTTAGGAGAATAAAATGTTGAATGACGATTTAATGAATAAGATATTGGAAAAATGCAAAAAAGACCCAAAGTTTTTAGATGTATTTGAGAATTTGCTGAAGTGGTCTCAGTCTGCTGCATTAGCCGGAATGTCGGTTGAGGAAATGGCCTCCATATGCATGATGGGCTACGCAATTGGCGAAGACCCTAGCCTTCAAGAAATGGTGAAGAACATGAACAAAATAAACAATCTGGGTCTCGACATTGTTGAGAAATAACTAGTTATGACTGAAATAGGAGATAAAAATGTTTTTGTATTTAATGATGCTTTCTTCGCTCGCTCAAGACCGAGCAACGGAGTATAAAAAGAGAACTGAGATTGACTTTGAGGCTATTGAACTAACGGGTGTCATGGTGAAACCTGAAGGTTCCGTCATCATTGAGAGAAGAAAGGCTGAGTTTAACCCTCTCATTAGAATAAGAACCGACTTTAATGAAGAGATGGTTGATTCTGTGAGGGAAATAAAGTGAAAATAACAAAAGAAAGACTTCTAGAAATAATCAAAGAAGAACTCAACAAAGCTGATTTTGGTAGGGACTCCGTTTCAAGATCCGACCGGTCAAAAGAGTTGAGACAAAAAGCAAAATCCGCATCCTCAGAGACTGGTGTTGACACAAAAGAGCGAGGCATCGTCCAGCGAATTGAGCAAAATCTAACAAAACTTGCTGATCTGACAGATATCAAGTCTGGCTCCACATTCACTCTACTTAAGAGACTTAACGCCTTGATGGAAAAGGAGATCGCGAAACTTGAAGGAGGCTCTTCTGATGAAAAATGATATGAAATTAATCATGGAGTCTTGGAGATCGCAAACCCTTTTATTAGAAGGCAACCATCCAGCAACCGTTGGTGATTTTAGAGTTGCTCTCTTGGCTGCAACAGATCCAGACGTAGACCTGAATAAAGCTAAATCTAACGCCGAAGAATATGTTAAATTATACAACAAAGTTAATGGCGTAAAACCAACCAGAGATAAACTAAAGTTAGGGATGGCCGCTCTTGGTGTTTTGGCCGCAGGGATTGCTCTTGCTCCCGTTTCTCTCCCTGTTGGTGTTGCCGCGGCAGTCGGGACAGCCACAGCAGCCGCAGGTTTTGGTTCTGCCTTCTCGACATTTGTCGGAGACCTCATAGAGAAAACTCAAGATAAAAAAATTCAAGACAAAGATTCGATAAGGGTTATCATGGATGCTTTAGGTATCGACTCAAAACTTTTAGCGACGATTGAAAATGATATTGAAGATAAATTCTTTCAAGATGTAATTCAACCTAAGCTAGAGGACTACT
>Ga0181585_10005640_pt1 | contig 10813 bp, 6 predicted proteins | sample 071ome_29_FD_132469 | JGI IMG/M metagenome (GOLD analysis project Ga0181585, IMG submission 132469) | Coastal salt marsh microbial communities from the Groves Creek Marsh, Skidaway Island, Georgia - 071407BT metaG (megahit assembly) | ecosystem: Environmental > Aquatic > Marine > Intertidal zone... | reverse complement strand
TGAACAGGGCTATCTTGTCGCTACCGGAGCCGGTGACCGGTTTGCGCCGCTAAGCCTGGTGTCTGTTCTCTTGAGGTTGCAGAATTCATCGCAGCCCAAATTGGCGGATGCGATTGCGAGTCCGCGTGTCGCCCCATTGACCGGACAACAGTCGCTTTTCGAGAATGCCGGGGCCGATGCGGTTGCCGCGATCAGAAGCACCGGACGGCAAATCGTCGCTGCCGGGCCGATGGGCATTAGCAGCGTGAACGTTCTGATCTGCACGGATGGCGTCCGGGACGAGCCTAATAGCTGCCGCATAGCCGCGGATCAACGCCGCGGTGCCTATGCTGTTAATGCGGAAAAGCACTAAATGCCGTTAAAGATTTCGGACCGCGGGGCCGTACCGCCTTTTATCGTTATGGATGTTCTGCGCGCCGCCAATCAGCGGCAAGCGGAAGGCCGGGATGTGCTGCATCTCGAACTTGGGCAGCCCGCGACCTCCGCGCCGCAGGGAGTAATCGCGGCGGCGAAGCGCGCGATCGATACCGACCCGATCGGTTACACCGAAGCATTCGGGTTGCCGGAACTGAGGCAACGGATCGCCGGCTGGTACAAGAGCGAATACGACGTCGATGTGCCAACTGACAGAATCGTCGTGACGACAGGGTCGTCCGCGGGATTCGTACTGGCCTTTCTGTCCGCATTCGATGCCGGAGACAGAATTGCCTTAGCCGATCCCGGCTATCCGGGTTATCGGAATATCCTGCTTTCCATGAACGTAAGGCCGGTCGGATTGGCCGCGTCGCAGGAAACCCGTTTTCAGCCGGTGCCTGAAATGTTGGACGGCGAAAAGGACGCGCTGGACGGCCTGATTGTGGCAAGCCCGTCCAATCCCGCCGGCACCATGATCTCCGCTCCGGAACTTGAACGGCTTGCTGATGCCTGTCGAGAACAGGAAATCCGGTTGATTTCCGATGAGATTTATCACGGTATTTGTTACGGTGAGCCCGGAGAAACCGCGCTGAAATTCGATCAGCGCTCCATCATCATTAGCAGCTTTTCAAAGTATTTTTCGATGACGGGGTGGCGTATCGGCTGGATGGTCGTGCCGGAAGAATTGCTCCGGTCCGTGGAATGCCTTGCCCAGAATATTTATATTTCCGCGCCGACATTGTCGCAGCTTGCAGCGATTGCCGCTTTTGATTGTCGCGAGGAACTCGACCGGAATGTGGCGCGTTATGCCGCCAACCGGACGGTGTTGCTGGATGGGCTCTCGGAACTGGGGCTCAATCGCCGTGCCCCCGCCGACGGCGCTTTTTACGTTTATGCGGATGTCGGCGATCTGACCAACGACAGTGAAGCGTTCTGCCGGACATTGCTGAATGAGACTGGCGTTGCGATAACGCCCGGAATCGATTTCGATCCCGGGCGTGGTAATCGCTATATCAGGCTTTCTTTTTCAGGGGCGACCGGCGATATCGAAAAAGCCGTTGAACGTATGGGCGATTGGCTTTCCCGGTATCGCTGAAGCGCTAGTCGAGAATGCGTTGCCACCAGCCCCGTTTTGGTGGTTCCGCAGGCGCTGCGGCCGTCGCTTCAGCTGCAGGTGTTTCGTCGTTTGCTTCACCGGCCGCGTTATCCGGCGTTGTTTCTGCGACCGGGGTTGGCTCCGGCGGCGCGCTGTTTTCGGCGCCATTCTGTTTTTCCGCGCCGTTGTCCGGATTATCGTCATCGGGTGCGGCAGAGGTGTTTTCCGCAGGCCGTTCCGCTGAATCGTCGGTGGTTGCCGATGATTGCTCTGTCGTTTCTTCTGCGTCGGACGCCTGTTGACGGCCCTTGCCGCGTTGATTCCGCCGCCTTCCGCCGCGTCGGCCGCGTCGCCGGCGCGAGGGCTTTTCCGAACCCTCGGCATTTTCTCCAGTCGCATCCGCCGCTTCATCCTGATCAGCGGTCTGGTCGTTTTCGGTCTGATCCGATTCCGGAGCTTCCGCCGCCTGATCCTGATTTTTCCGGCGCCGTCTGCGTGACCGCTTCTTCCGGGGGGCGTCGGTGCTTTCGCCGTCCTCGCTCCCGGCCTGTTCCACCCGTTGTGCGCCGGAATCAGCAGCGTTCTGGCCGCCTTTCGCCTTTACCCGGTCTATCTGAATTTCCGTCGGGTTGACGGAATCGTCGCCGAGTACGCGGATACGGAAACCGTATTTCGTTTCCATTGCTTCCAGCGCATCGCGTTTTTCATTGAGCAGATACAGCGCAATACGGGTCGGCAACGTGACCGAGACCTCGCTGCTCCGCATGCGGGTGCCTTCTTCCTCGATCAGACGCAATGCATGCAGGGTCATGGACTCCGTGGAGCGGATGTATCCCGTCCCGTCGCAATGCGGGCATGGCTGCGTGCTGTTTTCGACGAGGCTCGGTCGCATGCGTTGACGCGACATTTCCAACAACCCGAAATTACTGATCCGACCGACCTGGATCCGCGCCCGGTCTGTTTTTACCGCGTCCTTGAAACGTTTTTCGACGGCCCGCTGATTGCTTCTTTCTTCCATATCGATGAAGTCGATGACAATCAGCCCGGCGAGGTCGCGGAGCTTCAGCTGGTGGGCGATTTCGCTCGCCGCCTCCAGGTTCGTTTTGGTTGCGGTTTCCTCAATATTGCGTTCGCGCGTCGCGCGACCGGAGTTAACGTCAATGGCGACCAATGCTTCGGTCGGGTTGATGACCAGGTAGCCGCCTGATTTCAACTGCACTGTCGGGTTGTGCATTGCCTCGATTTGGTTTTCCACCTGATAGCGGTGGAACATCGGCATTGATTCATCTTTGTAGGGCTGCACGCGTTTAGCGTGGCTGGGCATCATCATCCGCATCAGCTTTTTGGCGGATTGATAGGCGTCCGTGCCCTCGACCCAGATTTCCTCAACCTCTCTGGTGTAAAGATCGCGGATCGCCCGCTTTACCAGGTCACCTTCCTCGTATACGAGGTCGGGAGCCGAGGATTCGAGCGTTTTCTGACGTACGTCTTCCCACAGCCGCATCAGATAATCGAAATCGCGCTTGATCTCCGATTTGTTGCGCTCCATCCCGGCGGTCCGCATGATCACGCCCATCCCGTCCGGCACTTCCAGGGACTTGAGGAGGTCGCGCAGTCTCCGGCGGTCGGTCGCGCTGGTGATCTTGCGGGAAACCCCGCCATTGCCGCGCGTGACGTTGGGCATAAGCACGCAATACCGGCCCGCCAACGACAGATAGGTCGTCAACGCCGCGCCCTTGTTGCCGCGCTCTTCCTTGACGACTTGAACCAGAATGATCTGGTTGCGCTTTATGACTTCCTGAACCTTGTAGCGTTTCGGTTGTCCGCCGCTGCCTGACCGCCGCCGGCGCCGGTCGCGACCCTGTCGTCCGCCTTTGGATTCCGGTACTTCTTGATCGGCAGCGGATTGTTCTTCTTCATCCGCCTCATCCGCGTCGCCGTCGTCTTCAACGGGCTCGGCGTCATCGCCATCGACCTCGGCAGCATCATCTTCATCCGCAGAACGCAGCGCCTCTGCTTCTGGTTCTGTTGCGTCGTCAGCTTCTTCTTCGGCTTCCGCTGGTTTCTCCGGTTCATCTCCCGTACCGGCGTCGGCTTGCGGATCGCTCTCGTCCTGATCGCTGGTTACATCGTTTTCCGCATTGACAGGTTCTTCCGACGTGACGCGCTCGATAACGGCATCGGCGGCTATCGTCCGGTCGTTGTCTTCGGTTTCCCCATTGTCGGTGGGTGCGTCGTCGCCGCCATCGGGGGCGGCGTCTGCACCAGCCTCCGCTTCCGGCTCCGGCGTGTCATCGGAAACTTCAGTCTCTTCGAATTCCTGGTCCTCTACCGCGTCGCCCGCCTCTGTGGAAACTTCGGTCTCGGTATCGCCGTAATCCTCATCCTCATCCGCATCCAGCCCTGAATCCGCGTCGACATCGTCATCAAGATCAATCCCGGCATCGCCGTCGATTTCGTCGAGATGTTCCTTGGCGGCGGTGGCGGCTCTTTCGAACTCCGCCGCGTGTTGTTTCAGCGCTTCGCGATCCTCGATGGGAATTTGATAATAGTCGGGGTGTATTTCGCTGAAGGCGAGAAATCCGTGCCGGTTTCCACCGTAATCAACAAAGGCGGCCTGAAGGGAAGGTTCCACCCGCATCACTTTGGCGAGATAGATATTTCCCTTGTTTTGCGTCTTTGTAGAGGATTCTACGTCGTAATCTAGAAGTTTGTTGGCTTCCGTAATGACCACGCGCACCTCTTCCGGATGCGCGCCGTCAATGAGCATTCTCCGCGTCATTGTAATTTTCTCCGCGGCGGCCCGGCCCGGTTCGCATTGCGTGGGGCGTCGGTCGCCGACGATATGGGGGCGGGTCAGCTGGGGGTCTACCCTCCGCGCGTTCCAAAATCCGGGAACTCGCCGATCAGGGACCCACAGGGACAGCCGTCTCCGGCCCCGGGGTTTCTAACATCTGCCGTATTTCCTAAGCGCAACCCAGCGGGATCTGAACGTGGCACATCTGCCTGCCCGCGTGCCGCGCTCTCTTTCACCAGTCTCCGGTGATCAGAACGGTCACGGCATTCCTAACGCGGATAGAATAGTCCAATTTCTATCTCCTCCACAATGACATAATCAGCGAATTCTCCATGTATTAAATCCAACGGTTTTCCACAGTTTATTCACAGGGTTTTGTCATCTGTTTTCAACAATCAGTTATTGAGTCGGTTCAGGCCGGGCGCTATATATGGGGTCACTGCGGATTCTGGCGTCTATATGTGTGGAATTTCGACTTTTACGCGCCAAATGGGGATTTCCATTCTTGTTCTGATCGCGATTGCCGCGCCGGCGCTGGCTTCGCCGAAGATCGGCGGAATCCGTATCGGCGACTATCCGAATCACACCAGATTCGTCCTTGATATCAGCGAAAAAGTCGATTTCAGCGTGTTCACGCTTGCCGATCCCTACCGGGTCGTCATTGATTTACCGGAAGTTGTCTGGCATCGCGCGGCCCGGATCGCGCCTCGGGGAAAACGCATAACCGGTTACCGGTTCGGGCTTTTTGAGGCGGGACGTTCCCGCGTCGTCATCGATCTGAAATCGGCGGTTCGCATAAAACAGTCTTTCATCCTGCCGTCCAAGGGCGCGAGGCCTTACCGGGTCGTACTCGATATCGAACCCGTCACGCGTACCGTGATGTTGGGAGAGATCGAAAAAGCGCGCCAGAAAATTGCGGCACCACCCCGAACCGCCGCGGCTACGCGGCCTCCCGTGCCCGTAAAGCCAAAGCGGCGAAAATTGGCCAAGAAACCCCTTGTGATGATCGATCCCGGACATGGTGGCGTGGACCCTGGCGCGCGGTCACAATCAGGGGCGTGGGAAAAGCATATTGTTCTGAACCAGGCGCGGGTGCTTCGCAGGCATCTTCTCGAAACCGGTCGTTATCGCGTTCATTTGACCCGTGAAAAGGATATATTCCTAAGGCTGCGCAAACGGATCGCGATTGCCCAGGATATGCAGGCGGACCTTTTCCTGTCGCTTCACGCCGACTCGATCAAGAACCGGAATGTACGCGGCGCTTCTATCTATACGCTGTCGGAGAAGGCGTCGGATAAGGAAGCCAGCATGTTGGCCGAAAAGGAAAACAAGGCGGATATCATCGCCGGGATCGACCTCAACGATAAGAGCAAGGCCGTAGCGCGCATTCTGATCGATTTGCGCCAGCGCCTCACCAAGAATGAATCCGTCAGATTTGCCGACATGCTGGTAAGCGAATTGCGCGGCAAGGTGCCGTTGTTGAGGAAACATCGCCGCTATGCCGGTTTTGCGGTACTGAAAGCGCCGGATGTCCCGTCCGTTCTTGTCGAGATGGGGTATCTTTCCAATCGCCGCGATGAACGTATGCTCAGAAGCCGGAAACATCAGGAACGGTTTGCCGCGTCTGTCGTACAGGCGGTGGATACATTTTTTCGTCGTCAGCGCGCGCTCTACGCTCCCTGAAATTGCCATAATTGTGTGATTTTCTGCCGCGCGTTAGTGTCGCGCCAGGCGAGGCGCTTTTAGAAAGCCTGATGATGAGACGTCTTGGCAAAATTTTGTCGGTTTTGGTCGGTTTGACCCTGTTGGCGGCGGTCGCGGTGGCGGTCGCAATCATCGGTGCGTTCTGGCATTTTGGCCGTGGTCTGCCGGACTACCAGCAATTGGCGGATTATCAGCCGCCGACAGTCACCCGCGTCCATGCAGGTGACGGACGGCTGCTGACGGAATTCGCCCGTGAAAAGAGGGTCTTTGTTCCGTTCCGTTCGATCCCGAAGCGTGTCGTAAAGGCGTTTGTTTCGGCGGAAGACCAGAATTTCTATACCCATCCGGGCATTGATTTTATCGGCGTTGCCCGCGCGATCATCACCAACCTGCGCTATCTGGGCAGCAACCGGCGGCCGGTCGGCGCATCGACTATCACGCAGCAGGTCGCGAAGAACTTTCTGCTTACCAACGAGGTGTCGATCGACCGTAAGGTCAAGGAAGCGATCCTGGCGTTCCGGATCGAACACGCGCTTTCGAAAGAGCGAATTCTGGAACTTTATCTCAACGAAATTTATCTGGGGCAGGGGTCGTACGGTGTCGCCGCGGCGGCGTTGAACTATTTCGACAAATCGTTGAACGAACTCTCCATCGGAGAGGCCGCGTTTATCGCCGGATTGCCCAAGGCGCCCAATAATTATCATCCCACGCGCCGTCCAGAAGCCGCCGTTGGCCGGCGCGGTTATGTCATCGGACGGATGCTGGAAGACGGTTACATCACCGATGCCCAAGCGTCGGAAGCGCGCGAGGAACCGTTGATCATACGGTCCCGTTCGGCGACCCTGGTCGCGCAGGCGGATTTTTTCGTCGAGGAAGTCCGGCGTGAGCTTTATGACACGCTCGGCGAGAGCAAGCTCTATGGCGGTGGGTTGTCGGTAAGGACAACCCTGATCCCGCGACTTCAGGAAATTGCCGATCGTGTGCTGCGTGACGGTTTGTTGGCCTATGACAGGCGTCATGGTTGGCGGGGGCCCTTGAAAAGACTGGATTCCGCCTCCGGGTGGGCGTCGCGTCTTACGAATATCCCCAAACCCAAGGCCCTCTCTGATGCGGCCGCCGCCTGGCGTCTGGCTGTTGTCCTCAAACTCGATGACGCCAACGCGTATATCGGTTTCGCCGATAAGTCGCGCGGACGAATTCGGCTTGCGGATTTGAAGTGGGCTCGGAAATATCTCTCCGACAACAGCCGGGGGCCGGTCGTCAGAAAACCCGGCGATGTGTTGCAGCCGCTTGATGTCGTGCTCGTGGCGCGCGCCGGACCCGATAAGGACGGCAAGGCCCCGCCGGACGATGCCTGGGCGCTGCGTCAGCTTCCCGAGATTGATGGCGCGCTCGTCGCGCTTGATCCGCATACAGGTCGTGTCCTCGCCATGTCCGGAGGCTACAGCTATTCGCGCAGTGAATATAACCGGGCAACGCAGGCAAAACGGCAGCCAGGGTCCGCCTTCAAACCTTTTGTCTACCTGGCGGCGATGGATCACGGATTTACACCATCCAGTATTGTGCTGGACGCGCCTTTCGTGGTCGACCAGGGTCCCGGTCTGAAACGCTGGAAACCTACGAATTACACAAAGAAATTTTACGGTCCCAGCCCGTTGCGGCTTGGTATTGAGAAATCACGCAATCTGATGACCGTCCGGTTGGCACAGAATATGGGAATAGAGGTCGTCGCTGAATACGCGGAAAGGCTGGGCGTTGTTAAGGAATTTCCCCGGCTTCTGTCCATGTCGCTTGGCGCGGCGGAGACAACCTTGCTCGATATCACCAACGGTTACGCCATGCTGGTAAATGGCGGGCGGAAGATCCGTCCAACGGTGATCGACAGGATTCAGGACAGGACGGGCAAGACAATTTTCAAACATGAAACGCGCTCCTGCGACGGTTGCCGGGATTTGCAGTGGGAAATGCAGCCCCCGCCGGCGATCCCGGACGGTCGTGAGCAGCTCGTCGATCCGCAAAGCGCCTATCAGATCGTTTCGATGATGGAAGGGGTGGTCCAGCGCGGTACCGGGATTCGCATCCGCGTGTTGGGCAAGCCTCTGGCGGGAAAGACCGGCACCACGAATGACAGTGTGGACACCTGGTTTATCGGTTTTTCTCCGGATTTGGCGGTGGGCGTGTTCGCGGGGTTCGACACGCCGCGATCCCTGGGGAAGCGTGAGACCGGCTCTTCCGTCGCCGTGCCGATTTTCCGCGATTTCATGAAGGACGCGTTGAAGGACGTTCAGCCCATTCCGTTCCGGTTGCCGCCGGGAATTAAACTGGTGCGCGTCGATGCCAAGACCGGGGCGCGGGCGCATTCGGGTGGTCGCGGCACCATTCTCGAAGCCTTTAAGTCCGGCCAAAATCCGCCGGCGCCGGCCCGGGCGCGGGGTGCCGCGACGCCAGCCGGTTTACCCGCCGCGACCGGTGGCGCGGTTGGCGGAATCAAGGGTTTGTATTAATTAATTCTACCGCTAACGGAATTTGATAACGGTCGAAAGAACATGCGCGCCGAAACGGAATCCCTTCTCCATGAAATCAAGCAGTCGGTCGAACTGCTGAGGAGGCATCTTTGACTGGGAAAATGCGCTCCGCCGTCTTGATGAGCTGAATTCGCTCGCCGAAGATCCCGACCTCTGGTCCGATCAGGACCGCGCCCAGAAAGTGATGCAGGAACGCACCTGGCTATACGGGGCGATCAATAACGTTCAATCCCTGGAGCAGGACGTAGAAGACGCCGTGACCCTGATAGAGCTGGGTGAGGCGGAGGAAGATGCCGACACCATCGCCGAGGGCGAGACGGTGCTCAACGGGGTCAAGGTGCGCGCCGCGAAGGCGGAGCTGGAATCGCTTCTTTCGGGCGAAGCGGACGCAAATGACTGTTTTCTGGAAGTCCATGCCGGCGCCGGCGGAACCGAGTCGCAGGACTGGGCGCAGATGCTGTCGCGCATGTATGTCCGCTGGGCCGAGGCGCATGGCTATAAGGTCGAATGGCTGGAGGAAAGTCCCGGCGAAGAAGCGGGGATCAAATCGGTCACCATCAAGGTTTCCGGTCGCAATGCCTATGGCTGGCTCAAAACGGAAAGCGGCGTTCACCGGCTGGTCCGGATTTCGCCCTATGACGCTGCGGCGCGCCGCCATACGAGCTTTTCCAGCGTCTGGGTCTACCCGGTGATCGATGAGTCGATCGAGGTCAGTATCGAGGACAAGGATTTGCGCGTGGACACCTATCGCGCGTCGGGTGCCGGTGGGCAGCATGTGAACAAGACGGATAGCGCGATCCGTATCACTCATTTGCCGACGGGCATTGTCGTGCAATGCCAGAACGACCGGTCGCAGCATCGTAACAGGGCGGAAGCCATGTCCATGCTGCGCGCACGGCTTTATGAAGTCGAGCTGCAAAGGCGCGAAGAACAGATGCAGGCGGAGCATGACGCCAAGACGGAAATCGGTTGGGGGCACCAGATCCGGTCTTATGTCTTGCAGCCCTATCAGATGGTGAAGGATCTCCGGACAGAGGTCGAAACCAGCAACACGCAGGCGGTCCTCGACGGCGATCTCGATATGTTTATGGAGGCCTCTCTGGCATCCCGCGTGGAAGGTGCAGGCAATATGGGCGCGGAGGGGAGCGGCGCATGACCGTGGTCGCACAGTCGATAGAACAGAAGCTGGCGGCGTTGGCGCCGGCACATCTGGAAATCCTGAATGAAAGCCATATGCACAGCGTGCCGCCGAATTCGGAAACGCATTTCAAGGTCGTCGTGGTATCTGACAGATTTGATGGCCAGAACCGGGTGGCGCGCCATCAATCGGTAAACCGTATTCTGGCGGATGAACTCGCCGGACCGGTCCATGCGCTGTCCATCCAGGCTTTTACACCCGCTGAGTGGCAGGCGCGCGGCGGTTACGTGCCGGAGTCGCCGCAATGTCTGGGGGGCGGAAAGGTTGATCAGCCTGATTGATCGAGAGTTTCGTATTCCCTGTTGAGAAAACCGGCCGCTTCCCGGGCTTCGTGGTTGAAAGGCGGTTTTAACAACCCCGCGAAATTCTCCCGGACCAGCTCCCGCCAGGCGTCTTCGGCAATCAGTCCGCGTTTTTCGCATAGATGTTCGAACCAGCGCCGCCCGATGGCGACATGGCCAATTTCGTCCTGATAAATCCGTTCCAATATGGCGACGGTTTCCGCGTCCTGCGCCTTTTTCATGCTGGCGATCATCGCCGGCGTGACATCCAGACCCCGCGCCTCCAACACCATCGGCACGACGGCCAGCCGTGCCATGAGGTTGTGCGCGGTATTTTCCGCCGCTTCCCATAACCCGTCATGAGCTGGCAGCGCGCCATAAAAACTGCCGAGGTCCGTCAATCGTCCGGAGAGCAGGTCAAAATGCAGCGCCTCTTCCTCCGCGACGCTTACCCAATCGTCATAGAATTCGCGGGGTAACGCAGGTGCAGCAAACCGCGCGATCAGGTCGCAGGCCAGATCGACGGCGTTTAGCTCGATATGAGCGAGCGCATGCAGCAGTGCGATGCGGTTTTCCAGCGAGATACCGCGGCCGCGTTTCGGCATATCGCGCGGGGGACGTAGATCCGGTTGTGCCGGGCGGGCGGGGCGGTCAGGCGCAGAGGGATTTCCCGGCTTTAAATCGGGGGCCGTGCGCCACCGTCTCGCCATTGCGGCGGCACGCCGTGCCTTGGACGGAGGGTCGGGTTCTGCAAGGATCGCCCGGGCGAGTTCCGCAAGCGTCGTCACGCGCCCCGGG
>Ga0181585_10005634_pt1 | contig 10823 bp, 12 predicted proteins | sample 071ome_29_FD_132469 | JGI IMG/M metagenome (GOLD analysis project Ga0181585, IMG submission 132469) | Coastal salt marsh microbial communities from the Groves Creek Marsh, Skidaway Island, Georgia - 071407BT metaG (megahit assembly) | ecosystem: Environmental > Aquatic > Marine > Intertidal... | reverse complement strand
CTCGAATCCGGTGAGCGTCAAGGCGCTGTCGTGTCCAAGAGGCGCTACCCTTCGCTGTCGCACCACGGGCAGTGGCGCAGGTTGGTAGCGCGCCTCGTTCGGGACGAGGAGGTCGTGGGTTCAAATCCCGCCTGCCCGACCATCAGACGCTGATCATGGTCCCCGCTCGTCGAGCGGGGACCATGCCGTTTTCCGCACCGATCGACCGCTCATGTCGACCAGGAACGCCGTAGATTGACGATCATGTCGCCGCAGCCCCCGATGCGTTGATGATCGGAATCCTGATCGTCCACATCGTGGTTGCCGCGCTGGCCGCCACCTTCGGATCCCGCCTCCGCGCCCGAGTGTTCTGGCTGGCGCTCGCCGCGCCCGCAGCAACGGTCGCGTGGGCCGCGTCGATCTGGGGTGATGTCACCGATGGCACACCTGTCGTGCAGGAACGTTCCTGGATCCCCGAACTGGGCCTCGACCTCCGCTTCGTGATCGACGAGTTCGCCCTGATGATGCTGTTCATCGTCGGTGGTGTCGGGGTGCTGGTCATGGCCTACGCAAGCCAGTACTTCGGTGAAGAAGAAGGACTCGGACGCTTCACCGCCTTCCTCACGGTGTTTGCCGGCGCGATGACTGGCCTTGTGACCGCCGACAGCTTGCTGCTGATCTTCGTGTTCTGGGAACTCACCTCGGTGACCTCGTACGGGCTCATCGGGTTCAAGGACACCAAGTCCGCAGCTCGCGGCGCCGCGACCCAGGCGCTGATCATCACCGGTGCCGGAGGCCTGTTCCTGCTGGCGGGGTTGATTCTTCTGATCATCAACTCCGGTTCGACCACGCTCTCTGGACTCCACGGCGCCACCATCGGTGGATCCATTGCTGATTGGGCTGCCGTGCTGATCCTGATCGGGTGCTTCACGAAGTCGGCCCAGGTGCCCTTCCACGGCTGGTTGCCCGGCGCAATGTCCGCTCCGACACCGGTCTCGGCCTACCTGCACTCGGCCACCATGGTGAAGGCCGGCGTGTTTCTCGTCGCTCGGCTGTCACCCCACCTGGCCGATTTGGGGCCATGGAAACCACTGACCCTGACCGTCGGTCTCGCCACCATGACCTGGGGCGGCTACCGGGCGCTGCGTCAAACTGACCTCAAGCTGATGCTGGCCTACGGCACGGTGAGCCAGCTCGGCATGCTCATCGCCGTGTTCGGCGCCGGCGAGCCGAAACTCCTGTTTGCTGGAACCGCGCTTCTCGCTGCCCACGCCGTGTTCAAGGCGAGCCTGTTCATGGTTGTTGGGATCGTCGATCACTGCACCCGCACCCGTGAGATTTCCGAGCTGAGCGGCCTTCGACGTTCGATGCCGCTCGTCGCCGTCACCGCACTCGTGGGTGGGCTTTCGATGGCCGGCATGATCGGCTTTGCGGGATTTCTCGCCAAGGAAGCCGCCATCGTCGGTTACGAGCAGTCGAAGATCGCCGGCGTTGATCTCGCTCTTGCCGTGTTCATTGGCGCGTCGGCGTTCACCGTCGCCTACACCCTCCGCTTTCTCTGGGGAGCGTTTGCCGACAAGCCCGGCGTCGATCCCTCGACCCACCGGCCGGCAACACTGCTGGTTACTCCGGCCGCTGCGCTGATGCTGCCCACCGTGATCTTCGGCCTCGCCGACGGCTGGTCGACCGATCTGGTCCGGCGCGCCGCCGGAGCTCTCGATACGAAGTCGGCGGTGTACGAGCTGATCCTGTGGCCCGGCTTCACCTCGGCCTTCATGCTCTCGATGGGGGCGATCACCGCCGGTGTTGTGCTCTTCGCCATGCGAGCGCCGATCGAGGCGGTCCAGGCCCGGGTCGGCCGGGGCCGAGACGCAGCCGACCTCTTCCAGGACGGCCTGCAGGGTGTGCTGAACGGCGCGGCGAAGATCGTCGGCGTGATCCAACCGGGCTCGCTGCCGCTTTATCTCGCCGTCACCCTCATTGCGGTTGTTGCGGTCCCGCTCGCCGTCATCATCGATGATGCGCGCCTGCCCGCCGATCGGGTCTGGGCCGAGTCACCATTGCAGGCGGCGGTCGTCGTCGCGACGATGCTTGCGGCCGGGTTGCTCGCCTTCGCCCAACGGCGGTTCGCTGCCGTGTTGCTCCTTGGCAGTATCGGACTCGGATCGGCAGCCCTGTTCGTCATGCAGGGTGCACCCGACCTTGCCCTGACCCAGCTGCTGGTCGAGACCGTGTCAGTCGCGATCTATGTGTTCGTGCTGCGTCATCTGCCGGCACGGTTCAAGGCACCGCCGTCGTCGGGGGCCAATATCGTCCGCGCGTCAGTAGCCGCCTTCGTCGGGATCACGGTCTTCGTTCTCACCGTCACGGCCGTCGCCGATCGCCGAGCCGAACCAGTCGACACCGAACTCATCGCTCGGAGCTACGACGAAGCCGACGGGTCCAACGTGGTCAACGTCACCCTCGTCGACTTCCGAGGCTTCGACACCGTTGGCGAGGCACTGGTGCTCGTCGTTGCGGCCGTCGGCGTGGTCTCGATCGTCACGGCGAACCGATCCCGATCCGAAGACGACGAAGCTGCCGAAGACGGAACGGAGGTGCGGCATGGCTGAGCGACGCAACCGCAACACCAGCCGCCCGGCTCCGCTGACGCTCGGCCAACCGTCGGTCGTGCTCGACACGACGCTCAACGCGGTGTTCCACACGATCATCGTGTTCTCGGTCTTCCTCCACTTCGCCGGCCACAATGCGCCCGGCGGCGGGTTCATCGCCGGACTGGTCGCCGGGGCCGGGCTGGTCCTGCGCGTCATCACCGGGCGAGCCATGCTGCGCAGCCGGGTCGGATTCGCGCCCGAGTACCTGCTCGGCGTCGGCGTCCTCCTCGTGACGGGAACTGCCCTGACGAGCCTCATCCTCGGAAACGCTCTCCTCGAACACCACACCTGGAAGATCGAACTTGGTCCGCTGGGCACGGCCAAGACGACGTCGGCACTGGTGTTCGACACCGGCATCTATCTCATCGTGGTTGGGGTGATCGCCACGCTTGTCGCAACCTTGGTCAGCGAGTCCGATACCGAGGACGAGGAGCCGAAGGTGAGCACATGACCTTGCTTCTCGCTGTGCTTGTCGCCTGGCTGTTTGCCGTCGGCACCTACCTGCTTCTGCAGCGGGCGCTGACCCGCATCGTGCTCGGCCTGGGGCTGCTCGGGCACGGCGCCGTGCTGTTGTTGATCACCGTCGGCGGCCGGGCCGGGGACCCGCCGTTGGTGGGGAAGGGGGATGACGGGGTGGGCGTCGCCGCACCACTCCCCCAGGCCTTCGCCCTGACCGCCATCGTGATCGGGTTCGGCATGACCGCCTTCCTGCTGGCACTCGCGTATCGCAGTTGGGTCGGCACCCACGACGACGAGGTCCAGGACGATGTCGAAGATCGTCGCGTTGCCCGCCAGGTCGCGGATGACGAGGGCCACTTCCGCGCCCCCGACGCCGACGCCGACGCCGACGAGCCGTGGGATGAGTGGGACGATGACGAATCGCCGAAACAGGGGGCGACCTCGTGAACCTGGTCGTCCTCCCGGCAATCATCCCGCTGTTCGCTGCCGGCCTGGCCCTCCTGGCCCACCGGTCACTGTCGGCGCAGCGCGTCATCTCCTTCGCCGCCAACCTGGCTGCGCTCGCAGCCGCCGTCGCGCTCCTCGCCGACGTTGAGGCCAACGGGATCCAGGCCCACACCATCGGCGGGTGGCCGGCGGGCGTCGGCATCACCTTCGTGGCCGACCTCACGTCGGCGTTGTTCTTGGTGGTCAGCCTCGTCGTCTTGGTGCTGGTCCAACTCTTCGCCATCGGACAGGGGGTTGACGCTGCCCGTCCGAGGGTTGGCCAGCCGGTCTACCTCGTGCTCTCGGCGGGCGTCGCTATGGCCTTCCTCACCGGGGATCTGTTCAACCTGTTCGTCGCCTTCGAGGTAATGCTGATCGCCAGCTATGTGCTGTTGACCTTTGGCGCCGGCGCGGCGCAGATCCGAACCGGCATGACGTATGTCGTGATGAACGTTCTCGCGTCCACCCTGCTGCTGTCGACTGTCGGCCTGATCTATGGGGCGACCGGAACCGTCAACATGGCCGAACTGGTGGGCCGGTTCCCCGAACTCCCCGATGCGACGAGACTCGCCCTCGGGCTGTTGTTGCTCGCCGTCTTCGCCATCAAGGCAGCGCTGTTCCCGTTCTTCTTCTGGCTTCCCGACAGCTACCCGACGGCGCCGGTGGCCGTCACCGCCGTGTTCGCAGGGCTGCTCACCAAGGTCGGCGTTTACACGATGATTCGGGCCACCTCGATCCTTGAGCTCGACGACGCCCGCACCGTGCTCGTGGTCGCCGCATCCCTCACGATGATCATCGGCGTGGTCGGGGCAATCGTGCAGGGCGATATGAAGCGAATCCTGAGCTTCCATATCATCAGCCAGGTCGGCTACATGATCATGGGACTCGCGGTCGGCACGGTCGCTGGATTGACCGGCGCCGTCCTCTATGTCGTGCACCACATTCCGGTGAAGACCGCACTGTTCCTCGTCAGCGGTCTCATCGAGCAGGCGACCGGAACAGCGCAACTCCATCGACTCGGTGGACTGGTTCGACGGGCTCCTCTCTTTGCGGCGCTGTTTGCCATCCCGGCGATGAGCCTGGCCGGCATTCCTCCTTTCTCCGGCTTCCTCGCCAAGCTCGCCGTCATCACGGCCGGACTCGATGCCGGCGACTATGTGATGGTCGCTGCGAGCCTCATCGCTTCCCTCTTGACGATCTTCTCCATGTCGAAGATCTGGGCCGGGGTCTTCTGGGGGACCGCCGACGACCCAACACCGACGATGGCAGCAGCCGACGCCGACGACGCGACGTTCCCGATCGATCGGGTCACCGCCGGCGCCACCGCCCTTCTCGTCGCCGCCACCCTGATCGTCCCGATCTTCGGCAGCGACGTCTACGACCTCGCCGAACGGGCCGCCCTTGATCTCCTTGACCCGTCCGCCTATGTCGAGGCGGTCCGGAACTCATGAGGTACCGCGTGTTCCTCGCTGGTTGGCTCGTCGTCGTGTGGCTCGCGCTCTGGCGTGACCTCTCGCTGGCGAACCTGGTGTCGGGGGTTGCCGTGGCGACGGCAACCATCTTTGTCTTTCCCCCGCCCGGCGACCGCGGACGCCTTATCGTGCGACCTCTTGCGCTACTTCGCTTCTTCGGCACGGCCCTGTGGGCAATCGTCCGAGCCAACATCGTCGTCGCCTGGGAGGTCGTGACGCCCGCCAACCAGATCAACGAGGGTGTCGTTGCCGTCAATCTGCACGCAAACCATCCGACCGTCATCACGCTCGTGAGCCATGCGATCGGCCTCGCCCCGGGAACCATGGTGATCGATGTCGAGGATCAGCCCGATGGGTCCGCTCGCATGTATGTCCATGTGCTGCATCTGCGGGAGATCGAAGATGTCCGCCGAGAGGTCCTCGATCTTGAGCGCCTTGCGCTCGCTGCGGTGGCTGGGCGAGCCACAACCGAGGAGGGGGCCGTATGACCGAGACCATCGAGTACCTCACGCTTGCGCTGCTCGCAGTCGCCGGGTTGTTGGCCCTCGTCCGGGTCGGCCGCGGCGGCTCGCTTCCCGACAAGGTGCTGGGGGCGGACACCCTCATCCTGGTTCTCGCCAGCGGAGTGGCTGCGGGTGCTGGGGTCACCGAGGACACCACCTTCCTCGACGTGCTGGTCGTGGTAACGCTGTTGAGCTTCGCCGGAACCATCACCGTCGCTCGCTATGTCGAACGACGCGGAGCACGGGCATGAACGGAGGTCTCGCATGGCACTGATCTCTGCGCTGGTCATGCTCCTCGGAGCGGTGTTTACCTTGTTGGCAACGGTTGGCCTTCACCGCTTTGATGACGTGTTCGCCCGCATGCACGCAGCGGGAAAGGCATCGACCCTGGGGCTCTTGCTCATTCTGCTCGGCGCCGGCCTTCGTCTGACCGAGCCGGGGGACGCACTCAAGCTCGGGGTGATCGGCGTCCTTGCCGTGATCACTATTCCGGCTGGCGTGCACGTGATCGCCCGAGCGGCGTGGCGAGCGGGTACCGAGCTCTCCGATGCCACGGTGTGCGACGAGGCCTCGCAGGCTCGACTCGACGAGCGCTGAACTCGAAGCGGACCGACACGCAGGTCGGCACGGGACTCAAGCCGACTGCCATACTCAGCGACGTGCTCAGCCCGCTCGTCTCGCGTTCAGCCACGGAATTGGTGTCCGCGCTGCGCGCTGGCGAGATCTCCTCGGCAGAAGTGGTTGCAGCTCACCTCGACCGCATCGACGACGTAGACGGCACGATCAACGCCATACCGGTCCGGCGAGATCGCGACGCCGTACTGGCCGAAGCCGCAGCACTCGACGCCCGGCCCGAACCGGTCGGCCCGCTCCACGGTCTCCCGGTCGCGGTGAAAGACTTGGAGGCGGTTGCCGGTCTGCCGACCTCACAGGGCTCGACACTGACATCTCGGCGCCCGGCGTCAGCCGACGGACTCATAGCGGCACGACTCCGGGCAGCCGGTGCTGTGATCGTGGGCAAGACCAACACGCCAGAGTTCGGTGCCGGTAGCCACACCTTCAACCGCGTCCATGGGTTGACCCGCAACCCATGGAGCACCGACCGATCGGCGGGAGGCTCAAGCGGTGGGGCTGCTGCTGCCCTCGCCGCCCGCATGCTCCCGATCGCCGACGGCAGTGACCTCGGCGGTTCACTCCGCAATCCGGCCGCATTCAACAGTGTCGTCGGACTCCGCCCCAGCATCGGCCGAGTGCCCGTGCCGGATGCAACGAGCCACCGTCTGGTCCGCCTCTCAACCCGTGGTCCGATGGCCCGCACGGTTGCCGATACGGCGCTGCTGCTCTCCGCGCTCGCAGGGCCAGACCCGCGAGACCCGCTCAGCCGGAACGATGATCCGCACGGGTTCCTTGCCGAACTACCCGACCGAACCGACGCCACCGTTGCCTGGATCGGCGATGCCGGGGGCGCCTTCGTGACCGACCCGGAACCGATGCGGCTTGCCCGTGAGACAGCGAGCGCCGTTGAGCACGCTGGTGGGCGACTCGTGGAGATGGCCGTGCAGTTGCCGGGGGCCGAGCGCATCTTCCGAGTGGTACGCGGGCTCGGATTCCGTCAACTCGGTCGGGATGACATTCCGGCCGACCGACACGGTGAACTCAAGGCCACGATCCAGGAAAACATCGCCTTCGGTGAGACGATCACCGTCGACGACATCGTGGAAGTGGAACGCCTTCGGGTGGTGTTGCATCGGCACGTTCGCGAACTCTTCCGCGAAGTCGATGTCCTTGCCTTGCCGACCACCCAGGTCGCCCCGTTTCCCGCCGATCAGGAGTACCCGTCCGAGGTCGCTGGCGTGACGATGCCGGACTATCTCGGGTGGATGATGTCGTGCTGTGTCATCACCGCCACCGAATGTCCAGCGATCTCGATCCCGGCCGGTTTCACGGCCGATGGCCTGCCGGTGGGGCTGCAGTTGGTCGCTGCGCCGGGCTGCGAACGACAGCTGTTGGAGGTTGCTGCGGCGATCGAGACCGCGGCACCACACCACCACCGAGTGCCCGCCTGCTGACGCCTGTCAGGCGTCGTTGGCCGTCGGGCGGAGTTCAGCGCGACCCGAGGGAGACCATTCGGATACGAACCGGTACCGGTCACCCCGAAGGGTCGTCGTGCGCCACTCGACGGCTTGGCCATCGTGTAAGCCCAGCCGTTCGATCGAGAAGGCCGCCGCGCCTGACGGCAGGCCGAGCAGGTTGCGATCCGCCGGGGGTGGGATGACGGGCGACAGGCGCTCCCACCCTGCGGTCGGGGTTGGCGCCCCAGTCCGGGTCATCTCGGCGTAGAGCGCCGTGTGGGTCCAGTCGACGTCCAGGAGAGGCTCGGCAATCGACAGGGGCAGCCACGCCCGATCGACGGCGAGTGGCTCGGCGGCGGCGAACCGAAGACGAGACAGGAGGAACAGCGGCGCATCCTCGTCGAGTCCGAGATAGGACGCGGCGATCGAATCGCTGACCACCCCCAACTCCAAGACCTCACTCGTCTGGGCCGTGCCGGTGGCCTCAATCGACTGGAACAGCGAGTAGAGCGTTCCGAGGGGCTGCTCGAACTCCGACCGGTTGATGACGGTGCCTCGGCCCCGTTCGCGTTTCAAGATGCCGGTCTTGTTGAGGTGGCGGATGGCTTCTCGGACCGTGTGACGGCTCACGTCATAGCCCTCGGTGAGTTCCAGGTCGGTCGGGAAGCGACCATCGGCAAACTCTCCGGCGTCGATACGACGACGAAGATCCGCCTCGAGCTGCGCCCAGAGCGGCAGCGGCGAGTGACGATCAAGCGCAATCCCCGGCATGGCCGAAGCGTGCCGCTTCTGACCGGACAATGCAACATTCCGTGGCAAATGTCAGTACCACTGTTGGCGCCGTGGAGAGGATCACCAGCAATCTCCCACTTCGACACCCCTCGAGCCGCACCGAGGCCTCGGGGACCTCGTCAAGACCCTCGACGAGGGCACCGGGAGCTAGGTTCGGCATCCGTGAACGAGCCCCACCGCACGACCATTCGTGTCCGCTTCCACGAACTCGACCCGTACAACCACGTCAATCACTCGGTCTACATCTCGTACTTCGAGACCGCCCGGGTGGAACTCCTGGCGGCTGCCGGCTACTCGCTGGCGAGTCTCCGAGAGGCCGGAATGTCGATCGTGGTCTCCGAGATCACCACCAAGTTTCACGCCAGCGCCGAGGAACTCGACGAGCTCACAATCGAGACCGAGGTACTCGAGTTCAAGCGGGTGACCTCCACCTGGCGGCAACGTGTCCTGCGGGGTGAGGAACTCATCTGCAGCCAAGACCTGCGGGCGGCGATGCTTGACGAACGAGGCCGTCCGGCTCGGTTCAGCCCTGCGATGATCGAGGCGCTCAGTCGCTACGTCGTTACGACGACGTAGCGCAGTACTCCTCGCCGACCGCCGCGATCCACTCGAGTCCTGCCTCGGGCTCACACTTGGGCGCAAGCAGGACCGTGTGGGTGATCCCGGCGTCGGCGTAGGCAGCAAAGACCGCAAGGTGCCGATCGATGTCTTCCGTCGGCGCACGATGCAACGCTTCATCGTGGTGAGCAAGCACGAAGTTCAGGGTCGCGCCTCGGTCACCAGCGGCCGCCTTCACGTCTCCGATCAGCCGAGCAAGACCCTCGAGCCCGCCAACGCCTGGGGTGCGGGTCGTGGCCAGCAGTTCATCGGACCCGAGCATCGGCATCCATCCCTGTGCTCCCGCCGCAACCCGCCGTCGGGTCAGGGCCGAGTTTCCGCCGATCCAGATCGGCACCGGTTCGGGCGGCATCGGGCGGGCCTGAATGCCTCGAGCCGAGAAATCCGAACCCTCGTAGTCGAATGGTTCGCCCGACCAGTGCTGCGCCATCACGTCGAGCGCTTCGTCGAACCGGCGGTTTCGGGTATCGAAATCGACCCCGAGCGCCCGGAACTCACCCTTCAGGTAGCCAGCGCCAACGCCGAGCACGAAGCGCCCATTCGAGATCAACGCGAGCGTCGCCGCCGACTTCGCCAGAAGGAGCGGATTCCGGTAGGGCAGGATCGTCAGGTAGGTCAGCAGCGTGATTCGCTCGGTGCGAGCTGCGGCATAACCGAGCGCAACGAACGGGTCGACGGTCTGATGACCGCCCGCCGCAAGCCATCGGGCGCTGGGGGCCGGGTGTTCGGTCAAGGCGAAGCCGTCGAATCCAGCAGCCTCGGCCGCGGCAGCCATGTCGCCGAGATCGCCCGCCTCGAGCATCGACCCATCGGGACCGTGGGTGTCGGGGTATTGGTAGATGAAACGCATCAGTGAGGCGGATCGTACGACGACACCGTAGGTTGCGCCCATGTCCGACCTCGTCGACCTCTCCGCCCGACTCGGTGCCATCACCAATCTGGTCCACGGGTTCATCTACTTCGCGCCGGAGGCGACCGAGGAGTTCGACGAGCTGGGCCTGCCTGCGAGCTATCACTACTTCGCGAGTCGAGCGGCTGCTCTCGGCCCCGTGCCGGCGGAGGTCGTCGTGGCGTCCTTCTTCAACTTCAATCCAACGCTGATCCACGACGTCATCCCAGATGCATGGTCGATCGCCGACCCAGGTGTGATCCAAACGGCCCGAATGCGAGCGGCCGGACGTGTTCTGCACCGGGTTGAGCCTGTCATCACCGATGCCGAGGTGAGCGAGGCGACCGAAATCGCCGGTGCCATGATCGCCGGGGTCGCTGATGCCGGGCACCCACTCGCGGCAGGCAATCGAGCCGTCACCGAACCAACCGCTCCCTGGGAACGACTCTGGCAACGGATCACGGTCCTGCGTGAATGGCGGGGGGATGCCCATGTTGCGGCGCTTGTTGCTGCGCCGGTCGATCCGATCGGGGCGCTGGCGCTGCACGCCGCTACCGGCAAGGTCCCGAGAGCGGCCCTCGTCGAGACTCGTCGCTGGCCCGACGAGTTGTGGGATGCCGGTGTCCAGCGTCTCGTTCAGCGCGGGTTTCTCAACGAGGACGAGTCGTTCACCGAACTCGGCGACGCATTCCGTGCGGAGATCGAGCAACGCACCAACATCGCCGCCCTGGCGCTCGTTGAGGCGGTGGGCCCCGACCGGGCCCAGCGTCTGATCGAGTTGCTCAAGCCCATCCGGCGGGCGCTGGTGAACGGCGGCGCATTCGCGGCCCTGGGGGGTGATCGATGAGTTCGGAGATCAACGCGATCACGTTGGTCGTCACCGACATGGAGGCTGCGGT
>Ga0181585_10005631_pt1 | contig 10827 bp, 14 predicted proteins | sample 071ome_29_FD_132469 | JGI IMG/M metagenome (GOLD analysis project Ga0181585, IMG submission 132469) | Coastal salt marsh microbial communities from the Groves Creek Marsh, Skidaway Island, Georgia - 071407BT metaG (megahit assembly) | ecosystem: Environmental > Aquatic > Marine > Intertidal... | reverse complement strand
TTTTGGCCCGCCGGCACCGCCATCGTGTGCCAAACCAGAGATTGTTACTGCCGTACCAGCATCAACAACTGAACTCATGACCGTGATGTGCTTAGAGGAAGATGCGTTCGCTGCTTGGTTGATAGCAGCAACAATTGAAGTATCATCACCAAAAACAGTCTTGAAACTGGCAATCTCTCCGTCGTTGGCCAACTTCAGGTATCCCGCAGTCATTGCATCTGAATCAGCAGTCAAGAAGCTGATGTCGCTGCCAGAAACTTGCAATTGATTTGCACCTGGCGATGTGAGCATGCCATTGTCAGCTCCGATTTGGAACTCTGAGGCTCGGAACTTCGTCAGGGTCATGTCTGCAAGGGATGTAACCTCACCGTCTTCTACGTCTTTAATACCAACACCAAGCGTATCGTTATCAACTCTACCAAAGACCAGCGAATCGCCGCCTGAAGAACCTGAAGCAATTGCGATACCACCGTTTGCATTGACAGTATTGTTGATGCCCGAACCAATGATGACAACATTGTCTTCAACAAGCAAGTTGGTAGTATCAAGAGCAGTTGTGCTACCTTGCACAGTTAGGTCACCAACTACCAACAAGTTGCCACCGATGTTGGCATTGCCAGTCGTCTCGAGAGCACCTGTGACAAGCAACTCTGAACCGTCGAAGGTTAGGTTGGCTTCGTCTTTGAGCTCGCCGCTATCGCCTACAATGTACAAACGATTCGCAGTATCACCATCGATCTTGATCTCGTTTGCTGTCACACCGGCGTTGAAGTCAGCTGCAGCTGTATTGACTGTCAAGCCATTGTCAAAAATAGCCAAGCCAGTCGTGCCGAGCGTACCGGTGACTTGCATGTTGACCGAGAAGATGCCTTCGTCTTGTCCGGAGAAAGAAGACCCACCATGCAGACGGCGAAGCGCCGATGCCAAGTGGTCGAGAGTGTCACCGAAGTCGGTCGGGTTTATCGATGATGCTGCTGTTGCATTCAGAGCATCGTTAGGCAATGAGCCAGTAATCTGCTCATATCGCAGTTGTGTTTTGAATGACATTGTAAACTCCTAGGAACGCTAAAACGTACTAACTAACTTTTTCAGATTTCTGAGATGTGAGTCGTAAGTACAGAATTCAGTGCCTAGAAATTCTATCGCCATCTGCGGACACTTTCCGTCGTCGTCCGCAAAAACAAAGTTAAACTTGCCACTCTGGTGCCGGGAAGCACTGAGCAATTGTTTGCCTTTCATCAGCAAGTATGCTGCTGTTGCCAGGTCTGATGTTGTGTATTCTGTCGATTTCACTAGTGACACCTATGTAAATTTCTTGCCTTATCTATCTCACGTATGTACAGATCACAGTGATCGTGTCTCCAGCATAAATATCACCGGAGAACTGCAGAGAGCCAGAAGATTCTAACTTGTAATCTGCACTGCCAGACTGAATCTCAGTTAGAGAACCAGACAGCATGATCTCACCGTTTAGATAAATATCAGTATTTTCCTGCAAGAATTTAGTGCGCGTGAAATCAACTTCATTATTCAGTGTAAATGTATTTTGAGCCGGCACATTAGACGGCACAATGATTCGGAACTTGCGCTTGACACTGGCGGTATCGGTCAAGTACTTGACAACGATTGCATCGCCTTGCAACAAGCCAAAAGCAAAAGCAAGTTGGTTATTAGAAGCCAATCGATAGTCTGCTGTGCCGCTAGTAACGTCATCAGGCGTACCAGAAATCAGCAGCTGGCCGTTGACAAAAATTTCTGTGTTTTCCGGCTTGTGGGACGTACTGTCAAACTGTGCTCCGCTAACTGTCACTAAAGACTGCGCGTCTGCACTTTGCGGCATGGTCATCTGGAATTTGGAAAGCTGAACAGATTGCTGAATAATCTGTTGCACATTCTGCGTCACCTGACCAGATGAGCCGGTAACTGTAGCAGATATTGTAATTGCACCGTTTGAGCCTGTTGAAATGTTGACGCCCTCGCCTGCAATAAGGTAAGGGGAACCGTCGTGCAGCCTGGTCAGCGAACCGCTCAGACCCATGTTGAAAATCGAAGTGCCGGAAGAGACAAGCGACGTCATTGTCGCATCACCCAACATCGAATCGCCCACTAGGTGGAGTCGATACAGGGGATCACTCGTGCCGAGCCCTAAGCGTTTTGTCGCTTGGCGGAACACGAAATCTGGATCGGCATCAAAGTTGCCGTCAAGCCCAAATTGGATCTCTCCTTGAGAACCTGAGGGCTCTGTAACTCTATTCGCTGTCATTTAAACTCAACCAACACAACAAAGACTGAATAATTTTTATGCAATCTTGACATTAGTAAATAGCCCATAGAGCCAATAATAAAAAAGCTCTGAGATATATTTCGATCTCAGAGCTCAAATAATCAAAACTTTTGGTGGACCGGGGAGACTTGAACTCCCAAGATCGGAATGCAAATCCGACAGTTTCCCAGTTAGCTTACCGGCCCTTATTGATAAAATACATATCAAGCTCTAATCGATCTAAGCTAGCTATTTTACTTTTACGCCTAGCTCTTTCAACTTTTGAATCGCAAGCTGCATATTTTCTTGAGTGTTCATATCATAGGCACTCAGCTCACTGCCAATTTCTACTCGAGTCACACTGTCATGCTCGCCAAGCTCATCCATGATGTCTTCCCAAGCTTCTGTTTGACCTTGGGTATCTGTATTGTTATTCATCCTATGCAATCCTCGTTTCGATATTCATAATGTAACCAACAAATTCAAATTATTCAAAAGCTCTTTTTCTTCTTTACCATCATTCTTTTGGATTCTATGTTGTATCTCTTGACAGACTGCTCGAAAGAATCCAACGCAGACTTGCCTACTTTTCTTTTTATCCCTTGCTTCTCGCCGTTCTTGATGGCTTCTAGAATTTGCAGCATTGCTCTGTGGCGTTTCTTGGTGTATTTCATTCTGTAAACTCTAGAAATAGGATTTTCCTTGTGGTAAAAAGAAAAGATCTTGTCTTCATAAGATCTCTCGAACAAGACCCAGACCTCTATGTACTTTTCCTCTGCTTCAACCACTCGGCCCCAAACGATCTCTGCCTCGAGCGGCAATTCAGAAACCGAAGGATAACCGCTCACTTTCCTCAGCGAGTCGTACGAAGATAAGCTAAACAAAACAAAGAACGTCACTGCAACTATCTTTGATCCGCTAGAAATACCGTTGTGCCTTGCCAGAATCAAAGATAAAATTGTGGATATGATAAGGCAGAGAATAACAAATTTCATCAGAAATCCCTTTGCATCAGTCTTTTGACCATTGGTTTTGGTAGATCGTTGATCTCTAAAACTTTGCCTTTTTCGTCCAGCGTGAATCTGCACACAGTCTTTTCGTTTCCGTGTGCTTCTAGCATCAGGTTCCTTTCCAACAGGACCGTCTTGCTTTTGAGATTGTAAATCTTTACACTCACAGGCACAGGCAAATCTTCCCACTTTGAATAGAGGTGGACGTTGACAATGTATTCACCCTTGATTGGCGCTCTTATCGTTGCAATCTCCCTATTTTCTGGAGATACGTCTCCAACTCTGCCTTGGTCATCACGATCCAAGTGCATGACTTTGTTCGACTTGCCGTTGAAAAATATGATCTCCGAATTGGGATCTTCCACGTAGAGATCGACATCGTCTTGAAAGTTAGAAGGCCAGTCCACAATAATCAAGATGTAGCCATCAAAATTGATGTTTGTGACCGAATCGGTCTTCTTCATCTGGATCACTGCTATCGTGAAAAAGACGACAAAGCAGAGCAGCGTATTGAACAGCAGATCTGTGAACGCTAGATTAGAGTGAAAGTTTCTCTTCATTGCTCTTGATCAGTTCATCTAGTTTAAAGTACTGGACTTTCATGAAAACGCTGGCAATGAGACCCACCAGCGTTGTTGTTAGTGCAGTAGACATGCCATAGCTCAGCCTTGTTATCATCTCTTGGACGCTAGACGTGTTAGAGAAATCTATGTTTTCAAAACTGGCCAACATGGCAATGAAGCCTATCACTGTGCCCACCATGCCGATGGAAACAACGAGATCGCTCCACAGCCAGCCTGAATCAGAAGAAGATTTTATTTGGTTTAGCCTTTCGCCGATTTTGGCATCATCTGCCAGCAGGTAGACATTCCATCCAAATTCAAACAACTTCCAGACAAAAATTAGGCCGATGACAACTGTGAGCTTAGTGTTGTCTACCGAATAAATGTAATCTAGAATTTGGTGCCGTCGAGCCAACTCTATAACTCCAGTTAGCGTAGCCAGATAAACGCACCAAAGCACAAACGGCCTGAGCGCTTTGTCAAAAGTGCTGTCAAAAAGTTTAAACATCAGCCTAGATCCTCTTACAAGTTTTCATTTACAATGTAGAAACGCCTAGGCGTTTGTTTTAGAATTTTTCTTTTGTCGCCCTCTATTGGCCATTCTTTCCTTAGTTTTTGTCGTAAGAACTTGCAGACCGGCAAAGGCCAAGAAGGGAAGCGATAGAAACCTTATAATCTTTAGCATATTAAAAATTATGCAACTACAAGGTCTACAAGGCAAATCAGTAGCAAATGCTATCGTAAACTTCCCACTGGCAAGTGTCCCAGTAGAAACAATAGTCGACAAAGCATTCGTGTGTAGTCACGCTGAGATCTACGACTCTATAGCAACCACAGTCTCCGTTAGCACTGTAAGAAACGCACTCATTGTAATACAGGGGTCCACGATTGTAGAAATTATACTCGCACAGTGCAGAGCTGGCACCGGCGCTTTTCACGTAGACGGACTCACTCGGATAAGAACCAGACTGAACTTCACACCCGAGTGAAAACGCGACAGCCAAAACAACTAACAAACTCTTCATAAACACCCGCCTATTATTACTATTTTAGATGATTTGTGAAAGAAAAATGGGGAATTGTTGGCAGCGATGCTTCGTTATCGAGCAGCCGGAATTTGATCGGCATACTCGTGCATGGCATCTCGTAGCTGCTCGAAAGAATCCAGCACGTACAGAATGGGCTGGTAGCGATTAATTTCGAAAGATGTGTTGCACACCATTTCTAGATCAAAAGGACGCCTGTCGACGTCTGAGGACTCAAGGGCATAGCGGCCTTCGCCCTCTGAAGAGATGAGGCCAGAGCCGTAGAGCTTGAGCCGGCCTTCCTCACGAATCAAGCCGAATTCCACAGTAAACCAGAACAGTCTAGACAGACGCTCTGTGTGGATCGGATCGTCGGTATTTAGTGCAGCTTGGCCCCACGTCTGCAGGAAATCAGAGAACGAAGGATCGGCGTGCAGCGGCACGTGGCCAAACACATCGTGGATGATATCAGGCTCTGGCAGATAGTTCATCGAACTCTTCGGTCGCACCGTGATAGTCGTAGGAAATTGCCGCTGCGCCAAACAAGCAAAGAATGCTTTGGCCGGCAGGTAGCCTGGCACGCCGAAAGAAGTCCAGCCTGTGACGCTCTGAAGGCGCTCGTTGACGTCTGCCAAGCACGGCACTTCGTCAGCAGTCAAAGCAACTGCTCTTGCGCCTTCCAAGAACACTCTAGAGCCGGCACCTTCGCCTTCCAAGTGGGCCATGCGCTTTTGCACGATAGCATGCCAGACTTCATGATTTTCGGCTGTGTAGAGCTCGTGCTGTTGGCGAACTGCAAGGCGATCGATCGATATCTGATGTGGGTTTATAGCTTCGGTCTCAGCTGCATACAACAAAGCTGCTTGCGCTTCTGCACTGTCTATGACTGGACTGGCTAGTGCCGACTTGCCGATATCACTCACTTCTAAATGTTATCTCAGCAAAGCTCTTGCACTTCTGTGATTCTGGCATCGATGAGTGGGTAGTCGTCCCACCCAATGGCCATGTCGCCTGCCGGCTGGCTGTGAACTGCTGCATCGCCAATTATGATTGACTGTGGACCGTCTGGCGTGTCCATCGTGATCTTTTGACCAACTTTGATTCGACGCCAGTGAATCCACTGCCTCATGGTAGCTGATCCCTCGTATCTTTGGCCCTTAGGAGTGATATAAACGATTCTGTCAACATTCAATTGCATTGCCATAGTTTCACTCTGCCTCCTCGTTTGCCTTTGTTTCAGGATCTTCTGGCGGCTCTGCATCGTCTTCTGACTTGCCGCCTTCAATGACCTTGAATGTTTCGCGACGCTTTTTGCGCATGTGTCTGTCGAAATTTCTGTCCAAGTCCTGGACGAACTCAATCATCCAGTCTTCTCTGTCAAAAGAATAGAGGATAAAGTCTAGTGCCATCAGAGCAGAGCCTAAATCTCCGTCTTCAGTCAAAGCTTCTTGAACGTGAAACGAAGCCATCTTGCCGTCTCTCTCCAAGACGAGAACGCCTAAAGGCAGTTCGTGCAACTTGTCCTTTGGCGTCTGCGCTATAGCTTTTTTTAGCGCATCCACAAATGCAGGACTATTTTCTGGAGTTTCCATACCACAACCCGGTTCAAATACCAAAGCACAATTCTGTCTGTGCTTTGCCTATAAAAACATCAGGCTGCTAACCAGAATTTGCCAATTTTAAGTATTCAAAATTTTGTAGCTAGCACAAATCTAAGCGAGTTGCAAAATTTCTGCGAGAAACAAAATTAGCCTTTTTGACAACTTTTCGGTTAGTTTAGAGACAATTGGTAGGGACGGTGGGGCTTGAACCCACTATCTCTGCTTTATAAGAACAGTGCATTTACCAGTTATGCTTCGTCCCCTGCCAGAGATTACCGGTGAAAGTGGTTACTTTTCCCTGCAAAGAATTTCACCTTAGCCCTCAAATGGCTTCAACATAATTTCACCGGTTGCAGCCGGCTAAGCTCGAGGCCCCAATCCGAGAGAGCCTCGAGCATGCTATCACGCTCGGCCGCGGGCTGCACAAATAAAAAGTCGCAGCCAGACTCACGGGCCAACCAGAGCCTTACCTCGCAGTTGACCAATGAAAAGCATTGAGGTTCCCAACTTCCTCAACCAGACACGGCCTAAACGGTCAGTACTTCGACCCCGCTTCCGCAACGACTCCAGCACCGCAACCGGCATGCCACTCGAAAGTGCCCGGTGATCTTGAATGCTGGCAGATCGTCCGTGTCCCCCACAAACAAGTGCGGTGTTAGCGCGCTTGCAGAGTATCCTCAACGGGGATTGAACCCGTGATTCCGCCTTGAAAGGGCGGCGTGATAACCACTTCACTATGAGGACAGGTGTGGCCGAGGCTTGGAAAGCGCTCGACCCTGGTAAAAATAATTGGCACGCCCTAGAGGATTCGAACCTCTGACCCTCGGTTTAGCTTCCCAACTATAGCTTTCGCTACCACCTAAGCGTTTGTGGGCTGGACTATCTCTCAACCATATTCCATATGGAACTTAGGCCACTCCCGTTTAGTCTCTACACCTTCCTCGTTCGAGGCTTGGCTCGGGATTGTCATCAGCGTTACCTGTTAAGAGTTCCCCGAATTTGAGAGTGTACGCAACATATTGTTTCCAACATGAAGCTCCTATTGCTTAAAGACCGATGCTCTATCCAGCTGAGCTAAGGGCGCATATTGAACTGATTCAATTTTCAAAGACCGTAAGGATATCATCATCCTCACAAAAGCCATTATACCATAACTGAAACTAGTTTACACAACTTTTTGATCTTTTGTAAGTTTTTAAGTCACTCATTTCTTCTTCAACCAAACGACGGACGTGAGTGTGGGAAACACCCAAAGCCTTGGATGCTCTAGAAACCCAGCCATAACGCTGCGGTTGACATTCAATGATTATTTTCCGCCGGCGTGCAATTTCTGCTTTTGAAAGCTTACTGTGTCCTCCGCCAGCGAGACCACCTTTTCTAGCAGATTCACGTCGTATTGCAGACGCCTTTTCGCTACCATGCTTCTTAACCATAGCGTCCCAGATATCTATACGCGTACCACGCTCAAACTGGTCAACAACGTTATCCCTAGGGCTTCCCCAGTAATGGTGTTTTGGATTTGCACACCTGTCATTATTGCAGGCATGACATAAGTGTACTCTCATGCCTTTCGGTATAGTCGTGCCAAGGTGGAAAGCAAGATGACTTCTAAACTGTCTTGAGTCCCCGCCTATTTCTATACAGGGTTCTTCTAGATCTAGATGACTTCTTCTTTCATCCCGATCTTTTTTCATGTATTCTTCAATGTCAACAAAGCTCATATTCGAACCTCCTAAGCCTAATTATAGGGTTATAGGTTCGAAAATAAAAAACCGTATTATTTTCAATCTTTTCTTTCAGTGCGACCGGCGGGACTCGAACCCGCATAGCTCTGAGCTGACAGAGTTTAAGTCTGTTGTGTATACCGGTTCCACCACGGTCGCTTTGTCGTGAACATAAGAAAAGGAATGGAGCTGCCGATAGGACTTGAACCTACAACCGGTACATTACAAATATACAGCTCTACCAATTGAGCTACGGCAGCAAAGCAATGATGGGTTGGTGAATGGCGGAAGCGGAGGGACTCGAACCCCCAAGGGCAGTTACTCCCCAGCAGTTTTCAAGACTGTGTCCTCATCCAGCCGGATCGCTTCCATTTCTAATTTTTCAATGTCTTCTCCAAACAAAATTTTCATCTTGTGCGGAAAAGCTCTCCATTTGCAACGATCTCTTTCAGTTTCGAAGCCTTTAGTTTCAATCCAAAGATCAAAACTGGGCAAATAAAAATCCGGAGTGTAGTTGCGATTTTTACCACTCTCATCGACGTATGAAAATTTCTTTGTGTTTTTAGTCCACTCGATATTTTCACGATCTAAGTATACGGCAAATCGATACTCATAAGAACTATCTAGGTAAACTTTACCAGCCAATGGCGATTCATGCCATCGACCTCTGCACCTTCCTGAACCTATTCTGTATCCTCCAGCATTGGGATTCTTTTTCATTGTATCAGAGATTTTCTTTCTGCGAATTTTCTCTTTTTCATTTTCCAAAGAATAATCTATGCCAGCCAATCCTGCAGATATTTTTGCCCTGCGCTCTTTGCTTAACTTTGTTCCTTTTGCCCATCCAAACCCAGGGCCTTTAGGACCCTTTACACGCCTATGAGCACCAGGCCCTAAGCCATCACAAATCTCTACATGCCTTTCTCTTTTAGAGTGGATATAGTAATTGCACTTAGGACATGTCCATTTTGCAGATTTTTTTCTTTTATCTAGATTGGAGCCGGATCCATCACATGTTTTTTCGTGAACAACTAATCCGGCTTTGGTCTTCAGTTCCCTCTTGCACTTTGAACATTCCATATTAATATATATGGCGCTCAAAGCAAAATCAAGACTGTTGCTTTAAACCAGACTCAGCCAACCCACTGTATTCTCTGCTTAGTTTTCAAAGACCCACGACGTAACCGCCGTTGGATCCAATATAGAAGTCTGCATGCAGATGTTCAGAAATATATATCGCTAACCCACAACCATGCTCATGAGCTGCTGCGTTGTTCTGCCGTCCAGCATGTCTTTGCTACAGATGGCAGCCAGGTCACAAGTGGTGTCTCTGACTTGGAACACCTCTCTTTGCCAGGCGAAATCCTGCGTGATAAACTCAAGCTCGTCTGGGTTGCCTAGAAAGTCCTGGCGGTTCGAGCCTAAGTCGACTCTTAGCACGCAGACCCAGTCGCCTTGGCTGACGTTCTCAGTCAGCATTTGCATGGCAGACATGGGATCCACGGTCCAAGACACCATGGACCGGCCTTGCCACATTGGCATTGGTATATCTTTCTGGATCAGGGTCGGTGCCAGCTCAGACCTGCCAGCCAAGTCGGCATCCACCCAGCCGGGAGGCTTGGAGGAACTGAGCTCGATGACTCGCCAAGCGTATTTGAATTTGGCCGGCACTTCCAGCACGTCTGTGTAGGTGTTGGCGTCTCGGAGCCGGATGAGCTCTGCCACTTTTTCTTTTGGCATTGCGTACAGGTCGCCTAGGTGGACAAAGTCGTTGAAGTAGTTGTAGAGGTCGATCTCTGAGTCCAGGTCTTCTTCGCCTTTCGCTCTGTCTTCTCCCCACAGAAATTCCTCGTAGGGTTTTTCGGGAGTGGGCTCTTCGAAGAGCAGGTCTGCCAAGCTTTTCGTATTATTTTTATTTTTCATTTGTTTGCGAAGTACCTTCTCTTTTGGCGCAAGCGTTGCAGCTTCTTTTCTTTTTCGAAGAGCTCAACTCTTCTTACTAGCATCTTGTTTTCTTTGCGCAGCTTATCGTTTTCGTTTACCAGATTTTTTGAAATGAGCTTGCCTGTCAGAACTGACAATACTATGCCCGCTACAATACCCAACAATAAGTGAAGCATTTCATTTACCTCTCAACCCTCTGCCCGTCTACAATCTCCATGGGAGTCGCAATGTACTCGTTCCAAAGGCTCGTTCTGACTTCGCCGTTGCAAGAATCCAGTTCGTAACAGATGTTGTTTTTGTCTCTGCCTGGATATTCCAAGCGCAGCAAGTTGCAGCATCGACGACCGTTGGTCACAGCAAAAGACTTGATGTCAGATCTGAATGCTGCTCTCACGTTGCCCACGAGTTGAAGCACAACATCGGATTCTCTTCGAAAGAAAGGCCGCTTAGCCGTGGTGAAACAGGAAATATCAAAGCCATTGCCAGAAGCAATTGACTGTGCTATTCTTCTTGCTCCGTCAGCCGTGGTGTAGTGATAGAGTTCTTTTGGGTTTTGCGTGGAACCGTAGAGTTGCGTGGTGTACTCATCGTCGAGCAGCACGTAAGGCTCTAGATCGCCTCGCGAGTAGAAGTAAGCAAATCGCAGCTTGCCGATGTCTGGGAAATAGTGGCCAAAGTCTCTCTCAAAAGACCAGAA
>Ga0181585_10005630_pt1 | contig 10828 bp, 8 predicted proteins | sample 071ome_29_FD_132469 | JGI IMG/M metagenome (GOLD analysis project Ga0181585, IMG submission 132469) | Coastal salt marsh microbial communities from the Groves Creek Marsh, Skidaway Island, Georgia - 071407BT metaG (megahit assembly) | ecosystem: Environmental > Aquatic > Marine > Intertidal zone... | reverse complement strand
GCCAGCGTCGGCTTCCTCTGGTTCAACGCACCGCCCGCCATGGTGTTCATGGGCGATACCGGATCGCTTTCCGTCGGCGGCGCGCTCGGCGCGGTCGCGGTCATCGTCAAGCACGAGCTTGTCCTCGCCATCATTGGCGGGCTGTTCGTGCTGGAGACGGTTTCGGTGATCGTTCAGGTCGCCTCTTTCAAGATGACCGGCAAGCGCGTCTTCCGCATGGCGCCGCTGCATCATCATTTCGAGAAGAAGGGCTGGAAAGAACCCACCATCGTTATCCGCTTCTGGATCATCGCGCTCATCCTCGCGCTGATCGGCCTGTCGACCCTGAAACTGCGGTGAGGGAATCGTGATCGACGTCGCCAGCCGCAAAAACCAGAACATCGCCGTGTTGGGTCTCGGCGTGTCCGGCATGGCGTCGGCGCGCGCGCTCGAACGATCCAGCGCAACAGTGACGGTCTGGGATGATAACGCGGATCGCCGCGACGAGGCCCGTGACGCGGGGCTGCACTTGTCCAATCCCGCATCAGAGGATTTCGGGAAGCTCGATGCGCTGTTGCTGGCGCCGGGCATTCCCTTTGCGGTCAAACCGCATCCGGCGGTGACGGCGGCCCGGACAGCGGGCCGGCCGGTGATCGGCGATATAGAATTACTGGCTGAGAACAGCGCCAAGGCTAGGCTGATCGGCATCACCGGCACCAACGGCAAATCGACCACGACCGCGCTGATCGCGCATCTGTTGACCGAAGCCGGGCTGCCCTGTCAGGCGGGCGGCAATCTCGGCCCGCCGGTGCTGGAATTCGACCCGCCGTGCGACGGCGAAACGCTGGTGCTGGAGCTATCTTCCTTTCAGCTTGACCTGATCGAACAGGCGCCGTTCGACATCGCTGTTCTGATCAATATCAGCCCCGATCACCTGGACAGACACGGCACCATGGACGCCTATATCGCGGCCAAGAAACGGCTGTTCCGCCACCCGCGCCGGCCCGGATCGAGCATCGCCATCATCGGCATCGACGACCCGCACGCCGCCGCGGTTCTTGCCGATATGTCCAAAGATGAACGCTGGCAGGTTGTTCCCGTTTCCACGACGCGGGAAACCGATGGCGGCGTCTTCGTCCGCAACGGCGTTCTGTTCGATGCGCGCAGCGGCGCGGCGCGGCGCATTTGTGACCTTTCCGGCATTCCGACATTGCGCGGCAGGCACAATCACCAGAACGCGGCATGCGCCTATATCGCGGCGATTTGCGCCGGGGCCACCGAAAATTCGATCGTGAGCGCGCTCAAGACCTTTCCAGGACTGCCGCACCGCATGGAAGTGGTCGGACAAATCGGCCCGATTCAGTTCGTCAATGACAGCAAAGCGACAAATGTGGATGCGGCGATTACCGCGCTCGCCAGTTTCGAGGACGTATTCTGGATCGCCGGCGGGCGCGGCAAGGGCGAGGATTATGCGCCGCTTGCGGCACATGCGGGACACATCAAACATGTCTTCCTGATCGGCGAAGCGGCGCGGGATATCGCAAGCACCCTGCCCGCCGATCTGCCGGTCACGATTTCGGAAACGCTCGATCTGGCGGCGCGGCAGGCTCTGGCGGCGGCACGCACTGACGGCGGACCCGCGACAATCCTGCTTTCGCCCGCCTGCGCTTCATTCGATCAGTTTGCGAATTTTGCGACGCGCGGTGACGCGTTCCGGACGCTTGCCGGAAAGCTCGCGGCGGAGGCGTCGTCATGAGCGCGTTTACCCGCACCGATACATCCATTCTCGGCCATTGGTGGTGGACGATTGACCGATGGACCATGGCGGCGGTCGCTCTCTTGATCCTGATCGGGATGATGCTGACGCTCGCGGCCAGCCCGCCGGTCGCGGAACGGCTGAGCTATACCCCTTATCATTTCGTGCAGCGCCAACTGGTCTTCCTGCCCTTCGCCATCGCGCTTCTGCTGGGGACATCGCTGATGTCGCCGCGCGGCATCCGCCGTCTCGCGATGGGTCTGTTCGGAATTGCTTTGTTGCTGATGCTGGCGACCTTCGTTTTCGGGACGGAGATAAACGGCGCGCGGCGCTGGATCAGCCTCGCAGGGCTGTCGCTGCAACCGTCCGAGTTCATCAAACCCGCTTTTGCGGTTCTTGCCGCCTGGCTATTTGCCATGCCGCAGTCGGACGGAATGAGCGCGGGACGTTATATCTCCATCGCGCTTTATGCGCTGGTCGTCGGAATTTTGCTGCTGCAACCCGATTTCGGCATGACGGTCGTGGTGTCCGCCGTCTGGTTCACGCAATTTTTTCTGGCCGGACTACCCGTCATCTGGGTGATGCTGTTTATCGTCGCCGGGCTCGGCGGCGCTGTCGGCGCCTATCTGCTGCTGCCGCATGTCGCCAGCCGGGTGGATCGCTTCATAGACCCGGCGTCGGGCGATTCCTACCAGGTCATGCGCTCGCTCCAGGCCTTCGGCAATGGCGGCGCTTTCGGGCGCGGACCGGGCGAGGGATCGGTCAAATCCGTTCTGCCGGACGCCCACACGGATTTCATTTTCGCCGTCGCGGGCGAAGAGTTCGGGCTGGTCGCCTGCCTGATTATCGTCGGGTTGTTCGCCTTTATCGTGTTGCGGGGCATCGCCTCGGCGCTGAAAGAACACGATCTGTTCATCGTTCTGGCGGTATCGGGCCTGCTGGTCCAGTTCGGTCTCCAGGCCTTTATTAATATGGGATCCACCTTGCACCTGATGCCGACCAAGGGGATGACGCTTCCCTTTATCTCCTATGGCGGATCTTCGCTGGTCGCTGTTGCGCTCTGCATGGGGATGGTCCTTGCCCTGACACGCCGCCGTTTCGGCGCGGGGAGCGCGCCATGACCGTGCGCGGGCTGATCTTGCTTGCCGCCGGCGGCAGCGGCGGCCACGTTTTCCCCGCCCGCGCGCTGTGCGCGGCGATGCGCGATCGCGGCTGGGACGTCGGATTTATCACTGACGAACGCGGACTGACGTTCGCCGAATCGGATGAAACCTTAAAAGTACACCAGATCAAGGCGGCGAGCCTTGGGGGCGGCGCCTGCGGTAAGCTCAAGGGGCTCGCGCTACTTGGCGTTGGGCTGCTGCAGGCGTGCGCCCTGCTTCGCCGGTTAAGGCCGGATGCCGTCGTCGGGTTCGGCGGTTACCCGTCCGTCCCCACCATGGTCGCGGCGACGCTCTGCGGTTTCCCCACCCTCATTCACGAACAGAACGCCGTACTGGGCCGCGCCAACAGGCTGGTCGCGCCGCGTGTCGATCGCATTGCCACGGTCTATGAAGAGGTCGCAGGCGTAAAGCCGGAAGACCGGACCAAGATCGTGCTGACCGGCAATCCGGCGCGCGCCGAAATGGCAGAGGCCGCGACACGCAATCCCGCAGCAACTCCGACCATCCTTGTCCTCGGTGGTAGCCAGGGTGCGCGCATCCTGAGCGACGTTGTTCCCGCCGCCATCGCTTCCCTGCCGGAATCCTTGCGGAAAAACCTGACGATCAACCAGCAATGCCGGCCGGAAGATATCGAGCGGGTTCGCACGGTCTATGACGAATCCGGCATGACGCCGAGACTCGAGACATTTTTCGACGACATTCCGCAATTGATGGCGGACGCCCACCTGGTCATTTCCCGTGCGGGCGCGTCGACCATCGCCGAACTGACGGTCGCCGGGCGTCCCGCCATTCTGGTGCCTTACGCCCATGCGATGGACGATCACCAGACGGCAAATGCCCGCAACATCGCCGAAAAAGGCGGCGCCTGGATGATCCCGCAGGCGGATTTCACCGCCGACGCGCTTGCCGACCGGCTGGCCGTCTGCCTGTCCTCCCCGTCCCTGCTCGCGGAGGCCGGACGCAAGGCGGCCGCTTGCGGCTATCCGGACGCGGCGGACCGGTTGGCCGATGCGGTTGAGGAACTGGCAGCGCCAGTACGGGAGGCGGCGGCATGAAGGCGCTTCCTCTTTCCATTGGCACGCTCCATTTTTGCGGCATCGGCGGCATCGGCATGAGCGGCATCGCCGAAGTGCTCCACAATCTGGGTTATACGGTGCAGGGCAGCGACATCGCGGAGAACGCAAACGTAAAACGGCTCAGCGAAATGGGCATCACTGTCCATATCGGCCAGGCCGCGGCAAATCTGGACAAGGCGGCGGTTCTGGTCGTCTCTTCGGCCATCAAACCGGACAACCCCGAGCTGATCGCCGCGCGCGAAAAAATGATCCCGGTCGTCCGCCGCGCGGAAATGCTGGCCGAGCTGATGCGTCTCAAATGGTCGGTCGCGGTGGCGGGCACACACGGCAAGACCACGACGACCTCCCTGATCGCGGCGATGCTGGATCACGCGGAGATGGATCCCACCGTCATCAATGGCGGCATCATTAACGCCTACGGCACCAACGCCAGGCTCGGCGGCGGTGACTGGATCGTGGTCGAGGCCGACGAATCGGACGGCACCTTCATCAAGCTGCCCGCGACCATCGCCGTGGTCACCAATATCGATCCGGAACATCTCGACCATTGGGGATCGTTCGACGCCCTGCGCGCCGCCTTTGTCTCTTATGTCCAGAATATTCCGTTCTACGGGCTTGCCGTCCTGTGCATCGACGACCCGGAAGTCCAGGCGCTGATCCCGCAAGTATCGGACCGGCGCATCGTGACCTATGGCTTCAGCCCGCAAGCCGATATCAGGGCTGTCGATCTGGAAACGGAAGACGGGCGGGCCCGCTTCGATGTGGTGTTCTCGGGCCGTTCCACGCTTTCGGGGCAGACCCTGAACGGCATGAGTCTGCCAATGGTGGGCCGGCATAATGTGCAAAACGCGCTGGCCGCAGTCGCCATTGCGCAGGAAATGGGCGTGGGGCCCGACCGGATCGCCAGCGGGCTCGGCAGATTCGAAGGCGTGAAACGCCGCTTCACTGTTACCGGCTCTGTCGATGGCATTACCATCGTCGATGATTACGGCCACCATCCCGTCGAAATCGCCGCTGTCCTGGCCGCCGCGCGCTCCAACGCAAGGGGCCGGGTCATCGCGGTGGTCCAACCGCACCGCTATACGCGGCTGCGCGATCTGTTCGAAGGATTTTGCACCTGCTTCAACGACGCCGACACGGTGATCGTCGCCGATGTCTACAAGGCGGGAGAGACGGCTATCGACGGCATAGACCGGGATGCGCTGGTCACCGGGCTGAAATCTCATGGCCACCGGGACGCACGCCCGCTGAGTGCGCCGGAGGATCTACCCGCCATGATCGACGGGTTGGCGGCAGCGGAAGATTACGTCATTTGCCTTGGCGCCGGGAACATCACCGCATGGGCGAATGATCTGCCCGGACAGCTCGCCGATTTACGCGGCGCGCCCCCGAGAAAGAGGGAGGCGCAATCGTGATGCCCGCCACCGAGACTGACCGGCTGATTGACCGGATGCCGCGGGCACGCGGCAAGCTGACGCCGGATGCGCCGATCTCTCGCGCCACCTGGTTCCGCGTCGGCGGTCCGGCGGAAGTTCTGTTTGAACCCGCCGATACCGATGATCTCGCCTGTTTCCTGAGGCGCCTGGACCGCACGGTGCCGGTCACCGTTATCGGCGCTGCCTCAAACCTGATTATTCGCGACGGGGGCATTCCTGGCGTCACCGTCAAGCTGGGGCGGACATTCTCGGAAATCCGCGTCAACGAACAGGAATCGAAAATCATGGCCGGCGGCGGCGCCATCGATGTCACGATTTCTCGAACCGCCCGCGATGCGGGAATAGCCGGAATGGAATTTCTGAGCGGCATTCCCGGAACCATCGGCGGCGCGGTGCGAATGAATGCCGGCGCCTATGACGCCGAACTGTGCGACATCCTGTTCAAGGCCGAAGCGGTAACCCGCGGCGGGGAAATCCTGACGGTGCATTGCGACGAGTTGAAATTCGCTCACCGCTTCAACAGCGCGCCCGACGACTGGATATTCACCCTGGTCAAGTTGCGCGGCGCGCCGGACGACCCCGCGGCCATACGGACCCGTATGGAAGAAATCGCGGCGGCGCGGGAGGGAAGCCAACCGATCCGGGAGCGCACCGGCGGAAGCACCTTCAAGAATCCGCGCGGCCTTAAGGCGTGGGAACTGATTGATGCGGCCGGTTGCCGGGGACTGACCCGGGGCGGCGCGCAGGTATCGCCACAGCATTGCAATTTTCTGATCAATACCGGCAACGCGCTGGCGGCCGATCTGGAAGGGCTGGGCGAGGAGGTCCGCGAACGCGTGTTCGCCGAAACAGGCATTCGCCTGGAATGGGAGATCCGACGCGTTGGCGCGTCTCTTCCGGTCGATACAAAGCACGGAGGCGCCGTATGAACGCGCCTTTGGACATAGCCGTGCTGGTCGGCGGCGTTTCTTCCGAACGAGAGGTGTCGCTGGTGACGGGAGAAGCCGTCGTGGCGGGCTTGCGCGAATTCGGCCATGCCGTCCGCACCATCGATACCGGTGACGGCATCGCCGCGCTTGTCGATGCACTGACCCCGGCCCCCGATGCGGTTTTCAATGCGCTGCATGGCCGGTTCGGCGAAGACGGGACCGTGCAGGGGCTCCTGGAGCTCCTGCAAATCCCCTACACCCATTCGGGCGTTCTGGCCTCCGCGTTGGCGATGGACAAGCCGATGGCGAAGAGGCTGTTCGAGGATGCGGGTATTCGCTGCGCCGAACATCGGATCGCCACACGGCGGCAGGTCTTCGATGGCGATGTGCTGCCGCGGCCCTATGTGGTCAAACCGATGAATGAGGGGTCCAGCGTCGGTGTTCAGATTGTTACGGATGAAACAAACGGCCCGGCGTTGACGGAAAATGACTGGCCGTTCGGTGACCGGATCATGGTCGAACGCTATATCGCCGGGCGCGAAATCACCGTCGCCGTGATGGGCGACAGGGCGCTGGGCGTCACCGAATTGCGTCCTGTGTCCGGGTTTTACGATTACGAGGCGAAATATACCGACGGCAAGACAGACCACATCATTCCGGCTGATCTGCCGGAGGCGGTGGCCGAAATCGCCCGGGAATACGCCTTGAAAGCGCATGAGACACTGGGCTGCCGGGGCGTGACGCGGGCCGATTTCCGCTATGACGACGCCGCCGGCGGCGCCGAGGCCGTTTATCTGCTGGAGATCAATACGCAGCCCGGGCTGACGCCGCTCTCGCTGGTGCCGGAACAGGCCGCCCATGCAGGCATTTCTTTCCCCGAACTGGTCAACTGGATGGTGGAGCACGCATCATGCGGTGGCTGACGAAAAAGAATCCCGGAAAAAAACCGGCCGGACGCGCCAGGGCCGGGCGTTGGAAACCGTTGATCCGGCGCGCCGCCCTTCCGCTGGCCGCGCTGGCGGTCATTGGCGGATTGCCGCTTTGGGCCTGGCAATCCGGTTTCGCAGAACGGAGCTGGGATCAGGCGCGCAATGCCGTCATTGACGCGGCGGCGCGGCGCGGATTTTCGGTCCAGGAAGTAACTCTTTCCGGGCGGCGTTTCAGCAGCCGGCGCGAGATCATCCGCGCGCTCGCGCTTGATCGCGGTCGGCCAATGCTGAGCGTCGACCCCGACGCCCTTCGGGACCGGTTGCTCGCCCTGCCCTGGATCGAAGAGGCGGCCGTGCAGCGCCACCTGCCCGATACGGTCAGTATCCAGATTCGCGAACGCCGGCCGATGGCGCTCTGGCAGCGCCGCGGACGCCTGGTTCTGGTCGACACAAAGGGCGCGCCAATCACCGCGAAACGTCTCGGGCGGTTCCGCCACCTGTTGATCATCGCTGGTGAGGAGGCCCCGGCGCGGGCGCCGACGCTGTTTGCGCTTCTTGGTTCGGAACCGGTTTTGGCCCGCGAGGTCATCGGCGCGACCTGGGTCGGAAAGCGGCGCTGGAATCTGAAACTGAAAAGCGGAATTCGGGTAAGTCTGCCGGAGAACGCGCCTTACGAGGCGTGGCACCGCCTCGCCCGCCTTAATAAGAAACACCGCCTGCTGAAACGCGACATCAGACTGATCGATTTACGTCTGCCCGACAGGATGATCATCAAGCCGGGCGCGTTCGGCCGGCACACCACAAAAGGCGATGGGCGCAATACATGAGCCGGGCTGGAGGATAAGAAGAATGGGAAGGGCCGGAAAAACGAGAACCGGGCTTGTCGCCGCGCTGGATGTCGGCAGCAGCAAAATCTGCTGTCTGATTGCGCAGGCGCATAATGACGGCGCCATTCGCATCGTCGGCGTGGGGCATCATGCCTCTGACGGGATAAAGGGCGCCGCCATCGTCGATATGGGCGCGGCGCAGAACGCCATTCTGACCGCCGTCAGCGCGGCCGAGGATATGGCGGGCGAACGAATCCGCGAAGTCATCCTCTCGGTCGCCGGCGGCGACCTGTCCTCGCAGAGCTTCAACGCCGAATGCTCGGTCGCGGGCCGCGAAATCACGGAAACCGACATACGCCGCGTTCTGGCGCGGGCCGGCAATGTGGAACAACCGGCGGATCGTGAAATGCTGCATTGTCTGCCGGTCGGATACAGTATCGACGATACGCGCGGCATCCGCGATCCACGCGGCATGTTCGCCGAGCGGTTGGCGGTGAACATGCATCTGGTGACCGCCCGCGCCGTCACCCTGCGCAATCTGGCTACCTGTATCGAGCGGTGTCATCTGGACATCGAATCCGCTGTCGCCGCGCCCTATGCCTCTGGCCTCGCCTGTCTGGTCGAGGACGAGATCGACCTTGGCGTCACCATCGTCGATATGGGCGGCGGCACCACATCGATCGCGGTCTTTTATGACGGCGCCCTGATTTTCACCGACAGCATCCCCGTCGGCGGCCAGCACGTCACCAGCGACATCGCACGCGGTCTTTCGACCCCGCTGACCCAGGCCGAACGGATGAAGACACTGTATGGCTCGGCAATCGTTTCGCCATCGGACGAGCACGAGGTTATCGATGTGCCGCTGATCGGCGAGGAAAGCACCGCGCAACCCAACCATGTGCCGCGCTCCCTGCTGAACGGCATCATCCGCCCCCGGATCGAGGAAACCTTTGAAATTGTCCGGGCCCGGCTCGATCAGGCCGGCATTGCCCGCACCGCCGGACGGCGCCTGGTTCTCACCGGTGGCGGCAGCCTGCTGGCGGGCGCCCCCGAACTGGCCGGACTGGTCCTTGAAAAGAAGGTCCGCGTCGGACGCCCGATGCGCATCAGCGGTCTCGCGGAAGCCACCAGCGGCCCGGCCTTTTCGGTCGCCGCCGGCCTTCTGCGATTTGCCGTCGAACGCAAGGCGATCAGCGCCGAGCCCGTCGAACAGATTCCCGCCGGCCCGGGCAACCGTTTTGCCCGGCTGGGCCAATGGATCAAGGAGAATTTCTGATGTTTCAAACCGTTTCACCCCCGACCGCCGCCGCAACCGGGCGGCACCCCGCAACCCCGTATCGTAAGTAAGAGTGGAGGCCAGCATGACTATCAATTTCACAGCCCCTGAGCAGGACGCACAGCTCAAACCCCGCATCACCGTTTTCGGCGTTGGCGGCGCCGGCGGCAATGCCGTCAACAATATGATCAGCAAAAAGCTTGAGGGTGTCGATTTCGTCGTCGCCAATACCGACGCCCAGGCCATCGCGCAATCCCAGGCCGAACGCCGGGTCCAGCTGGGTGTCTCGATCACCCACGGCCTCGGCGCGGGCGCCCGTCCGGATATGGGGCGCGCGGCGGCAGAGGAAGCGATTGACGACATCACCCAGCATCTGAACGGATCGCACATGGTCTTTATCGCCGCCGGTATGGGCGGCGGCACGGGCACCGGCGCAGCGCCGGTCATCGCCCGCCTGGCGCGCGAGCAAGGCATGCTGACCGTCGGTGTCGTCACCAAACCGTTCCAGTTCGAAGGCAGCAACAGGATGCGGATCGCCGATGCGGGCATTGAGGAAATGCAGCAGTTCGTTGATACGCTGATAGTCATCCCCAATCAGAATCTGTTTCGTATCGCCAATGAAAAGACCACTTTCGCCGACGCCTTCGCGATGGCGGACGATGTGCTTCATTCAGGCGTCCGCGGCGTCACCGACCTGATGGTGGTGCCGGGACTGATCAACCTCGATTTCGCGGATATCCGCAGCGTCATGTCGGAAATGGGCAAGGCGATGATGGGCACCGGCGAGGCGGACGGGGAGGAACGCGCCCGTCTGGCGGCGGAAGCGGCGATTTCCAACCCGCTTCTGGATGACGTGTCCATGCGGGGCGCGCGCGGCGTTCTCATCAACATCACCGGCGGCCCCGATATGACCCTGTTCGAGGTTGATGAAGCGGACAACCGGATCGGCGAGGAAGTCGATGCCGAGGCAAATATCATCTTCGGTTCCGCTCAGGATCCGGCCCTCGAGGGTAAAATCCGGGTCTCCGTGGTCGCAACGGGTATCGATATCGACGCGAACGCGCGGCCGCGCCCGGTCCTGCGCGTGATGGAAGAGCCGCCCGCGCAACCCAAAAGGATCGAACCCGCCCCTGCAGAGGCGGAACGCGGTCCCGCGGCCAGCCTGATCGACGTGATGGAAAAGAAGGCCGAAGCCGAAATTCCGGAACCGGTTCCCGCAGCAGCCGAGACTTCGGCGGAAACCCCGGCGGCGATCGCCGAAAAGGAAAGCTTTATCCCGCCGGAACCCGTGGCTGCGCCGAAAAAGACGGTGGCGGAAAAAGCACCCGACCCGTTCCGCGAGGCGGATCTGGTGAATGCCGCCCCGCCGGCGCCCAAGAAACGCGCGTCGTCGCTTCTGCAGCGCGTGACTGAAGCCGCCTGGCCGCGCCGCGAACAGGCGGCGGAAAAGCCGGCAG